>Ga0075117_1001949_pt1 | contig 12265 bp, 11 predicted proteins | sample AntAceMetag02UKJ_FD_69789 | JGI IMG/M metagenome (GOLD analysis project Ga0075117, IMG submission 69789) | Saline lake microbial communities from Ace Lake, Antarctica - Antarctic Ace Lake Metagenome 02UKJ | ecosystem: Environmental > Aquatic > Non-marine Saline and Alkaline > Saline | place... | reverse complement strand
GATCAGCCCGAGCCCGCCGACTGGCATATTCATGTTCGCGGCGGAATTCGAAATCTGGGGCCACTTGTGCCACGAGGATTCCTGTCAGTTGCCACCGGGGTTGATAACAACGAAGCCCCGAAGCTCAATCCGATCTCCAACGACCGGAGCGGGCGAAAGGAATTAGCCGATTGGGTTGTGTCGCCGACAAATCCGTTAACGGCTCGAGTTTTTGTGAATCGTGTATGGACCCAACTTATCGGCGAAGGTCTTGTCCGCACGCCGGACAATTTCGGCAAGATGGGGCGTCGACCGACTCACCCGGAACTGCTCGACTACCTGGCAAAGACATTCGTGGACGAGGATCAGTGGTCCGTTAGAAAACTGATTCGCCGCATCGTGTCCTCGCGATTCTATCGCACCTCTTCTGTAACAACCGCAGCCGAAACAAAGAACGACCCTGACAACCTGTTGCTGACGCGCAGCTTCCGGCGGCGGCTGGACGCTGAAGCCATACGTGACACGATCCTGCAGATTAGCGGTCAGCTGGACGGCCAAGTACAGGGCGGACGCACGATTCATAAAATCACTCAGTACGACAACGGCTACAATCACGATCAGTACAGTCGAAGCATGCGAAGCGTCTACGTTCCGTTCTTCCGCAATTCCATGCTTGAATTGTTTGAGGTATTCGACATAGCCAACCCAAATCTGGTGACAGGCAGGCGAAACATCAGCACTCTGCCTTCACAGGCGTTGTTTTTATTGAATAGTCCGTTCGTTCTGGAACAGTCGAAACTCGCGGCTGAGCGATTTATCGAGACACAGTCTGCCAATCCAGAAGCTTTAAAAGCTATGATTGACGAAGCTTATCTGCAAACCGTCGGACGTCCGGCAGATCCTAAAGAGCAACAGGTTCTTCTGCAGTTCCTGACAGATCGCCCGCTCGATTCAGCCGAAACGTGGACTCCCATTTTTCAGGCTCTGCTTGCATCAATTGATTTCCGGTACCTCGACTAATCGCTCGCTGGTTACTTTTTTCTGATCCCATACACCACTGGAAACTTATTTTCCGATGACAGCATTCGCAACAAGTCGGCGATCATGGTTACAGAATTCCGCATGCGGCTTTGGCTCGGTCGCGCTAGGCGGAATGCTGGCAGAACAGAACGCTCAGGCAGCGAAAACGGCAACAAGAAATTCGCTCACTCTGCAGGCTCCGATACTACCGGCAAGGGCGAAGAGACTAATCTTCATCTTCATGCAGGGTGGCCCCAGTCACGTGGACAGCTTCGACTATAAGCCCGAGCTGATTGCTCGCGATGGCAAGTCAATTGATTTCACTGGAGTACGTTTCAACAGCTTCGGGCAAGTCAGTCAGCGCACGTTGATGAAGCCACTATGGAAGTTTCGTCAACACGGCCAATGCGGCCAGCATGTCAGCGAACTGTTTCCAGAGATCGCCAAACACGTTGACGATCTTTGTTTCCTGAAGGGCATGCATACGGAAGGTGTGGCTCACGGGCCGTCTACTTTGTTTCTGCACACGGGTGCGACAAATCTGGTCCGGCCGTCGCTTGGCTCATGGCTGATGTACGGCCTCGGCACCGAAAACCAAAACCTGCCCGGCTTTGTGCAATTGCAGCCATCGGATACGAAAGGTGGGCCGCGAAACTATTCCAACGGCTTCCTGCCAGCCGTGTTTCAGGGTACCGCCATCGGTCGTGCAAACCGAGCGATCGAACAGATGACGATCGATCATATTCGCAACCGGCAACTTAGCGACGACGAAACACAACAGCGATTCGAACTGACTCAACAGTTAAACAAAGCTCAACTTGCCCGACGCGATGATAGTGACGACCAGCTGGAAGCCGTCATTCGCAGCTACGAACTTGCCTGGCGGATGCAGGCCAACGCGCCAGAAATTCTTGACCTATCCAGAGAAACTCCGGCAACTCAGCAGATGTACGGTATCGGAGAAACGACAACTGATGCGTTCGGCCGGCAATGCCTCATGGCAAGGCGCTTGTCGGAATCAGGAGTTCGCTTTGTGCAAATCAACTATGCCGACGAATCGCCGAACCCTCGCTGGGACCAACATAGCAACATGCCCAAACACATGGACCACGCCACTGCCACGGACAAACCGGTCGCCGGACTGCTGGCAGATCTAAAGCAGCGCGGACTGCTGGAAGACACGTTGGTTTGGTGGGGAGCCGAATTCGGACGCACGCCATTTTCTCAAAGCAACAACGGACGTGACCATAACCCGCGCGGCTTCACAACCTTCCTTGCGGGAGGAGGCGTGAAGCCGGGGTTTAGCTATGGATCAACGGATGAAATTGGACATGAAGCCGTTGAAGGCAAAGTACACATGCATGATCTGCACGCCACTGTACTGCACGCGATGGGCATCGATCACGAAAAGCTGACCTATCGATACGCTGGACGAGATTTCCGCCTGACAGACATTTACGGTCGCGTTGTTCCGGAAGTGTTCGCCTGAATTTCGCCCGCAGTGCCCTGAATATTCATCCTAAACAGCTCAGTTACTGCGATGGAGGTTTTGCGTTTACGCAAAATCGCGTCACCATTGCTGTCAATCCACCGCAGCGATGTACGATCCGAGAAGCTTAACGATCTATGGAATCAGCAGAATCAGGCCGGTGATCCACAGCAGTTCAACTGTAGTGGCCTCTTCATTAAACGGGATCTGATATCTCTTTTTCGGAGCCCATTCGCCGGGCTGATAGTGCCCCAAAGCAAACTCCTGTGCCTTTGGCGGATGCAGGGTCATTTGGTATGGCAGCATAGCAACCTGACCAAAGAAACGCCCCGTCGAAACAAACGGCTGCACCCATGGCTTGCGAGTATGGCCGTAGCGTTCAAGCCCAACGTCTTCGAAGTACAATGGATGATACCAAAGGTTTGTCGGTTCCCACTGAAACACGGTTCGCGGGGCAACTACTTCTGTGTACTCGCCTTTGTCCATGCGTTTATAGAAATCAGTTGGCAGTTTTTCTTCGTCAATATCGCCCCAGGCATAGCTCAACGATGGTCTGATGTCAGTTAGTTTTCGACTCAGCAATTCGCTGGCCTCACGATTCGCCGGTTCTTCGGTATTACTGCCACCGACCAACAGCACAGAATGTTGATAATCATCTACATCCAGCTGTTCCAATTCCGGATCGAAGAATTCAATCAGCTTTCCACCACCATTACTCGGTCGACCGGACCTGCGAAGTTCCGGACCAGGATAACCGTTCATGTTTAAGTACGCGTCATCAGCAACTGACTCCAACACGGGAAGTGAAGACGTCGCATCGAGTGTCGGCTGAACGGTATCGCCTGCAGGTACTGGAGGAAGCTGAACAGTGCCCGACTTTTCGTCACCGCTGGTCAGTAGAATGGTATTCATTTTCATGCTGCCGCCTTCAGAAAACGGAAACGTTTGATGCGGCGACGTAGCAACGACCTGTGGTTTACTGCTGCCAGCTGGCGCAGTTGCGCGTGCCATAGTGGCTGTAGGCATAATTGTCATTGCGGGCTGCGGAGCAGGGGCCACACGTCCACTGCGCAAGGCGCTCATCAGGTCGCGGCTTTGCTGTAATGTTTTTGATGCACCGGCATCAATTTTCAGTGGTACAGACTTAGGCAAAGCAGCTGTAAATTCATCCAGCGATATACGGTCCGACGTGTCGTCCGGGTTCTTTGAAACTAATGGGGCAGTCGCTGGAAGGGCTACGTTCACCGGCCCGTGCAATACCGGAGGAAGAAATTCGTCTGCGGACGTCTGAGTTGCAAATGACGGGCAAATCATAAAAGCCGAAAGCAACACGGCGAACCGAGTGCTACGGGCCGGCTTAGTTGTGACCGTCTGACGAATGTTCCACCGAGTAATTCGGCGATTCCTGAGTGATAGCGATATCATGAGGATGGTTTTCCCTAACCGAAGCCGCAGAAATCTCGATGAACCGAGCTTTCGTGCGTAAATCCTTAATCGACCCGACGCCGACGTACCCCATTCCGGACCGAAGCCCGCCTGTCAGCTGATAAATGACCGGCTGCAATCCACCTTTGTATGGAACGCGTCCTTCTACACCTTCCGGAACCAGCTTGGAGCTATCCTTGCTATCGACTTTTCCCTGTCGGTAACGTTCGCTGCTTCCTTTTACCATTGCTCCCATCGATCCCATTCCGCGGTATCGCTTGAAGCTGCGTCCCTGGAAAAGAATCATTTCACCGGGACTTTCGTCGACTCCTGCCAACAAACCGCCGACCATAATCGACCATGCTCCGGCAGCAAGAGCCTTCGTAATATCTCCACTAAATCGAATACCACCGTCGGCGATAATCGGGATGTCCGAGCCAGCCAGCGCCTTAGCCGCGTTAGCAATTGCGGAAAGCTGAGGAACACCGATGCCGGAAATGATTCGCGTTGTACAAATCGACCCCGGACCAATTCCAACTTTCACAGCGTCAACTCCGGCATCAGCCAGAGCCTTAGCCCCCTCGGATGTCGCGACGTTTCCGGCGATGACATCAATCGTAAATTCACGTTTTATTTGTTTGACGGTCTCAATAACATTCAGAGAGTGCCCATGCGCACTGTCTACAACAAGAACATCAACACCTTTTTCCACCAATTGCGAGACACGATCCAGATCTAAAACACCGACCGCAGCGCCAACCCGCAATCGTCCGCGAAGGTCTTTCGACGCCTGCGGAAACTGCACGTTCTTGTCAATGTCCTTAATCGTTATCAAACCTCTCAGTTGATATTGATCGTCCACCAGCAACAATTTCTCGACCCTGTTTTCCAGCAGAATACGTTGTGCCTCTTCCAGGCTGGTATTTTCCGGGGCCGTGACGAGATTTTCCTTCGTCATCACTTCCCTGACGGGGCGGTCTTTCCTGTCAAGAAAACGCAGGTCGCGGCGGGTAAGAATTCCCACCAACCTGCCATCGACAGTAATGGGAACTCCACCGATGTTGCGTTCATCCATGATGCGGGAAGCTTCACCCACACTGGTTTCGGGCGGCAAGGTGACGGGGTCCACAATCACACCGTGCTCGCTGCGTTTCACGCGATCAACCTGCATCGCCTGTTGTTCGATCGACATATTCTTATGAATGATGCCGATGCCGCCAACCTGAGCCATGGCGATGGCCATATCGCTTTCTGTCACCGTGTCCATGGGACTGCTGATGATGGGAACGTGCAGCGGTATGTTGCGCGTCAACATCGAATCAAGATCGACGTCTGAGGGCACAAATTCGCTGTAGCCCGGTTCCAGCAAAACGTCGTCGAACGTTAGACCTTTGTATGCAATGCGATCCTGCATGTGACGCACTTCCCTTTTTTATGACTCTTCGCCAGCTTCGGCCGCACGAACGGCTTCGCAAAACTTATTTCCCAGTTTAACAAACGTCGGCACATCCAGCGTTTCAGCTCGCGTTTCAGTATTGTGGCCGAGCCCTTCCATCAGTTTGTCGACGTCCGGCTTGGACAACTGCTTGCTGTACATTCCCGCAAGCACTCGACGCATCAGCTTTCTGCGATGATGGAACAACCGACGCAGGAAATCCTGAAAGAACTTCTTGTCCAGAATTTTGTCACCACGCCCATCGTGTCGCCAGATGCTGACGATGGCAGAATTCACTTTGGGACGAGGCCAGAATACATTCGGCGTCAGCCGTCGAATAATCTTGACGCTGCACTGCGACTGCAGCCAAACCGCCAACGCTCCGTAGTTGCTGGCGCCGGGTTCGGCCACCATCTTTTCACCGAGTTCCAGCTGAATGGTACACACCATTCTTTGCCACGGAAGTTGTGATGCCACCAGATTGGTAATCACCGGCGTCGCGACGCTGTAAGGCAGATTGGCGACCATCTTTAACTGGCTGTGCGGACGAGCATTCAGCTCAGTCATCAACAGCTCAGTAATTTCCGGCGCCAGTGTGTTTTTGTTCTTCAGAATGTCACAGTTAACCAGCGTAACGTTCTCGCAGTGCTCAGTCGCCGCCGTTGCCAGAGCAAACATGTTCCGGTCAACTTCAACACTCACCACCCGCCCCGCCTGTTCGGAAAGAAAGGTCGTCATTCCACCAGTACCGGGGCCAACCTCCAGCACGACGTCATCCACTGTCAGCTCGGCCGAGCGGACAGCAAATTCAATTAAATTGATATCGATCAGGAAGTTCTGCCCCAAATCTGAGCGAGGATTAAATCCATGCTGCTGGAACAGTTCCATTAGGTACGATCTGGTTTGCCGGCTTTTATCTTTCACTAAATTCCGTTTCGTTTCTGATCTGTATTGCCATTAACAAAGTCCCATGGGCTTATGCCGCCTTCTCGAGACATCAGCTTGGCGACGTACTTCCCTAGAATATCCTGTTCAATGTTCACTCGCTGTCCCACCGCTCGGTCGCCCAGAGTTGTGACGTCAAGCGTGTGTGGAATCAACGCGACCGAAAACCGGTCTGCTTCGACATTCACCAATGTCAGACTGATCCCGTCAACGGCGATCGATCCCTTCGGAACCATCAGCCGTGTCATTTCCCCTGACACCTTAAACCACATGTTGACCCATTCGCCACTGCGATCAATCACATCGACGGTTGCCACCCCATCAACGTGCCCCTGCACAAAATGACCTCCAAGCCGAGCCCCCACGGACAGCGAACGTTCGAGGTTAACGCGGGTGCCGACATTGAAATCCCCAAGGCTCGTCTTAGATAGCGTTTCTTCGCCTGCTTCGAAATCGATTCCGTCTTCGGCGATTTTCACAGCTGTAAGGCAACAACCACAGATGGAAATACTGTCACCGATGGAAACGTTGCTGGGGGAAAAACAGTTGCTATCCGGAGCAATCGTGAGGCGCAGGCCATCGGGTTCCTCCTTGAGGATCCTGACTGTACCTTGTCCTTCAACGAGGCCGGTGAACATTAGGGCGAACTGTGCAACAAAGGCTCCGTCTGCTGAAGACGGTGAAACTAAAAGCGATCAGCCGGACTTAAAGCCGCACACGCTTGTTGCGGGGTGATTCTAACGCCGGAAAGTCAAATTGCACGAAGTGTCGTCAAGTTTCACGAGATTCCCGAATCGCGGATCCTGCTGCCGCGAATTCAGGCATCAGGCAGCTTAGCTCGGAAAAACCTTCGTTTTCCGTATCTTAACCAAGCCGCACGAATCGGACCGGCAAAGGCAAACCAGCATAGGATTACCGGCACAGCTACGCCACCGACCGCAAAAATCAAAGCCAGAGTGAACACCAATTGCAACAACTGTGTTCGCCCCTGGTCGCCTCGCAGAATCTGATTGAACAAATGCGGATATTTAATGCGGCTCACCATAAGTACAGCCGTGGCCAGTGTCACAAACGGCAAAGCGACAGCCAATGCCGGCAAAACAACGCCACCCAATTGCTGCGCCCAGGATACGGCAGCTGCTCCCACCATTTTCTTTTTCAGGGCCATCACTCCAATTGGCAAACTGGCGATGACAGCCGCTGCGGCCGGAGAGGGCAGCCCACTGAATCCCTCGTGAGTATCTTCTTCATCTGTTTCGACGTTAAAGCGAGCCAGCCGAAGAATAGCGCACGCCAGAAATAAGGCGGCGATTGCCCACAGGAAGTCGATCGAATAATTGAACGGCGCCTGCAGGTCGATCCCTACTGTGGAACCGATCTCAGCCGTTGAATCGACTTTTGCACCGAGCGTTTCCATCAGGTGATGCCGAGGATCAGCAAGCTTCAGCATCATAAAAGCCGGGGCTACACCAAAGCTGACGGCGTCACAAAGACTATCCAGCATGGCTCCAAATTCACTGGTTTGATTTGTCAACCGAGCCGCGCTGCCGTCCAGGGCATCAAACAGCATCGCCAGAAAAATCAGCTGAGCAGCCTTCACCATTTCCAAAGCGGGATCCCAGCCAACAGCCGGATCAGTCAAACCGACATCAAAATTCGGGCCAACTCTAGCCAGAATGGTGATCGCTCCAAAGCCGCAAACGGCATTCCCCAACGTCAACAGCGTCGGCAAAACAGCGAATGCTTTTTGCCGTCGTGTCTTCTTGGGAATTTCTTCGGATGACGTCATGAACCTTACCCTGATCTAATTTTACGCTTTTATATTTCGCCGGCACAAAACTGCTTGCCGGCACTTCGTCACCAGATTTTGTGCAGATCCTTAACTCATCCTCACGTGGAATTAGCAGTTTCGACGTGAACCAAGCTTCATCATTCCCAATTGCTATCCGGCATCCAGCGTATCGCCGGGCCGATCCCTCCAACAACAAAGTCACCTGTTCGTTCTCATCAGCCAATTCCGAACACAGACCGACAGACGTCCACTCGGACGACAACTCAATCCTATCACACGCCTCGCCACCAGCTCGCGGTTGATGTGAACATTAAAGATGGACGAAAGATACTGATCTTCAGTGCCGGTCCGCCGAAAGAATCACCGTAAACCAGCTGTTTCATGAGACTAATCATGCCACTGCCCGGCGGAATATCCTTCATTCGACGCATCAAGGCATAAGGTCGATTTGCGATATTTCGTGCCTGTTTTATTAAGTCCTCAGACATCAGATATTTCTTGCTGGCATCGTTGTTCCGAGTTGTATCGCGTTCGACCCCGGGCGAGCGGGCTTCAGGGTCGTTTAGGGAAGGCAATCGTGGCGTTGCCTTGCCCTAGATTCCAGCAACTTGGATTCGATTCACCCAGAATAAGCCCGACAATGCAAGAAATGCGGCCAAATCAAAGCAAAGTAATCCGCAGACCGTCATAGCCTGGCTCAACGTGTTCGGGCAGTTCGTTCCGTAACTGGTCATAGTCGAGTTCGTGCGACATGTGAGTCAGAATTGTCCGTCGAGGCTTTAGACGCTCGGCCCACTGAACAGCCTGAGCAACCGTCAAATGAGTAGGATGCGGTTTATACCTGAGAGCATCGATGATCAGCGTGTCCAGGCCTTCCAGCAGAGTTCGGCTTTCGGCGGGAACCGTCGAAATGTCGGTGCAGAAGGCCACGTTGCCGATGCGGTAGCCAAGTATCGGAAGGTTTCCATGATGCAATCGAATCGGCAGCACTTCCAGCCCAAGCAACTGAATCGCGTTACCGGGAGACACGCGTTCGAAACTCAACTTCGGAGCAGCAAACCGATGGCTGTAGCTGGCCGGATGCGAAAATGCGTAGTGAAACGTGTGCCGAATGGCGTCTTCAACAATCGGTTCGCAATACAACGGAATCCGGCCCGCTCCCGACGCAACAAAAGCCGATTCATCAAAGGGCACGCCTGTCGCTTCCGCTTCGCGCTCAGCCTCATCGCGCATCTCTTTTTCAATACGAAACCCGAAGATGCGAAGATCGTCAAGCCCCATAATGTGGTCGGCATGAGCATGCGTGAACAACGCCGCTCGAATTAAAGATGCCCCGCTGCGAAGTAGCTGCAGTCGAAATTCGGGGCCGGTGTCAATCACGAACTCACCATTCGGAGCATTCACCAAAACGCCGGAACGCGTTCGCTGATTTCTGGTATTCCCGGAAGTGCAAACCGCACACGCACAGCCAACCACCGGCACACCAATGCTTGTGCCGGTCCCCATCAGGACAAGTTCCGAAACATGCCCGGCAGCATCTTCATTGGCAGATTCAGGTTGACCGGAAGTAGATCGCGTATCATCCAACAAGGAACTATTCTTTCAGCACGATGACAATTACAAACGCAGGTAGCTTCAAACTTCAGCGGCGCGTTGACTGTTCAGGAATCCTAAGTGTGCAGGCGGTATACCACCCACGTCAAGCCACATATATTAGCCTGTATCGTGTGATCACAGGGTCCGAATTAGAACCCGCTTAGTTTCTAACTCAAGTGATAGAAGCCGCGCATAAAAAAGGGCACCGGTATGATACCGGTGCCGCGAGGGGACGCATCAGGAACACGGAAAGAAAGGTGTTGGGGAAGGGATTGATGGGTGTGAAGGGAGTTGGGGAGGGGGCGTCAGCCGCTGAAATCAGGAAGGGACGGCTGACGTTTTTTTCGAAAATGGATGATTCTGTTGCGTTGTGTTCAGCCTGTCGTCGACAATGTCGACGCGACTTCAGAGCACCGTTTACTGGTTGCGTTCCGTCATTGAAATTCCAGGAATGGAAATCCGATCCGCCGACGCCGTTGTGCTGCTTTCAGAAGATGACCGACTGCTTTTCCAGCCACGAGCGACAGGACGAAGAGACGCTTGTGTGTAGTTGTCCCGATGAGCTCGCGAATCACGCTCGCCGGTCTGAGGGAATGTATTGAACTCAGATTCGGCATCGCTTGGGAAAGTTTTCGGAGCCGGCTTCAAACCCTCAGCTCCCGCCGGTGGAAGGGTTCGATTAAAGCTGCTGCGTTGAAACGTGGAAGAGTCTGCGTCACTGCGTTGAAAACTACGATCACCGGCTTTGCCGGGCAGATCTTCGTCAAACGTATCCTGAGCCGTGCGGGCCGGACCTTTGAAGTTAGGATCTTCTTCTGGCAACAAAGCAGACTGAGTACTGTTTTCGTCTACGATGTAAGCCGTGGCCGGAACCCCATAGCCGCCGTAACCGTAGGCCATGCTGCTTCCACCGTAGCCATAAGCTACCCGGCTGCTGCCGTAACCATAGGCCAAAGCACTTCCGATCGGAACTGTTCGGTAAGCCGTAGTTGGTTTCATAACTGTCTGCGTTTCTTCACGCCATGCCAACTTGCTGACTTCGACCTGAACCGTCTTTTGACGAGGAACCATTTCGGTAAAGTTCTGCACAACTTTTTGAGTGCCATGTACGGCAACCTGTCGTGTAGTTGGCACGTTGCATGTCACCATATTAGGAACATACTGACGCGATGTACGATAGTTCGGCACGAACGCTGATCGGAATGAATAGCCCGTTCGGTTCAACCAGCCGATCATGCCCGGTCGAGGATCTACCTGGCACGGAGCAGACTTAGCGACGGGCTGATAGTTAGTCTGCCAACGCCCCATGTCACGATTAATCGTTTGGTTCTCAACCACCGTCTTGTAGCTGACGGTCGGCATTTCAACAGTTCGTTGGCGTGCGACCGGTTCCATTACAGTCATGGTCTGCGACTCCATAGCTGTCTTGTAATAAGGCACTCGGACCTTTTGTTCTTCTCGCTGATAAGTTGTTACGGGCACCGTCTGATAGCACGATGTCTGCACCGGCTGTATTGGAGTGCAGCTGGCAACCTGCACCGGAGCCGACGCTGCGCAGGAACTGCAACCCCGATTAAAAAACTGAGCCTGAGCCGTCGATTGGCTCGTAAGCACTGCCGTGGTTACAGCAGCCATAATCAAATTTCGGTAGAACATGAGTTTCTTCCCTGAGAGGAACTTTCCACTTCGCGACGAATTGCGGGTTCGTCAAATATACGAAGCAGTAAAGTTGAGAAGACGCAGGCCGTTGATGGTTCATCCGTGAACTCACCGCTGGACAGCGAATGGTGGGTTGAGATGGAATGCAGCGAACTCAAGACAAGATCGCTACAGGAACACGAGTGTGTCGAAGTGACTAAATTGTGACAGAAGGCGACATTGAGTGGCTGAAAGTGCCGTCTGAAATGCGACGCCGGGAAGAGATTTAACCCAACCCCGAAAATGGGTCAATACCGGTTAAAGTCCTGAATCACTTTCTTTTTTGCTACGCAGCGCGAGATCGACGTAAGTCCTGTAATCTCGTTCTTCAAGCAGCAGAATCTGCGCGAACTCGTTTAACCGGGTTAAACAAATCAGTCGATTCGAAGTATTTCACTCAAGCATGCAGAATAATCTACTTCTTACCCAACGCCCGTTGTTCGCGAAAGAACTGCTGCAGAAGTGCTTTGCAGTCTTCCATCATCACTCCGCCAAGAACAGCAGCCTGATGATTCAATCGAATGTCAGAAGTAATGTTGAACAGCGTGTCGCAGGCACCGCCTTTGGGATCCGCAGTTCCATAGACGACAAAGGGTATTCGCGACTGAACAATCGCTCCCGCACACATCGGACATGGCTCCAGTGTCACATACAAGGTGCAATCCAGAAGTCGCCACGATCCCAAAGACTGAGCCGCCTGAGTAATGGCAATCATTTCTGCATGAGCCGTTGGATCGTTCAACACTTCGCGTTGATTACACGCTTCCGCAATAATCCGCCCGTTATGCACAATAACAGCACCCACCGGAACTTCGCCCTGGTCATATGCGGCCACGGCCTGATCTAACGCCCGCTTCATCCAAACGTCGTGAGGCTGCAATACGCT
>Ga0075117_1001946_pt1 | contig 12272 bp, 9 predicted proteins | sample AntAceMetag02UKJ_FD_69789 | JGI IMG/M metagenome (GOLD analysis project Ga0075117, IMG submission 69789) | Saline lake microbial communities from Ace Lake, Antarctica - Antarctic Ace Lake Metagenome 02UKJ | ecosystem: Environmental > Aquatic > Non-marine Saline and Alkaline > Saline | place... | reverse complement strand
CTGCACCTGACTTAGTAGTAAATCCCTCTGCCGAAATAAATTGTCCGATTGCTACGCCTTCAAATGAAGAACTCATCAGAAATACAAAAGAGTGTATCAAGAATTTCAAAGTAGATTTATCTAACAATCGTGCCACTCTGGTTGCCCGGCGAAATTCTTATGCAACATTAAAAGAACTCCAGGAAGATTTAAGAAAGCTTGAGTCACAGCCTTAGATCGCAAGTCAATGCGATGAGTGAACTCAACTCTGTAATCCCCTCCAACAACACAGGTTATGATGGCTATTTTATGTAGTCAGACATAGCCTGTGTTTGCATCTCCCTCACAACTTGTCAGCGAAACGGGCAGCCGTTATTCGTATTTTTTTGTAGATATTTCAATCTCTGAAAATCTATTCTTTTTCGATGGGGTTGCTCTTGGCACAAGAATCCAGACGCGTTATAAATCCGCCTCTGTTGACCTTTGAACCAGTAAACCTCTCTCACTTCTCACTACTGATTCAATAACACAACAGGATATGCATCTGCATATCGCTACTCAAAAAAACCTACCAACCCATTACATTTGATTTTTTATGCCATTCATCTTCCCTTGAATCAGCTTGGCTTTTCAAGGTTGTATGGATTGACCAGAAATGACTGATTTCTAACAATCAGCTGCTACTTCTGTAATTAATCGTGCGACCGGAAAAGTGATTCTATTCAACGTTAGATAAAGGAGCACTTAAGATGCCCATCATCATACGGGTATGCCTACTGAGCGCAGTCTGTTTATTTACCGTCAGTCAAACATCCTGTCAGCGTGGACCGAACGCACAGGTTCGGCAGAGCATGTATCGCTCACAACAGCTTTACAATCAAGGCATGGATTTGGCGATGCAACGCGATCAGTTCCAGCAATCAGCCAACTCGCTTCAACACGAACGCGATCAGCTGGCAATGCGTGCCCAATCTTTGGAATCCAACTTAAATATTGCCAACAAGCGGCTCGATAATCTAAACGCTGAGCGTTCTGAAATGCAACAGCGGTACGTGAGTCTGATGAAAACAGCCAAAGGTCAACCCAGCCCATTGGATGGCGAGGCGACTCGTCGCTTTCAGGAATTGGCCGATAAATATCCCGATTTCGAATTCGATCCGCATACAGGCGTCAGCAAATTTCATTCAGACATTCTGTTTGACTCCGGCAGTGATGTCCTGAAATCATCCGCTAAGGAAATCCTGGACCAGTTTGCCGCGATTATGAATGACGGTAACGCGAAACGATTGAATGTCCTGGTAGTGGGACATACAGACGACAAACCAATCTCAAAAGCAAAGACTCAGCGTCAGCATAGAACAAACTGGCATTTATCGACGAATCGGGCAAACTCTGTCGTGCTCTCCCTCTCTCAGTTCGGGGTTGTGCAAGGCCGAATGGGTGCTGCTGGCTATAGTATGTTTCAGCCTGTTGTACCCAACGAAAATGATTCGGCACGACAGAAAAACCGGCGTGTTGAAATATTCGTACTTGCCCCTGATGCAGTCGTCGCAGGCTGGGACCCTAACCCAACTCTGTTGAACTAATTATTCGCAAAACATAAACATCCCAGCAAGGCTCAGCATGTATCAGCATGCCGAGCCTGCTGATGGCTCCCATCAAAGCGGATAAGAGAACCATATTCAAACCTGGTTTCTCTTACCGTTTAGCCTTCACTGAGCATCCCATTTTTTTGCTAAGAAAATGTTTTAGACGCTCTCGGCAATCTCAATCTTTGAAATCAAATAAATCTCATAGATTGAAATAGGTTTTAATTCCACTCAGCACACTGTCGACGGCAACCGAAGCGAGAATTAAACCGCCGACGCGACTGAGTACACTGGCTCCCGAATCGCCGATGATTTTTTGAATTGGCCCTGCCAGCAAAAGCAAGATCAGAGTAATCAATAACACTGACAGCATGGTTATCGTTGTTATCATCTGTTGCTGTAATTCAAAACGGTGATTATCGGTAATTAAAACAATTGCCATCATGGCACCCGGTGATGCGATAGACGGAATCGCAAGCGGATAAACGGCTTTACTCTGATGAGTATCTACTTTTTGAGACTCCACTATTTCTGCTTCTGGTTTGCTTTCGCCAAAGATCATTGTCAATGCAAAAAGAAACAGCACTAGTCCACCGGCTATTTGAAAAGCTGGCAGCGGAATATCCAATTGTTCCAAAATCACCTGCCCCCCCACGGCAAACAGAATTAAGATGATTCCTGCTGTAATGATCGCACGATAAGCAATTTGTCTTTGAACTGCTTGACTGCAACCTGCGGTCACTGCCATAAAAACGGGAATTGAACCAACGGGATCGATTACAGCCCAGAGGTAAATAAAATCCTTGAGGATATCTTCCCACATAATGTTTTGTCTCGGCTTTCATTGAATTGACCGGTATTAATTTAACCGGCATTGAGTAAATGGGAACAGTTTAGCAGTGCTAATTCCCTGTATGATATTGAGGATTGGGTTCCGTAGGAATCACCGCCTGAACTTGTTTTTGCCATCGATGAAGTGCCTGTGATAACTCTTTCCCTTTTTCAGGATGGCTGTTTAACAAATTCATCGTTTCACTAATATCCAAACGCGTGTTATACAGTTCCTGATTCCCCTCTTCGAAGAACTCCAGTAGCTTCCAGTCACCTTGACGAATCACAGAAACAGGAGTTGTTCGAAAACGCTGTTTTACGCCTCGATATTTTTGCAGATAAGCAGGAAAGTGCCAGAACAATGCACGTGTTTTCAATTTACTTTGAGGATCTTTCAATAAAGAAACCAGACTGACCCCATCCAGAAGATAATTTTTCGGATCAGGGGTCCCCGTCATTTCCAGCAGAGTGGGATAAAAGTCAACGTTAATTACTGGTTCCTCACTTGAGCTACCCGCTTTCGTCACCCCGGGCCATTTAACTAAAAGCGGAACACGTATGCCTCCTTCATAGAGCATCCCTTTCGAGCCTCTCAAAGGCTGCATCGTTGTCGCAGGTCCATATCCACCATTATCAGAAGTGAAGATGATAATCGTGTTCTTGTCGAGTTTCAATTCTTTCAGAGTGTTCAATACGCGCCCCACACTTTCATCCATACTTTTGATCATGGCGGCATAAGTAACATGCCGATGCAATTTCCCAACTGGCTTCGACTGAAAATACTCAACCAGTGCCTGCTTTGCCTGGATCGGTGTGTGAACGGCATAGTGAGTCATGTAGAGAAAAAAAGGAGACTTCACATTATCTTTGATGAATGTGCATGCTTCTTCAGTCAGGCGATCCGTTAAGTACTCACCCTGCTTTCCATCAGCGAGCTGTGGATTTCGATAGGGACTGAAATAACCACCACGGGGGCTACCTGAGGTGTTGCCGCCGATATTTAATTGAAAGCCCTGAGAAAGCGGAGTCTGCCCCAAATGCCATTTACCCATGCTGGCACACTGATAACCTGCTTGCGAAAGAGAGTCAGCAATGGTGACAAATTTGTCCGCGAGAACTGTTTTGTTTTTTGCGGGAATCAAATTTCGATATCGATCGTTTCCGCGCGCAGAATCACCTACTGTATAAACACCATGTCGCGGTGTGTATTGACCCGACATCAAACATGCACGACTGGGAGCACAATTGGGAGCTGCGGAATAGGCAGACGTAAAACGCATCGACTTTTGCGCAAGATGATCGACATGGGGAGTTTCAAAGAAATCACTGCCCATAAAACCAACGTCTCTCCAGCCCAGGTCATCAATAAAAAAGAGCACTACGTTTGGTTTTGAATTTGATGCTGCGACAGGCATAGCCCAAAAAACACCGCAGCAGATCAAAATGGCAGAAACCAGAAAACGGTTCATCATGCTGCTTTCGATAGAAAAACGGAGTGGCGTTTGAAGTGTTGATTGTTTATTATGAAATTCAACATGTATTCTAAACTCCCACGAGCCAGCTGTCATTGGACTGAGTCGATTGATGTCTGGATTCGTCGTTTTTTCTGATCAGGATCCACAGTTAATTAATTTGGCAAAATATCAACAAGGTATCGTGCAGTGAATAAAATAAAAGTTGGACAGATTGGAGTCGGACACCCCCACGCTGGCGGAAAGATGCAGGCCTTCCGAAAATCGGATGAGTACGAGGTGGTGGGAGTCGTCGAACCCGATGCGAAACGACGCAAGCATGCTGCATCGACTGGTATTTATCAGGGGCTTCCTTTTTTGACGGAAGAACAACTCTTGAACATCGACGGTCTTCAAGCAGTTGCTGTTGAGACGTTAGTTCCCAACCTGTTACAAACAGCAGAAACCTGTATTGCTGCAGGTAAACATATTCATCTCGATAAGCCAGCCGGACTTTCTCTACCGCATTTCAAACGAATTCTGGATCAGGCAGCCAAAAAACATCTATTGCTTCAAATGGGATATATGTATCGTTACAACCCCGGCATTGTGCTACTCAAAGATCTTTTACAAAAAGGTTGGCTAGGCGAACCTTTTGAAGTTCATACAGTCATCAGTAAAAAGATGGATGAAACCAGCCGTGCCAAACTCGAATCACAGCCGGGAGGCATGATGTTTGAGCTTGGCTGCCATGTGATTGATCTAGTCGTTCAGATTCTAGGTAGGCCTGAGCAGGTTACTGCCTTCTCACAACATGCTTCTGCTATCAACGATACTTTACAGGATAATATGCTCGCCGTTTTCAGTTATCCGAAAGCACTGGCAACGGTTAAATCCAGTTGTAATGAAGTCAATGGTTTTGCTCGGCGACATATTGTGGTCTGTGGATCCGAGGGCACATTCCATCTCCAACCATTTGGTAAACCGACTGCCAGCCTGACCCTATCGAACGGTCGAGGAAAATATCGAAAGGGACAACAGGATATCAAATTCACAGGTTATACAAGATACAAAGATGATGTGGCAGATATGGCACGAATTATCCGTCGCGAAAAAGATATCGATTTTTCTTATGAGCATGACTACTTCGTACAGGAATCCGTACTCAAGGCTTCAAAGTTGCCGATCGGCTAAGGGAGTGCCCACCAGAATGGATTACTCCTGTTTAAGTTGTCCATAGACATGCTGGGCAGAGGCGATAATGGTTACCGTTTCATCTGTTTGCAGCAGGCGCTGGACTTCAGCTTCATCCTCAAGTGGAATTATAAACAGATCTTCGACAGCATCACTGTCAGCTTTACTCAACAGGCAGATCAACGCCCAGTCTCCAGTCAGCGCCATCTGAGTTGCAGCAACTAAGTCTCCCGGCTGTTTATCGCGCAATGGTTTTATCGCATCCAGTGGCTCGTGACACCTTGAAAGAATCTGCATTCCTTCGCCGAATTCTTCCTCGATCTGAGTGAGAAGCAGAACTCGACCATCCTGTGTGACGAGATTTCGGGCGGTTTCGAGAACGCTACCTAATTGATTCCAAAAGTGGCCCGTGGGGGCACTTTCGACGGCAATGATTACTACTTCAGCTTTATACCCTGGTTCCAGTTTCCAATACCGATCTAAAAGTTCTTTGCCCTTTCGAAAAGCAGCTTCGCTGTTTCCAAAGACAATCTCAACAATTCCCTGGCCTGCTGAAGGAATCACCTGCAGGCTATATTGCAATCCGAGCATCCAGCACGCTTCATCTATGAGTTGTCGTAGTGGTCGACTCTCTGTGGGAGTCAGTTCACGGTGTGACTGACCGCGACTCTTGAGGATGGCTTCCTGAGAAGAGAATCCAGGATAGATCGAACTGCCTCCTCCGGCATATCCAATCAGTGGATCGTAGGCTACTCGTTCTATCGGAAGAATAAAATCAGCTTCCAGTAAATATTTTGAGAGGTAAATCCGCTCTCCTCCTGCCGAGGTTCCCAGATATCCCAGCTCATCCTTGGATTCAGAGTCATGAATGACCCACTGAGAATTATCCCGCAGCTCCGTGGCGACAGCATCTTTTAATTTCTGCTGAACGTCAGAGGGTGTTGACTGTGATTGCAAAATTGTCAGATCACCGGCTTCGATTCCGCAATCAGAAAAATACTCCCACAAAGCTCGCATGATCTCGGCGACGGAGGGAGTCTGATGATCAACAACAATCGTGATTTTATCGCCCGGTACGACTGCTAAATCAAGTGGAGGAAGTTCCAGCGGACTATTCAATATTTGCTGGGTTGCCTGCAGGATGTCTTCCAGAGGCGCAGGAGCCTGATGGTAGCATATGACTCTCTCTGCGGGGATTTCACAGCAGAACTCTCCGTTATAACCGTAATTCAGTTTGACTTGCACAGATTCCAAGGTCGACACCGTATTTCCTGTTTATTCGATTGCGTTCCACAATGGCTCATGACGTGTAGAACTTTTATGCTCAATTTGAATGTTGATTTGAGTTAAAAGTAGTTCAAGAGTCAAATATTAGCGGTTTAGAGGTGAATTCTATAGGATTTCTGATCACAATATTAGAATCTGGCTATAGAAAGCATTAATGTCGTCTTCATTCAATTTTGCTCGAAGCGACAAGAGTAATTGAACAACGAGAAGATCACCCGGTAGATACGAGATTAAGTTAAATCTGCCTTGCGCAGGCAGTTTGCTCCAGGAAAAACTCCATGGCAGAAGACGATCAATTAATGATTCGAATTCAAAGTGGTGACCTGCGCGCATTTGATGAACTGGTTGAAAAATACCAGGGGCCTCTCATTGGTTTTTTTTTCCGAAACTGTCGAGATTCTCAGCTCTCGGAAGATCTTTCCCAGGAAACACTGTTGCGTGTCTATAATCAATCTTGGGACTATCTGCCACAAGGTCGATTTCGTGGTTGGATGTACCGTGTGGCTCGAAATCTGCTTATCGATAGTATCCGCCGTCAATCGCACGACGCTTTGGTCAAGGCTTATACTGGAAAACACGCTGATGAAGATGATTCGCTCAATCGACTGGCCAGTGAGGTAATTTCACCAGAAGAGAATGCCAATATCAAAGAGTTGGCATTGATAGTGGACGAATTGCTGGGAACTCTCCCCGAAGATCAGAGATTAACTTTCACACTGCATCATTATTCTGAATTGACCCTGAATGAAGTATCAGAGGTGATGGATACAAATTTGGCAACGGCAAAAAGCCGCTTAAGACTGGCACGAGAAAAATTACGAGAGAAATTAAAGCACATAGGCGTCACTGGTCCCCAACACAATTAATACTTTCGAGATTTCAGAATTAGCATGAACCAATCAGAAGAAATTCACGTTGACTCTAACGGGCCATCGAAATCGGATTCTTTTCACAAACCATTTACAATAGTACGGAGAAGAGGAGAATGAGCTATTTCAGTCGGCTCACTGACATTGTCACCTGTAATCTAACTCATTTACTTGATAATTCTGCTGATCCTGTTAAAGAGATTGAACAGATTATTTCTGAGATGAAAGAAGGCATTGCAGGTGCACATCGGAGTGTAAAAACAGCATCCGCCAACGAACGGTCAATTCAGGAAGAGTTGCAGGAACATCAGAAACAAATTTCTCAATGGAAAGCTGCTGCAAAAACCTCACTCGCGGCAGGCGATGAACTCGAGGCACGTAATTCGCTGGTGCGGAAGCAGGAAATCGAGGATTTGAAAGCAGGGCTTGAACAGCAACATCAAGCCTCAGTTGCTACTTGCGAACATCTGACAACCACCCTGTACGCTTTAGAAGCGCGCCTGGCCGAAGCCAAGCGAAAACAACTGGAGTTAACAGAAAAAACGGGGCTCGCAGAATCATCGCCACAAGAGAGGCCAGGCAGTCCCGATCCTGAACCGGCTCTATCGCCGACCCGCTCCGAGCAGATTGATTCAGAATTGGCCGCACTCAAACGGGAACTCAATGAATAACCGTTTCTCTGATTCATCAGCCAGATCTACGCGAATCAGACAAACATCAATCAATATTCACTATAACCCGTTTAATTGATTTATCTTAGGGAATCCATACCAAATAAATCTGGACAAATGATTCAATTTGAATTTTGTTCTCCAAGAACAGGCCAATCAACAAGAAGGTACTTGCAACAGACGAGTTGTAATTTAGAATAAATATAGATAAGCAAAGGGGTTTGCAAAGACTTCTTGAGGATCATTCTGTTTCTATATCGGTTTCAGAAAGAAGTTGCTGAAGTCTCTGCCATTATTAAAAGAACCCGTAAGTTCTTCTCTAAGGCATTCGGCTACGGGCTTCAGATTTGATAGCACTGAAATTTCACAGACAAATGTCCGATGATACATTACACAATCTCAATTCTTAATTTACATCATTGATGTTGGAGCCGTGCCACAATGGCCAAAAAATATCTGAATCTTGAAGAAGCAGCTGCACAACTTGGGATGGCAATTGACGAATTAAACAGCATTCGAGAAGCTGGTGACATTCGTGGTTTTGCAGACAGAGGTGCCTGGAAATTTCGACTGGAAGATATTGAAGAATTAGGACGTTCACGTCAGACTGATTCCGATCCGGCAATTCCCTTGATGACGGGGAGCGACGACGACGACTTGTTTGGTTCCGCGATCCTGGGAGATAATGATCAATCTGATAACGTGATTGATGAAGATGAAGTTGGTGAGCAAGCAACCGTTATTCGTGGAAGCGTACACGATGATGATGATTCACCAACCGAACTGAGCAGTTCAGATAGCGATGTACGACTGGTTGTCGATGATGGCGATGACCTGCAGCTTGATAGCGAACCAGAGATGTTGGTGGTGAATGAAGATTCAGACAGCGATGTCCGACTGACCGATGACTCAAGCCTTGATCTCGGAAGCGACAGTGATGTCAAGCTGGTTGACTCTGACTCTGAACCCGACTTTGAGATCCTGGAACTGGAATCAGGCAGCGACAGCGACGTGAAACTCGTTGCCGATGACGGGGACTTGTCGGAAAGCGAAAGTGATGTGGCACTGGTAGGCAGCGATAGCTTTGATTTGGGAAGTGAAAGCGATGTGGCTCTGATCTCTGCAGATGATGATGGAGAGACATCAATCCTCGCAGAAGATAGTGGCGTCTCTCTGGCATCAGATAGTGGAATCTCATTAGCAGGACCGTTGGATAGCGGAATCTCTCTGGAAACTGCTGATGAAAGTGGTATCTCACTCCTAGATGAAGATCCCAGTGGTATTTCTCTCGACGGAGGTGATACCGGCAGCGACATTTCTATCACCGCCGATAGTGGAATCTCCCTTGAACCGTTTGATGTAGAAGAAGATGTCGATAAAACAGTCCATATGATGCCGGTCGGTGATGATAAAAATGCCACCTTAGAAATCCCTGCTTTAGACGATGATGATGACAGCAGTTTTGACCTTTCAGATTCCAGTGCGGACACCAGTGTGTTATCGCTGAATGATGATGGAAATACAGGAGGGTCTTCTGGATCAGTGATTCTAGATTCAGATGAAGACGACGGTGAATCGGCTATATTTGGTGAAGACGATGATTATGCCAGCGATGATTCCATGTCTGATGTCTTCGATGAAGATGGAGATGAGGATGATTTCGACGATATTTACGATGCAGACGATGATGACTTTGATGATTCATTCCAGAGTGGCGAAAGCCATGCAGAATTTGTTGCTCCTGCTTCTTTTGCCGGAGGTCGCTCCGCTGCAATGGCAGCCCCCGAAGCGGAATGGGGTGCTGGAACGTTTGTCGCTCTGGGGCTCTCTACGGTCTTAATGGGAATCTGCACTGTTATGATGTATGATCTGATCCGAACGATGTGGCACTATGATGACCCATCCAGCGTCAGCTCATTCTTCCTGGAAACCTTTGGCGGCATGTTCTAAGGTCTCCGATAACTGCCAAAGCTTGTCTGTCGAAACACACATACCTAATCACAGGGTAGCTTGCTGCGCGCATCATATTTAACTGCCCTGCTTTCTTTTTCAAAGTTCTCAAGAGATGAGAGTCTCAGAGCGAGGATTCACACAAGCCAACACTCTATAATAGAATTATTGGCAAAATGTGTTCCTTCCTGTTCTACTTTTCTTTTGGTGAATGATAATGAATTTGAAATCACTTTTTATTCTCGCACTGTTAGCTCAACTACTCTGCTCCCCTCTGCAGGCGGAGGACAAACGAAAGCTTCGATATACCGATCGTAATTCTCAAGAATATAAACTCACCGCCAGAGCAAGTGAGATTGATCCACGAGCAAAAGAGCATCCCGAAATCGATTTCGTTTTCGAAAAAGCGGGTAAGACACAGGACCTCGAACATGCGGTTGTCGATACACGAGTCAAACCACGCGGCAAACTGGTGATCTGGTTGATGGGATATAACAGCCAGCTCTTCGATCGGCTGTCTAAATACGGATTACATGCGATTCAGGTGCATTACGCGAACCGCTGGTTTTCCAAAGTCTGCCGGGAAGATCCGGTGGGAGAAACATGCCGCGGCAACGTGCGGCTGGAAGCAGCAACCGGTGAAGACTACAGCGATCAGGTAACGATTCCCAAGCCGGATGGAATGAAAGAACGCGCACTGCAGTTCGTCAAGTGGCTGGCCAAAAATAACCCGCAGGGAAAATGGGGTTACTATCTCACTCCGGATGGGAAAGACCTGCGCTGGGAAGACGTAATCATAGCGGGCAGTTCACACGGATCAACTACCTCAGCCCGTTTTGCCAAACATCAAAAAGTCGGTCGTGTTGTCATGTTCTGTGGACCCCGAGATCAACTTCAAAACTGGCAAAGCCTGCCTTCTGCCACACCTTCCAATCGCTTCTTCGGATTTTCTCATGTACTTGATGGAGGTTGGATCGCAGACCACTACTGTCGTTCCTGGGAATTGCTGGGATTGAACGAACATGGCCCCATCGTCGATGTCGATCAGGTTTCATTTCCCTACAAAAATTCACGTCGGCTGATTACCAATTGTGATGTCAAAGGGAATACCAGACGTGCCCATTCTTCTGTCGTGCCTGGCGGCAATGCCTGCAAGGATGCGAAAGGGAAATACATTCACGAAGCGGTCTGGCGATACCTGTTTACATACCCCATCGAAAAAACGGGAAAAGCAACTCCCCTGGATCCAAGCTGTAATAAAAATCAACGCGAGAGTTAGCCAGCCGTTTTGAAACATGAACGATCCAGACCAACTCATTTGCTAATCTGGGTAAAACGCGACTCAATATACAAAAAGGGCGGTTGATCTAAGATCAACCGCCCTTCTGCAGTTTCAATTTTCAATTACTGAAAATCCTTCTGGCTTCGCTTGGACTAGTTGCTGATACAAGTCTTAGGAGCCGGTGCAGTGCATGTCTTTGGTGCGGGGCAGCAGACAGTCACTGGTACCTTGCGACAGACTTGCCTTGGCACACATCGTGTTTTTGTGACACAAACCGTTCGTGGCACACATTTCGTTCTCGTTACATAACGAGTGCAGCAAACTTGCTGACACGTTGTGTAAGGAATTTTACGGGTACAGGTTTTTTGCTCATAGCTACAGGTCGTGTAAGGAACCTTGCGGGTCCGACATTCTGAAACCATGGTGCAAGTGGTGTAAGGAACCTGCTTAGTAACACATTCTTCTTTCCAGCAGCAAGTTGTGTAAGGCACTTTCCGAGTACGGCATTCACGTACCATTTTGCATGTGGTGTAAGGAACCCTCTTGGTTCGTGTTTCACACTCATGACGGACACATGTGTACGGTACCTTCTTGGTAATCGTGCAGGGAACTCGCTCACATACTGTGTAAGGAACCCGTTCGTGCTTTACTTCACGCTGATAAGTAGTGCAGCAGACTTTTCTAGTGACCGTCTTAGGACACCAGGTACGTCGGCAAATTGTTGTGCCGGGACATTGAACCTTCACTGTTTTGCAGCATCCGGGTTTGTAGACTGGGCAGCAGGAGCTGCAGTCGTATTCCCAAGTGCCAGGCTCGCAGACACATTTTTCAACAACCGGTCCGGGGCAATGTTCGGTTGTTGTTTTCCATTCACCACAGCAAACGTCAACATCGTGCCAGGTATGAATGGGCTTACAAACAGTACGACATACATCACGATAACAAGTCTTATAGTTTGTTTTGTAGATCGTGCAGCAGACATCCCGATAGTGAGTTTCACAAATGGGACGTCTAACGGTGTAACAAACATCTCGGTAACAGGTATTGTATACCGGCTTGCAGACCGAGTAGCAAACATCCTTATAGCAGGTGTTATAGACAGGTCGTCGACGTTTGCAGGTTACAGTACGATAACAAGTTTTGTGAACGGGACGACAAACCTTATAGCA
>Ga0075117_1001943_pt1 | contig 12286 bp, 11 predicted proteins | sample AntAceMetag02UKJ_FD_69789 | JGI IMG/M metagenome (GOLD analysis project Ga0075117, IMG submission 69789) | Saline lake microbial communities from Ace Lake, Antarctica - Antarctic Ace Lake Metagenome 02UKJ | ecosystem: Environmental > Aquatic > Non-marine Saline and Alkaline > Saline | place... | reverse complement strand
TAAAAGAGCAAAAAGGTTAACTCAAGTGGAGGCTCACTATTACTGACGAGAATACAATCAGTCACATTTTGTGTTAAGCGAAGTTGATGTTCAAATTGCAATAATCGCTCTCCTGCTGGGTTTGGTTTCGGTACAGAGTAAACTCCATACGCTATATGCAAACAGGACAATGCAATTACGAGCGCAATTTCGACGACGCGGTGACCATCCTCTTTCTTAAAGCGATGGCTGTACCAGAGAACCATGATCAGTGATAAGCCGAGAATAATTACTTGTTGCAAGAAAATTCTTGAAACCTGTGGGCTCAGCGTATCTACATGAGAAGCGTTGATAAAAATCGCAGACAGCACACCAACGGTGAAAACGGAAAGGACTGTTGGATAACTGACATTGCGGAGGGCAATCTGCTGAAATTCCCAAGCAACTATCGCAAGCATCGGGATAATCAAAAACAGCTTCCACATCGCGCGACTGCTGGCTTTCATCTGCGGAAGATATTGAACACCCCACCAGAAGAGTAGCCCACAAAGTAACCAGATCAAGATTAATCGCAACCAGGCGATTTCTCTTTTGTCTCCCGTTGGATTTAAGACACGTTTCACTGCATGAAATAAACCAAACAGAGCTAAGCCCATTAAAAATCCCATCGAAGAAATGAGATCACGAAAAAAATAAGAGGGAAAAAATTCCGATTTCCAATACAGACTGATCTGAGGCTGGCCAGGGCCTGCAAACCAATTTCCCCAAAATCCATTGATTTGAGATGCCGCCATTAACTCCCACCAGCCTCCAACAGCAAAACCGGTAAACGCCAAAACCAATAATGATTTCCAGACACGGACTAACTGTTTTAATACCGGTAGCCTTTTGGACTCTGATGTCGAACGACTCTTCGGAAGATCAATAGGGTTGATAATATAGATTCCCAGCATCAGCAGAACGCCTAAAGCCAATGCTCCGCCGGAGAGCAAACAAATCCCCAGAGAAATTCCACCAAACAAAAGCTTATAAGACACAACACCTGATTCTGACTGGATATGACTAATAAATCCCCAGATGGTGAGTAATACAAAGAGCATCGGAAATGCAGGCGATTCAATTAGTTGCACCTGCTTGATCACCAGAGGGTGAAATGACAACAGAAAACAAAAGACGATTGCGTAGCGAGGATTACAAACAATGCGCGTTAAGCGATATGCGGCGAACAACATGCAGGAGGTTGAGAAAAACGAAAAGAGAACCATCGAAGAAGACCAATGGCCTATCAAGGAGAGCAACCCCGTATAAAGCCAGCGCACAAGAGGAGGCTGAGAAAGCAGTGCAGTACTATTCTCGCCGAGCAAACCGACTTTACCGAGACACTCTAATCCAAACCAGGCAGATATCTCATCGATGCGATAGGAGTGAAAGGCCAATAAGCCTGGCACCAGAACCAGCAAAACAACCAAAGGCGACATCACAGCCGCCCGCCTCATCACCGGAAACAAGTCGTGTGCAGGCTCAACAGATCGTTGTAATAATTCCTGATCACTGACGATTACCAATGGTGATACCCTTCTTGCCTATAGCGTAGTTTATTTCTCCTTAACCCCTGTATGGGGAAGAGATCCGCTGAATCTACTTCCAGATGATCAGCAACTGATATTGTAAAGCGCAAAAGACCGAAATACCACGGGACACAGGTCGTCCAGAATAATTCTGACCAAGACCGTAGTAACAGACGCTTAACTCAAGATTTAGAACAATCTTGCGTAATTAAAAATGGTTCCAGTCATACCACTTATCGTTATTGTAATCCCTAATATCGACCAAAGCTACGGAATTTGCCAGACCGGAATATTTTTGCTAATCGCGTTTCATTTTGAATGTCGAAGGAAACTTAGTGTGCAAATGCAAGCTGCACTACTTCTTTTGAACTCAGGATGAGAAACATGGTTTAAGGATGAAGTCATATTTTTGAGATCCGCAAAGTATCGGTCAATTATGTCAAAACACATCACCATCGACCATGCACATCAACTTAGTCAATTAGTAAAGCATGCCATTTCAAATTCGATCATGATAGCCAGCCAGAATATTCAGTATGAAATCGAGCAGGAACAAGTAATTCTAACTGGAATTGTCAACAGCTACTACGAAAAACAGGTGGCTCAGGAATCAGTCAGCAGAGTGAATGGAGTTGGCCAAGTTCAGAATCGACTGATTGTTGAACCTGTTCAGAGAGAATCCGTCATACTCAATACACATTAAGTAGGCTACCTTTTCTCCTGAAGTATACAACGGTTTTTCCTTTAACCAGACACACCATGTGATCAATTGTGAGGTTGTCTCGACAAAAAACATGGCAATACAGCAGGTTGCGCAAGCTGGCCGTTGTCAAATCCGATTCGACATTGCTAGAATCTACTTTCTCTTTTTAACCAGAAAAGAGAAGTGCTCGTTTTACGCACAGACAATCGGATTGAACTGATTTCACGTATATAGTCATGAAAACATCATAAGGGATAGTGAAAGACAATGTCTTTACGAAGAGCTAAATTAGAACGACAATTAAAAAACGCGGAATCTTCGGTTGCAGATTATACTAAAGTGCTTGATGAGCAAAATATCGCAGCCGATCAGCGCAAAAAACACCCCAAATGGCGAAAGCTGAATGCACAGAGAGTTCAGATTGTAAATCGTCTTGTCTCCCTGAAAGTGATTGAAGACAGAGAAGAGTCATTCAAACAAAGTGCAACTGCTGAATCGTCAGAAGGTTAGTTTCAGGCTTCAGAGAAAATGAATGGCGCTTCAATCTTATAGAAGACATTCAATGGACTGTCGCTTTGGATCTTCAGGTCAAGTGGCCGAAAAATTCTGAAAATGCGACAACAGTCCATAAATTCAGGCTGGCTGATTAATTCTCACTCGGAGAGGTGACAGAGTGGCCGATTGTGCAGCACTGGAAATGCTGTGTACCGCAAGGTACCGGGGGTTCGAATCCCCCCCTCTCCGCTTATCAAACTGACCAAACGCGCTAAGTTGTTGATTTCAATGACTTAGCGTTGTTTTTTGCGCGACATAATAAACCTCCTGGTGCACAGTTGGTGCACACATTGTGCACAGGAGGTTTTGATGAGACGACGCAAGAAGTCTTCACAACGAAAGCGCATCGGACGCGTTTCGTACTATCTTCATCACGGTGCCTGGTTTCTTTACTACCTTGAATATCAAGATGGAGTGAAGGTACAAAAACGTCCCAAGGTGGCTGACACTGAAGAAGAAGCCGCACAGATCGCAGCGCAAGTCAACGCGCAATTGGCTTTGTTCAGTCCGACACCGTTTTCCTTTACGTCCGTCAGTTTTTTAAAACTGCGGCAGGCTTTTCTCAATCACCATGAAACAGTGGTGAAGTCCTCTCCGGCCACGATCAGGCGCTATCGATCGGCAACCCAGCATCTTGAGAACTATTTCAATGAATGCTGTCGATCTGACCTGGCTCATTCCATCGGGGCAGACCATTTCGTGGCCTGGTTGAGGAAACAGAAGATTTCCCCCAACGGCCATCCCAATACGGCCAAACGGACACTTCGTGATAAAGGACTGCGTTTCATTTTGGAAGTTTGCCGGTCGGTCTATATTTACGCCGCCCAGCAACGGTTTCTTCCTCCCACTTTCGAAAACCCGTTCACCAAGCTCAACCTGGAGCGGATGAAAATCGAAGATGCCAAACCCATCTTTGTCTTCGATGCTGAAGATGAACTGAGTTTCTTCCAGAAAGCAGACGACTGGACGTTCCCCATTCACTTTATTCTTGCCAAGACAGGATTAAGGTCGGGCGAACTGATCCATCTGCTGATAGAAAATGTCGACCTGGAAAACGGATGGCTACATGTACGCAATAAACCTGAGTTGCACTGGAAAGTCAAAACCAGACGTGAACGCTCTGTCCCTTTAATTAAGGAAGCAGTCGCTGTCTTACGCAGGATAATTAGGAATCGAACATCGGGTCCTGTGTTTATCCGTCACCAGTTTGACGCATTCAGTTCGCCTTTGGGGAACCTGGATCAGATGGAGCTCCAGGAACTGCTTCAGCAACGGATTGCGCATGCTGACTCAGGGAGTGTGCTCACCTTATCACAGACCATGGAGGAGAAACTCGCCAGATCAGTCTGGCGTGATGCAGGTGTGATTCGATCAGAGCGTGTGCGGACATCATTTATCCGTACCGCCAGCGCGGCAGGCCTGAAACAGTCATCCTGCCCTAAAAGCTGGCGGCATTCTTTTGCCACATTGCTTCAGGACGCCAATGTCGATCCGCTCGTTCGCCAGATCACATTGGGCCATAAACCGAGCGAGGACGCCCGTAGTGGGGGCCTGGGCATGACAGGCATCTATACGCACACCCGTGCCGCGACACAGAGACGAGAAATCGAACGCGCATTGCGCCTTTGGCCCCAGTCTCTCATTTATGCCAGGCAATGGGCCAGTGCTATCAAAGTGTGACTCTAAACATACTGACTTGCTTTGAACATATTTAAAAAAAATTCATTTAATAAAACGGAGTTAATAATGAGTTATAGAGAAGAAGTTCAAATTGTACCACGGAACGGTCATACCCTGATCGTTTTAATCGTTGCCCGAATATCGGGCTGTGCAAACCAAAAAGAACTCAGTCTGGATGATCAGGTCGATCATGCGAGAGAAGTTGTGCAGGATTACTATAAGGGAGAGATCGACTTTAGAATCATCGCAACAACAGCGAAAGGTGAGCGTCTCGACCGCCCAGAGCTGATTGAAATCGAGGAAAGGCTCGAAGCAAATGAATTTGATTTAATGATCTTCGAAGATATCGGTCGTCTGGTACGCGGGGCTGCGTCAGTTGGGCTTTGTGGAATAGCCGTTGATCATGGTGTTAGAGCAATCTCACCGAATGACAACTTTGATACGAATGATCCCGATTGGGAATCCAACGTTATGGATGCGAGCAAGGAGCACATGAAGCATAATGAGCATACATCTCGGCGGATAAAACAGAAAAAAATGAACCGGTTTAAAAAATATGGTGCTGCGACTCCCTGCCAAATCGCTGGTTATAATAAACCAGATGGTGCCGAGACTTTCTCAGACTGGTCTAAAGATGAGGATACTACTGAGTACATCAGAGAAGGGTTACAGATCCTGAGAAGGACACTCAATGGCGAGGCGGTTGCGGAATACTTCAATGAAAATGGATTTTCATCAGGCCCCTATTGCAGAAAGGATCAATGGGACGGACGAATGGTATTACGATTCTACCGTAACCCGATCCTGAAGGGTTTACCCGCACGGGGTACAATGCATACCACCAAGAAGAATAAAACGGGCAGAAGAACTTCTGCTCGCAATCCGAAGGGCCCCATCTACCGTGAGGAACCTCATCTGGCATTCTTCTCACCTGATGAAATTGACCCGGTCCTCGAAGCACTGGAAAAGAAGAATGCCCATTATAAACGTAAGAAAATAACTAACGGCGTAGATTCCAGATATCAAGTTCCCAAGAAACGAACCCGGGCCTTTGGCCAGCATGCCACCTGTTATTACTGTGGTCATCATTATGTCTGGGGGGCCAATGGCATGACTGACAGCCTGATGTGTTCTAATTCGCGATCTTGGCACTGCTGGAATTCCATTGGGTTTAAAGGACCTGAAGCTGCACAGAATCTGCTGGGAGTGATCCTGGGGTGCCTCTCGTCTCTTGATGGTATTGATGCTCAGTATCAGGAGATCTTACAGCAGGCTCAGGCTGGTGGCCCTGAAAATCTCCTTACCCGTGAAAACAAGCTGAACCGGGTCGAGGAAGAAATTGAGCGAGAAGGTGAAAAGATCAAAAAACTGATCAGAGAAGTAGAGAATATTGACGCGGATCTTCTGTATGAAATGATGTCGGAGTTGACTGAACGGAAAAAGAAGCTGTCGCAGGATCGCCTAGCACTTATGTATGCTAAAAATCGTCAGCTTGATCTTCCGAAATCCACTTTGGAGCTCAAGTCAATATTGCAGCATCATCTCAAAGATGTCGATATTCACTCTCATGAGTTCGGTGACTTGATCCGGGAGCTGGTCCCGGAAATCCAGGTCTACCAGGTACGCCTCATTGATGGCGGTCATCTGCAGCCGCGTGCGAAGATCCGCCTCAATCTAGCCGGGAGTATTTCCGACGCTGCCTCGATTCCTGAATTACAGCAGTTACTATCTCAGGAGTTCACCCTGGATCTCTTAGAGCCTCCTCAACGTGAATTGATTCGACCAGAGGCAGCCAGATTGGCTGCCACCGGCTTAGAACAGCGGGAGATCGCCTCTCAACTGGAAGAGAAACCGACCCAAACTGCCGTCTGGAATGCCTTGAAGCTGCATCAGCAGATGCTGGATTTGGGGCTTACCAGTCCGTACGTATTTGTGGAAGAACCGCCTGAAGATTACGGTAAACTTCGCAAGCACAAGAATAAAAAGTATTCCTTTCAGGCGAAGCCCGGTTATCAGCGACCCGCGCTCTGAAAATGAATTGTTATTGTCATTCACTTTACCGACCCCGGCACTATGCCGGGGTTTTTTAATGCGCTATTTGAAAGGAACTATTTTGAAGACCAGGCAACCTAAAACTAAAAAGAGTCAGCAGATTCGGACTGGACCAGTCCTGCCGGGAAGCCCCGTTCATCGACTGTTACAGTTGCTAGCTAAATCGATCGTAAAAAAGTACGAGCCAAACGACACAGAAAGGGATCGCACGAAAAACTAAATCATGGCCCAAATCGTGTCATAATAGATAGGGGAGAGATTAGCTATTGAATAAATGCTTGAACCATAGTTTTTCCTGTTGAACGAGAAAAATTAGTTCATAACGAAAAGGGTTGTGTGGCCCCTTAACATCCGCAATCAGTAATTCGTTCCGCTAATCATCCCCATTGATTTGAAATGACAGCATAATTCCATGAAAGGAGATCGATGTTACAGAGACAAGAAATTATGTTGATCAGAGCCGCTTTGCAGTTCTGGTACGAAGAAATGGATCTCGAAGATGCAAAGATGTTCGCGATCTATGCTGGTGTCCCCAAGATAGTGCCAAATTGGGGAGAGGAAGACATCCAGCGGTTGCGTCAAGAGTTACTGGCAGCGCGACTACGGTATGCTGTGTGCCAGCATGATGCAACTGGCGTAAAAAGTCCCCGCCTGTTTATTACTCCGGAGGCTGCCAACCAGGCGATGGCCGATGCTTCTGACCAACTGGGAGTCGTCCTGGTTACTGAACCAGAGGTCTAAGTTCCCTCAAACCCCATCCATCAGTTCCGACAGGCTGATTCCGAGTGTATCCGCGATCCGCTCGATGTTCCGTAACGAAAGATTGCGTTCTCCCCGTTCGATCCCGCCAACGTAAGTCCGGTCCAGCTCACACGCATAAGCAAAATTCTCCTGAGAGTAGCCTTGCGCTTTGCGCAGTTTGCGGACCTGCTGCCCAAATATTATCAAAATGTCTGCTCGTTTTGCCATACGAGCATTTAACACTTGACAACGACGATAACACCACGGACCATAAGTATCATCATTAAGTGTAAACTTGGACAAATAGAATATAGCTACACAAAAGTATTCTTTACTGAAAGAGGAGAAATCAATGTTACAACCATCGGGTAAAAGAAACTGCGCCATCGAAAGCATCAGTCCGGTGAGTCAAATAATTGCATTTGTATGTGTGTTACCGCTGGCTCTCACACTTTCGGGATGTGGCGGCGACACAACAGCAAGTAACCTCCCTAAATACTCAAACCCCTCCAGTAAACCCTTGCCTGAAGAATATCGAGTGCTTGCTTCTCACCTCAGTATGAAGATGAAAACTGATCCAGATCAATTTCGAAATAATCGCGAGCTAGCGGAAATCATGGCGGAGTTACAGTCCGCGTTATTAGACTTACGTGAGATCAAGTCGAACGATAAAGAGATTATGTATCTTTCCAATCAAGTCCAAGATACGAATACCTTAATCTTGCAATGTATTAACAACTTGAACGCCCTGCCAAAGCCTCCCGATCAGGGAACACTGTTTGTAGGTTCGATGCTTGATGGATTTTTTGGTAATTTTTTGGGTAGCTATCACCGTGGCCTTGATGCAGAGGCGAAGCAAAATGCTTTAAATGTAGAATTACAATCAGCTATTGCCGCGGCCGATAAAATTGATGCAGCGCTACAATTGCTTCCCAAAGTAGCAAAAAAGTATTCGGCAACCTTATGTGACTCGACTGGCCGTATCGTAGTCGATTTTAATGAATCCTGGGGAGACTCCAGACCAGAGGATTGGCTTGTACTTCAGAACCGTGGGGAAACACTTGAAAATTGTACCATTTCGGTGCAATTAACTGGGGCGAGCGGAAAGGTTCGAAAAAACGTACATTTCTTGAAAACATGGCCTAAGGATACCAGCATGTGGGGGCGGTATCAAAGTGGGGAGAAACTCTTGGGACGAACAGTGGATAGAACCACTGTCACGAACGTGCAAAAATTGAACATTACAATCTATTCACCGCAATTCGCAACTCAAATCCATTATGTTTATCAGGGAGCGGAAAAAGACAAGGACATTACTTATATTTGTAAAGACCTGAGTTTTCAAGGTGCGTACCAGTCTTACGAATCTGGGATTCTCTGGGATAGACAGCGTGGTGCTCAATTCACCTTGAAAGGAGTTTCATTTCTTCCCAAGTGTCGCGTTGATGTTACGTTTCGAAAAGGAGACGAATCGAAAAGCTGGCACTGGAATCATGATTCCTGGATGAAAGGAGAAACAAAACAGTTTTCTTCACCGAAGGGAGGTTTGTCATTCGATCCAGACAGGGTTGATTTCGAGGTTTCTTTTCCCGATACGAATTATCAATACAAAACGACTCTCACTGTCGACGTTGAATCTGGGAAATGAATTGAACTCCAAAAAAAACATTTAAGCGATTTTGTAAGAAGTCTGGAATCCACCAGCAGACGTAGTACAAATGGTTTTGTTAATACGGTGGTCTGAGAATGGATAAGTGGGCTCCACGTTTCAGAGCCTTTAGTTTCAGACTGATTACCAAGAACACTTTTCAGATTGTCATTTTAAACCAGTGGAATCACCGGCCACCTAAATTTTGTCGAAAAACGCGTCATAGATGATTTTAAATTTCGTCTCTGTCGCCGTGCCAAATGCCGGTAACTTCAGGTCAACTAAGTAAAGGATAAACTACATACAGTCCAGATGCATGAGGAGAATGAAATCGCAAAGGCCCCAAATGTTTTGAGAAATCATTTCATATAAGGTGAGACCACTATCGACCTAAATTCTGGCGTAAAACGCGTCATAATAAATAAAAATATCAGACAAGAAACCAGAATTTTTGACAAGCTGGAAAAATTAGCTCTCAGGTACTCACAGTGATTCTTGTCACACTATCGGACGAGTCCCAAAACCTAAATTTTGGCCCAAATCGTGTCATAATAGATAGGGGATGGATTAGCTATCGTTGATTGAAACCGATCTCCAATTCAAACTCGTCATCAGTAAAAACGCCCCGCATGGCACAGAAATGCGGGGCGTTTTGCATTTTACACATCTCTTATCGGAAAGGAGCATTACTTGGAAATTATTGTTTTAACGTTCGTCTCTGTCGCCCTGTTGCTGGCAATCATCGCTTTTCTCAAGGAGCGACGACTGCGTCTGGCGCTACAGGGTATTCTCAGACATTTGATTCATCGCTGGAGAGCACATGGAAAAACAGACACTTCGAATGACACTGACGCTGATCCTGCTGACCGGGGCCGGCTGTAGTTCCGACGAAAACAGCCGCGTGGCAGAACTCGCCACCCAGCAACTGGAACGACAGGCGGATCAAAACCGCCGGATGTCGGAACTGCAGCAGGAAGTCGCATCGGGTTCACGCAAACTGGTGGAAGCAGACGCCAATGCCCGACAGGAGATGATCACGCTGCAGCGTGAGATGCAAACCGAGCGAAATGAAATCGGACACCAACGGGACCAACTGGAGGCAGAACGACGCGACATCGCCGACAGCCGACACCGAGATCCGATCATTGCGGCTGCGATCACCAGGGTGGCGTTTGTCGTGGTCAGTCTGCTGCCCCTGTTGGTTTGCTGGTTGTTACTGCAGCAGAAGGTTGAACCGGCGGACAAGAATGAGATCACAGAATTACTGCTGGACGATCTGGTCTCAGCGGAATCACGTCTGATGCCACCTGCCGCATCGAAGCCAGACAAACTCCGATTAACGGATTTACCCCAACCACCTGATACCCCATCAACAGAAAGGGAAACCTAACATGTCACATATTGTCACCATTCAAACAGAGGTCCGCGACGCCGAGGCACTGGGCCTGGCCTGTCGCCGACTCGAACTAGTAGAGCCCGTTCACGAAACCGTTCCGTTGTTCAGCGGGGAAGCCACCGGCTACGCGGTTCGTCTCCCCGACTGGCGGTATCCCGTCGTTTTCGACGTGGACCAAGGCCAGGTTCGATTTGACAACTTTGAAGGTCGCTGGGGCGAACCCGCTCACCTCAACAGACTGCTGCAATATTACGGCGTGGAAAAATGCCGTTTAGAGGCACGCAGCAAGGGACATTCTGTCCTCGAAAACCAACTCAGCGACGGTTCCATCAAACTCACCATTCAAATCGGAGAGGGTCATGCAAATAATTGAAATCATCATTTATACCGAAGGTCAGTCGCGTATCGAAACCCGAGGCTTTACCGGCTCCCGGTGCAAAGACGCCAGTCGGTTTCTGGAAACGGCGCTGGGGAAAGTCTCCTCGGAGCAGCTGACCGCCGAATACCACCAGAGCGTCCAACATCAACCCAACCATTTAACACAGGAGAAGTAGTTTTCGCAAATCAACAGGTTCAGGTCTTACCGGACCCGATTCCCGAAGAGCCACAACCAGTACGAATTGTTGTAGTCGTTGAAGGAACGCACGACATCAAGTTCCTGCGACGGATCTCCACTCTTCTGCACACCGATGATCCTACACTGCCTGATCTGGCCAGTATGGAACGCGACCGGGAACTCATTTTTCTGCCCATCAGCGGTCATCCGCAGGCCTGGATCAGGCGACTGGCGCCTCTGGGAATCCCAGAATTTCATTTGTACGATCGCGAAGAGTCACCGGTCACGGAACAACGCCAGCAAACAGTCGCTACAATCAATCAACGCCCTCGTTGCCGTGCCGTGCTGACGCAGAAACGGAGTCTGGAGAATTATCTGCACCCCCATGCCATTCAAGCCGTTGCCGGTGTCGCATTGGAATATGGAGATTATGAGTGTGTGGCAACTGTCGCAGCACAACAGGTATTCGACAGTGCTCACCACGATTACTCCTGGAAACAGCTCACCCGACGTGCCCGGGTACGACTCACCAATCGAGTCAAGCACTGGCTGAATACCAGTGCCGTCGAACAGATGACGGTATCTCTACTGCAGGAAGTTGATCCTGACGGGGAAATCATTTCCTGGCTGAAGACAATCGGCCAACTGGCGGAAACCACTTAAGAACATTTTACACCTTCTTTTTCTTCAAACCATCAAGGAAAATTCTATGTTACTATCAGAACGTCTGGCGGAGAACGTACGCGCCTGCTTCACCGGCATCTGGATTCAGAGCCATGAACACGATGAAGCTTTGCTGGAGATGGCTCGACTCTGCCACAGTGAAGACTGGCGGTTGCTATCATGGGATATTGACCGGGGCCTACAGGGAACGGAACTTGTCAATGACGGCAACACACCGCTCTCCGATCCGCTTGCGGCCATTCACAGTTTAAATAGTCAGGCCGATCCGGGTCGGCCCACGCTGCTGGTCCTCAAGAATTTCCATCGCTTCATTAATTCTCCGGAGATCATTCAGGCTTTGACACAACAGATCAATCTGGGAAAGCAGGCACGAACATTTATTGTCGTGCTTTCCAGCCTGGTCCAGATTCCCACGGAACTGGAAAAACTGTTTGTCTGCCTGGAGCATGATCTTCCCGACCGCGATCAGCTGCTAGAAATCGCCCGCAGTATTGCTACGGAAACGGGAGAATTACCGGAGGGACCAGAACTGGAGCGTGTCCTGGACGCTGCTTCGGGGTTAACCCGTTATGAAGCAGAAGGCGCCTTCAGTCTTTCCCTGGTACGACATGAGCGTATCGAATCCTCGGTCGTACTGGAGCTGAAATCCCAGACGCTGCTGAAAAGCGGCCTATTATCACTGTACCAGGGATCGGAATCGTTTGCTGAACTGGGTGGCCTAGAA
>Ga0075117_1001941_pt1 | contig 12302 bp, 8 predicted proteins | sample AntAceMetag02UKJ_FD_69789 | JGI IMG/M metagenome (GOLD analysis project Ga0075117, IMG submission 69789) | Saline lake microbial communities from Ace Lake, Antarctica - Antarctic Ace Lake Metagenome 02UKJ | ecosystem: Environmental > Aquatic > Non-marine Saline and Alkaline > Saline | place... | reverse complement strand
GACAGAATGCGGGATTCCTGCCGCCTTCATCAACAGCACGCTGACACCCGATGAACGACGGGATGTGGCGAATCGCATCCGCAATGGTGAACTCAGGATGCTGTTCGCAGCCCCCGAACGGCTGGTCCAGCAACGCACGCTGGACTTCCTAGCCAACCTCGAAATCGACATTAGCTTTATCGCGATTGACGAAGCCCATTGCATCAGTAAGTGGGGACACGACTTCCGCCCCGAATATCGCCAAATGGGAACGCTCAGAAAGACGTTTCCGAACGCGTCCATTCATGCGTTTACGGCCACCGCCACGCAAAAAGTCCGCGACGATATCGTCGCTCAACTGGGACTCAAAAACGCCGAAGTGCTGGTGGGTAATTTCGACCGACCGAATCTGCTGTACCGCGTGGAACGGCGGGCAGACGCGACGGCTCAGATCCGCGACGTCATCGATCGTCATCCCAAAGAATCCGGCATCGTGTACTGCATTAGTCGAGCCAACGTGGAAAGTGTGGCGGCGACGCTGAATGCGGCGGGCTACAAGGCGCTGCCGTATCATGCGGGGCTTGATCCGGAAATCCGGATCAAACACCAAGAAGCATTTATCGAAGAAAAAGTGGACATCGTGGTCGCCACCGTGGCGTTCGGCATGGGGATCGACAAAAGCAACGTGCGGTACGTCATCCATTCCGAAATGCCGGCCAGCATCGAAGCCTATCAGCAGGAAAGCGGTCGAGCAGGGCGGGATGGACTGGAAGCCGAATGCGCGCTGATCTATTCGGGGCGAGATGTCAGCACGTGGGAATTTCTGATCAATCAATCGGACAACGAGGAGAATCGTCGAGTCAGCCTGCAAGCGCTGGCGAAGATGGAGGCCTTTTGTTTCAGCAATATTTGTCGACACCAGCAGCTCGTGCGACACTTTGGCCAAACTCTCGATAAGCAAAAATGCGGTGCGTGTGATGTCTGCCTGAACGAAATCGAATCGATCAACGACGCGCTCGTGATCGCTCAAAAAATCATCAGCAGTGTCTATCGACAACAGCAGCGCTTTGGCGCGGAATACACGTCGCTGGTGCTGCGAGGTTCGCGCGGTAAAAAAATCCTGCACAACAAACACGATAAGCTCAGCACCTACGGCCTGTTGAAAGACGAAACCGAACAGGTTGTGCGGGGCTGGATCGATCAACTGATCGCTCAGGGCTACCTGCATCGGATTGGCGAACATTCTGTCATCGCCATCACAGAAGAAGGCGGTGAAGTCTTGCGTGGCCAAACAACACCGATTTTGACTCGACCGAAGGCACGACCACAAAGTACAACCGCTGCGGCCGACAACAAATGGGACGGAGTTGATCGTGGATTGTTCGAAGACCTGCGACAGTTGCGGATTGAAATCGCCAACGACCGCGGTGTGCCACCGTATGTCATCTTCGGCGACATGACACTGCGAGAACTGGCACGATTTCGTCCGACGGACGTAAAGCAACTTCTGAAAGTGTACGGCATCGGCCAACAGAAGCTGGACGAATTCGGCAAACAGCTGGTGGCGAGAATTGAACGGTACTCCACCGACCATCGGCTGGAAACGAACCTCGGCATTTTCACCAAACCGCGTCCAAAACGAAAACCGAAAACGCCCGAATCAGCGCCCGACTCAGCGCGAAATTCGCCACACCCAAAATCTCCCGCACCAAAATCAGCGCCCGCGCCGGCAGCGAAAAAACGTCGTCCCAAAAAACAAACTCCCAAGATCGCGCGAGATTCGTCGGTCGAAGAATATTCATTCACCCCGCGCCCCAGCGGTGGCAGTATTTCGTCGATGTCGGACCGATACTTTGAACTGTTCGATGCGGACCTGAGTATTGATGAAGTCGCCTTGCAACTCGACCGCGGCGTGGGAACGGTGGCTGAACAGCTGACGAAATACATTCGAGCTCGCAACATCTCCGATACGGATCGTTGGGTTTCTCCCGCAGTTGCCAGACAGATCGAAGCCGAGATCCAGCGATTGGGACCAGACAAACCCAGATCTGTCTTTGAAGCGCTGGAAGAACGGGTATCCTACGGCGAAATCAAAGTCGTGATCGCCGCCATGAATGTTCGCAAACGAGCGTAAATGGCCGGCGTTTGCAGTCTGTCGATTTCATCCGAATCATCAGCCGACGGGCGTTAGCCCCCGGTTTTTTCCCGCGAAGAAACTGCGGCTGATGAAATCAACACCCCGCCACGAAAGGGACGAACAATCAAAAGTGCTATTCCGAATGTGTTTCGCAACCAGCCAGACGCGCCTGTGGGTGATGTTCGAGACGACGGCATGACGGTCGTGGAACGGCCCGAATTTCGGGGACCGGTGCATTACGGAAGCCTGCCGTTGCCAACGCGTTATTTACTGTCGCCGCTGGCCGGATTCACAACGCTCCCGTTTCGTCGCATCGTACGCAACATCGGGGGCGTTGGCTTGGCCACGACGGATCTAGTGAACTGCCGCGCGTTGCTGCAAAAAAACGAACGCACGTTGCAGATGATCGAAACTCATGCCCAGGATCAGCCCTTCGCCGTGCAGATCTTCGGCAGCGACCCGCAACACATGGTCGCAGCGGCTCAGTTTTTGGTGGAACGCGGTGTCGCGACCATCGACATCAACATGGGCTGCCCCGTCAACCGCATCGCGGGCGCTGGTTCGGGGGCTGGCATGATGACGCAGACCGAAAAGACGATTTCGCTGGTGCAAAAAATTGTGGAAGCAGTCCGACTTCCCGTCAGCGTGAAGATGCGTCTGGGCTGGGATTCCGAAAACCTGACCGCACCGTTTTTTGCCAAAGAGTTCGAACAGGTGGGCGTGTGTGCCATTGCGATCCATGGTCGCACACGTGAACAAGGCTTCGGCGGGTCCGTGTCGCTGCCCGGCATCCGCAAAGTTGTGGAAGCGGTTGATAAAATCCCCGTCGTCGGCAATGGCGACGTTCGCAATGTGATCGATGCCGCACACATGATTCGCGAAACCGGTTGCCACGCCGTGTCTATTGGGCGAGCCGCTTTGGCGAACCCGTGGATTTTCCGACAATTGGACGAATGGGAACGCACGGGGCAGTATGCTCCGGCGGGAACCTTCGACGAACGACTGACTCTGATGCTGCTGCAGCATCAACACATGGAAGAACGGCACACGCCCGAACGAGCCATCATTCTGTTCCGCAAGATGGCTCACTGGTATTTGAAGGGGATGCGGATCCGCAAGAAGCTTCGTGGAGACTTTCAGAAGATCGGGACGCGTGATGAGTTTGTGGCGGCCATTCAGCGGATTCGAGACGAAGGGCCGGTAGGAGGCAATCGCACGGGCGTTTTGACCGACTGCCACATCCCGGTCCCTAACGGACCAGTCGACAAGTGGTAGGCCGAGACGCCTCGGCGGGCGTGGCGTGGGGGGAGCGTACTGAGTTAGTGAGGGGAATGCGCCGAGGTGTGTTTTTTGCAACAGCCCGCCGAATTGTTGGGGATCTAGTTTCGTGGATGCGGAAAAACTAGGCAACAAGATGTGGGGCAGACCAGACGATCCCGAGTCGGGATTTTTTCACCCACCCATTTTTTGCCTCACATCTTTTTGCCCGACTTATTGGCTGTGTCACTCGCGGAACCAAGTGAGTCAATCCCAAACAGGAAGCGGGCTGTTGTTTTTTTGAGCGAGGTGCTTCTAGTGGTTGAGTTGGGCAAGAAATTGATGGGCGAGGTGAGATCATGAAGGTCATAGTGGCAACGATTGCTGCGATTGGTATTGGGTTTAGTGTGCAGTTTGGTCTGCGCCCGTCAGTGACTGACGCTGAGCTTCAGGCAACGGCAGCGTGGAATGCCGGAAACGCCGTCGATGCTGAACGGCTGGCGCGGCGAATTTTGGCGCGCCAGCCGGGGTCCGAGCGTGCTCGCAGTATCCTGGAACAGGTTGCTTACCATTCCGGGAGTCCTGAATTGCGAATTGCCATCGCGGAACTGAAGACGTCAGAGCTGAGCCCCGGCAATCGTCTTGCAGAATTGGGCACCGTTGCGATGTCTCAGAATCTGTTGCGATTGGCTGAGCACTATTGGGCAGACGGTCTGGTTGTGGACGCTTCTAATCAACGACTTCACCGCAGCCTTGTGACATTGGCAGCACTGCAACTTGATTCAGACCGCATGCAGAGAAGCTTGTTGGCTTGGTGTGCTCATGGAACCCCGACAGCGGAATTAATTCTGCTTTACCTGGCAAGCGGGGCCATTGATGACAGAGATGCGGCCACCGCAGAATCGACGCTAAGAAGTAGCCTTCAGGCTGATTCGACGGACAAACGTTCGCGATATGCACTTGCGCAGTGCCTGATCGCGTTAGGCCGCCAGCGTGAATGTGAACTGATTCTGAGTGACGCCGCAGATCCGATTCAAGCGACCTTTTTGGCTTTGTCGAATTCCGTCGCTGGTGACGAAATTTCCGCTGCTAGGGGCTTGCCAGAAGTTCCGCCGTTGTCTTTTGCTGCGGACTATTACTTTGCATCGGGTTTGATTGCGCTTCAGCAAGATCGTTTGTCGGATGCGGTCACAGGTCTTGGCGAAGCTGTCAGGTGTCGCCCCTTGAATCGCACTTTTCGCACACGTTATTGCGAGGCGCTGCGACGATCGGGTGACACCGCGATAGAACGCACGCAGCTTGAGTCTCTCGAAGCACTCTTCGAAATTGTGGAGATCGCGAAAGGCTCAGAAACGCAGCTCGACAAAACCACGACACAGCGTCTGATCAGACTGTGCGAAGATATCGGTGCAGCGGATGCCGTGCGAATACTATCGCATTACATGGTTCTCTGAATTTGAGCGATTCGGAGGCGGCTGGTTTCGACGAAGGACCAGTCGATCAATAACTTTCGTATCTGCGGCATCTTGCCGCCGCTCCACTTCTGCGGCTAGATGCCGCAGATACAGTGAATTGGACACTTGTTCCTCGAACGCTCTTTAAACGGCAACGTATCTGTCGCTGGCGACTCGACGTCGTTAGAGTTTCGGCTCTATGAAACGCGGATTTCTAATTTCAGTTTGGTTAATTGCTGCGATGGCCCTGGGTTACGGGCTGGGCGAGTATCAGACGCGGACTGCGCTGTGGACGTCAGACGCAGAACTGCGAACGGCTTTCGGAATTTTGCCGGCTGCCTTGCCGTCGGCGTTAGACGCAGCTTCGGACGTGGTCTCCACGGTCGTTCGTACGCCAATTGCGTTTGAAGTGGCGGTTGGCAGTGGCGTTGACTTCGTCTATGAAAACGGTCCCGATGATCTGTTCCATCTTGCCGATACGCTTGGTGGAGGCGTCGCGGCGCTGGACTTCGATCTGGACGGTCGGGTTGATTTGGTATTCGTTGACGGTGGAAATCCCGTTCAAGAAGCAATCGTCGGCCCCAGCCACGTGCAACTCTATCGGCAGAACGGAGTTCTTCGATTTTCGTCGGCCACAACTTCGGCCAGTTTGGAGTGGCAGGGTTATGGGCATGGTTGTGCTGTTGCTGACATCAACAACGATGGCTTCGACGATCTGTTAGTCACCGGGTTTCAGCAGTCCGGTGTGTTCGTAAACCAGGGAGACGGTACGTTCGAGCGGTCGACCGTTCTGGACAAAGCGACAACCAGCCGATGGTGTGCGACAGCGGCATTCAGCGATCTGGATGGTGACGGCGATCTTGATGTTTACATTGCCTGCTACACCGATGCCCCTCCTAAATCGCCAACTCAGGCTTGCGAATCGGAAGGCCGCCGAATCCATTGCAATCCACATGTTTACAGTGGTGTTACGGATCTGTTGCTGGAAAATACCGGCGACGGGCGGTTTGAAAATCGGTCTGTATTATCGGGCATTGCCGAATTTACGGAATACGGTCTAGGAGTCACGATTGCTGATCTGAATCGAGACGGCAGCATGGAGATTTTCGTTGCCAACGATGGTGATCGAAATCTACTGTTCCAGAAGCGATCGAATTGGCAGTATGAAGAAATCGCTGTGGCCAGTGGAGTGGCCTATAACGGCGAAGGCGAAACGATGGGCGCCATGGGAATTGCGTGTGCCGACTTCGATAACAATGGCTATCTGGATTTGTTGACGACGAACTTTACCTTCGAACGCAATGCCCTGTTTGGTAATCTCGGCAACCTCACATTTGTGGATGAATCTCAGGGGACAGATCTGGACAGGAGCAGCCGCGACCGTGTCGGCTGGGCGGCGATTCCCTGTGATGCAGACCTTGATGGCCACACAGATCTCTTTGTGGCGAACGGACATGTCACTGAAATGTCCGGATTTTCCTGGAAGCAGTTTCCGCTGTTTTTTCGCGGAACGTCCGCAGGGTTGCAACAGGCTGGTCAGGTCGGGGAGTACTTCGAAAGCAACTGGCACGGTCGCGGGGCCTGTCGGGCGGATGTCAGCGGCGACGGTCACGACGACTTGATCGTGAGTCACATCGACACCCCTGCGTCACTACTCATCAATGAGTCGTCGACAATCGGAAAGCGATTGTCACTCCGACTTGTCGGAACTCATTCAAACCGTTCCGCAGAAAACGCTCTGATTGAAGTTTCCACTTCGACGGGAAAAACGCTGCACCACTATTCCCGGAATGCCGGTTACCTGAGTTCTAATTCTGACGTTCTGACGATTGGTGTGGGGGACGCGGATGTCATTGAAACGGTTCGTGTTCGCTGGCCGCACGGGGCCGTGCAGGAATGGAACGACGTGCCTGTCAACGTCACGCTGACGATCATCGAAGGTCGCTCGCAATAGCCTCATGTTGACCTGCAATGCCGTGCATTTCACTTTACTTCACGGAACGGCTGTCACTTTCCAGATGCCCGAACAGATTTCTGCGCACGCCGGGGCGTCTAATTTTCCAGATGACGCCATCGATGAAGAAGTGATGGATGTTGATCGCCAGACTGACGACCATGCTTAACTGAGCTCTTGGGTCAGCGGTGGAGAGTTTCAGTCCGTCAAACACCACCGCACCGATCAGTACCAAGCAAACGTAATAGATCGTCATGTGAATCAACGTCCTGCGACTGTCCGAGTCGTTCGTCGCGGCAAACAGATTTGCTTCCACGCGCAGCGGAAACGTCAGGTATTGAAGTGCATGTGCAATCTGCAGGACGAAGAACATTGCGGGGTAGTATCGGATCAGAAAATACCAGCCAAATGTTGCCATCCACGGCAGCCACGATCGCAGCAGCGACTGCCCGGGATGGCGTCGCCACACGGAAATGAATCCGACGATTCCGGCCACGAATGCCATCCCCATCGGCCAGATCCACAAACGAAAAGCTTGCAAAGCCAGATCCGCGAGTCCCGGATAAACGAGATCTATTAGCGGCAGGATATCCATATTGGTGCACACCCACAGCACATGGAAGATCAGCAGTGTGCGATAGCCCAAACGAATTATAAACCGTTCCCATGAGGAAAATCGAATGCCGTTAATATGCGCGAATGCTGCGGTCATTCCCCATGACTGTCCGGTGTAATGCTAGGCCAGCAGCAAGATGGCGAATGGGTAAAGGATATCAACAATTGCTTGTCGAGCTAATCCTGCCAGTTCCGGCGGATTCTGCTTAGCCGTGAGCACCGAATAGACGACCAGTACAAACAGTAGAGCTGGCAGGACAATGGAAACCCATGGGTGTTGACGCAGGTTGTCTCGGCGTCGATACAGTTCCCGATAGGACGCCAGAAAGTGGGGCCAGTTAAGCAGGATATTGGCGACAACAATTTCCCCCACATGAATTGAGTTGCCCCATCCATTCGGTTGAAGAGATCCGTAGAAGAAAAAACCGATCGTGAACACAATCGATGCGCCGCCAACGCAGAAAGTATCTACCGTCGGCGACATCATTGCGGCTTGAGTTTGCTTCGGTTGTGGTTGTGGTTGTGTCACTCAATTACCGTTCTGCGGGGGACTTGCATGAGGACAGGGCGTTGAGGCGAAAGAAATTACAAAGAGATAAGAAGTGATGTCAGGCTCTGAAACTGACGATCCATGGGAAATACTTCCTAGCTAACGTGAAGCACGTGTTAGTACGACCTAGTATCTTGACAGAACTCATTTCAGGTGTGATCGCGTTTGCGAAAACATCGGTTTTTTCTTCAAAAACTCGCTATTATTTGACACACACACCGGTCTTCCTTAGGCTGAAACTAAACGCGGCTACAATTAGCCCGCCGATTTGAACTTGTTCACTTCTTTTCCTTTTCTGGAGATCTCAGTCATGAAAAAACGAATTCGCGGTTTTACGCTCATTGAGCTGTTGGTGGTGATTGCAATTATTGCGATTCTAATCGCTCTGCTGTTACCAGCTGTGCAGCAAGCTCGCGAAGCGGCTCGCCGAACGCAATGTAAAAACAACATGAAGCAGCTCGGGCTGGCACTGCACAACTATCACGACATTTTCGGTAAGTTTCCACCGGGACGCGTGCGAACTTATGGCGCTGGGATTGAATCATGGAATACCAGCAATGTGGGCTGGGCGGCTCGACTGCTTGGTCAGCTTGATCAGGCTCCGTTAATGAGCCGGATTGACTTCAATCAGGTGAAGGGGAACAGCACAGCGAGTGGACACAATGCAAACCCGGATGGGGCGATGCGTCAGCGACTGGCCGCGTTCCGCTGCCCTTCGGATACTGAGTCAGGTGCCGGCAAGCGATTCGATCTCCCGGACGGTAGTGGAGTTGTTCGCGGCAATGCACCGAATGCGAACTACGGCCACACAAACTATCTCGGAAACTTAGGTAACGGCGGAAGGTTTCAGCCACAAACCAGTTCAGGGAACATCAACCGCTTCAATGGAATCTTCACTGAAGTGAGTTCTGTTCAAATCCGAGACATTACCGATGGAACGACCAACACGCTGGCCGTTGCGGAGTGTGTCATTGGATTCCCTCGCCTAAACGAACAACCTATATTTGGCGGCAACGCTCCGTACCAGACGACTGAATGCCCGCTGAACGGGACGCCAGACACCAGTAGCAGTCGGCAGATCGGGAATTCATGGTTCTACCATGAAAACCCGGGTTCAAGTGTGTTTACGACCTCTGTCGGTCCCAACTCCAAATTTTACGACTGCGGAAACAACACCGACGACGCTTCCATTGCCGCTCGCAGCATGCACACTGGCGGTGTCCAGGTGACACTCTGTGACGGATCTGTTCGTTTTGCCAGTGAAAACATCGACCTCGGTATTTGGCAGCGCCTTGGTGCCCGCAACGATGGCGATACTATTGGCGAATGGTAATCGGCGTTTTCTACTTTCTCTCAACAAAAGGCACACTCATGCGTTCTCTGCGATCATTATTCTTGGCACTTGCCGTCGTTTGCTTGCCTCTGCTCACTGGATGCGGTGGTGGTGTTGCGACCGGACCTGCACCGGTAGATCCGGCCACAATGGATGAGGATTCCACGTCTGGAATGACAGATGAAGAAGTGGAAGAATTTGAAGCTGGCGAGGGTGGTTGATAGTGATAGCTATTCGTTAGCTGTTGTGGCTCTCTGATTCAAAGTGACGAAGGTGGACCCTGCTCTGGGTCCACCTTTTTTATGGTATCGCTGTTGTTGATCATCGTTCATGATGCCGAACTCCACTATCCAAAGAGACGATCGAGATGGCGATTTATTTTGTGTTGTTGAGCAAGCAACTGTTTGGATAGCCGCTGTGGCCCTGAGTCTAATGCCGCTGTGCGGGCACGAATTGTGGTGGCACCTTGTTCGTGGAAGAGCTGTGCTGAATGGTGAGTTTCAGCCGACACAGTTTTTGGTGGTGAACGAGCAGTGGGCAAATTCGGATTGGTTAAGCGGAACGATTCCGTGGCTGATATTTTCCGGCTGCGGTGTTTCGGGGCTGATGTTGTTAAAGATCGGGGCTGCACTGTTGGTCGCGTGGTGGCTGTACCGGCAACATGGTGGTAGTGCCCTGTGGCCCATCTTGTCTGTCGTTTTCTTGGTTGCAATTCAGGCTGCCTTCGAGCCTTCTTCAGCGACCATCGATCTGCTCGGGATTTGCTTTGCTGTTGGTTTGGCTAAGGCCCGGCGGCTTGTGTTGCTTGCGCTTCTGACCGTAGTCTGGACAAATTTTTCTGTGGGGGCGATTTGGATTCTTCCGATCGTCGGCTGCTTTTCCCTTTCCGATAGTTCTACTTCGCCAAAAACAGCGCTCGCGTGGTTGGGACTGCTGCTGCTGTGCCTTTGCGTATGCCCTCGAGGCTTCTACGCTTTGAAAGACATGGGGATGCTCTTCGCTCCGTGGGCATTTAATCACTCTGCGTTTTTGGCAGAAACGACTTACGCGAGTTGCCGCGTGAGCTTGCCTGTTCTGGCCGGGCTGACGATTTCGACTGTGGTGGTGGTGTTTCCGAATGTTGCTGTGTCGCGAAAATTGATAGTCGCGACTGTGACTGTTTTGGGCTTGCTGAATGGTGCCATTTTTTCGCTGGCGGCCGCGTTTTCCGGCTTGATGTTGTTGGAAGCTGTGAAAGACTGGAATCCGCAGAAAACTGGTCGAATGATATTACGGACAGGTCTTTGGTTGGCCGGTGTCGCCATCGTATTGGTGCAAATTTCCGGCGGCATAGATCGGCGTGGTGAGCGTTTAGGCTGGGGGGTGGCCGATTCCAACGACATTCGATATCTCGAACGAGATCTGTATCAGTATCAGCAAAGTGAATTGCGAGTTCACTGCACCGACATTTCTGGCGCTGGCATGTTGTGTTTTGCACTACCGAATGCAAAGGTCATGGATGTGCCAGAGGCAGCCATTCGTGGCGGTCGTCTGCATCGCTTTTGTTCACTGAATCATGATCTCGCAACCGGCCGCAAGGCCGAATTTATTCGGCAAAATGGTTTAAGCGGTGGTTGGTGGCGAGGCCTCATTAATGAAGATGTTTCGCTGTTGGTCGTTCCGCCCAAGCGAGAGGCAATTCTTAAATCATTGGAACCAACTCTGTGGAAACCACTCTCGCTGGATGCTCCGGAATTGATATTCGCAGTTGCCGGTCAACCTCAGTTCATATCACCGATTCTTCAGGCCAGAGCTCAGCGTGAACTCATCGAATTCGGGGAATGGCGTCATGAGGTGTATAGCCAGTCCACCATGTCATTTCATGAGGACCTGTGGGAGGCTGTCACCGGTGTTGCGGACAATAGGGCGGACCTACGGCAAGCTCAGACCTTCCGTTCCATGCAGATGCGAATGGGGGCTGTTCGTACGTTGTTGCCGGTTCTGCGGAGTGGCGGGACTCCATCGGCCCAGCCGGAATTTGCAAAAATTCAACAGTTGATCGCGTGGCAGGAATGGTTGAACTGTGGGCAAGTCAGCTCACTGCGTCTGCAGACGCTGGCGGAACTTTGCGGAGAGATTTCTATTTTCGGAATCCCCGCCGAGGAGTTGGTCGTGGATGCTGAGTCGTCGATTTCTGATCGGGTGGTTCGTCTATACTGTAGTGGAGACGCATTGTTAGCGGCCGAATTGATTGCGTCGTCAACCGCTGAAGCTCTTTACGCAAAGCACTGCCTTCGTTGGGAAGCAGGCGATGCTGAGAATGCGGAGTTAGCCTTGCAGGAACTTGAAGAGGCGTTTCCAGATCACCCAGTCACGGGCATGACACGATTGTTGCACGATGTTAAATGAGTCAATGAATCAGGACGGCACAGTAACCGCTCAGACGCCGATCGCCAAATTTGTGATGATCGCGTTTGGTCTGGCAATCCTAGCAGTGTCGTACACGATACTTGCGGGATCGGATTCAACCCACAGCTTGCCTGACGATGCTCTTCCGCTGAATTCAGCGAATCGAGCTCCTGTCTCTGAGCAGAAATGCGTCGCCTGTCATGAAGATCAGGTAGATCGATTCGAAAACGCGCCGCACCACAATACGTTGTTGCCGGGCAATCATCCGGCCGTTCGGCAGCGGCTTGCTGGCAAGACTTTCGTGGATGAAGCCGTTGACGCTGAATTTCGATATGTTCAGCGTGATGACTACGTTTGGTTGGAATCCAATCGTCGAAGCAAGCCATTGCGGGTCGACTGGCTGTTCGGTTCGGGGCATCACGCCAGTACTCCCGTGACCGTAGTGGAAAGCCCCGATGGCGGAAGCACTGTTTTGCAACAGGCTGTATCTTGGTATCCGGACGACATTGTTGCATGGACACTGGGGCGTTCTCCCGAACTGCGAGATCTTCCGGGGATTCAGGGAGTGGCAAGTCCGCACACAGCACAGGAAAGTCGCGAGTGTTTTTTGTGTCACACAACTTGGCTGCCGGAAG
>Ga0075117_1001938_pt1 | contig 12327 bp, 9 predicted proteins | sample AntAceMetag02UKJ_FD_69789 | JGI IMG/M metagenome (GOLD analysis project Ga0075117, IMG submission 69789) | Saline lake microbial communities from Ace Lake, Antarctica - Antarctic Ace Lake Metagenome 02UKJ | ecosystem: Environmental > Aquatic > Non-marine Saline and Alkaline > Saline | place... | reverse complement strand
GTTAGAGATGGAAATATAAACAACTCTGGTTCTTCGGTGTCAGAAGCGTCAAAAATGCTGCGTAGCCGTCCTAACCGTCCCAAAATCTGTTTTCGCTACCTGCGTGGTGAGAAATGCGGGCTAAAGGAGGCGGTGCGAGAGCACCTGACCGAATCCCTGGCTAAGTATCAGTAGGAAGGTGACTTTCACCTCGTTTCAAAATTCGAGAGTATTTTCTACAGGTAGGACTGTGCCTGGGGTACCCCCGGTGTCATTCTGCCCCCATGACACGAACAGAGTTTTTCCAAAGCCTTCTCGGAGGCGGAGCGTTTCCACTGCTTCCTGCGTTCGCCACGTCGCCTTTGCCTATGGATACCGGGGATGATCCCGGCTGGCTCGACGAATGGAACCGTCGGCCTATCCTCCCCGTCGTGGAAAGCGAGGATCCTACTCTTAGCTGGCTGGCAACTGCCGTTCGACGCGAATCCCGGATCGAGTTCGACTATCATGGCGGGACAACGCCGGGTGATCCACGAACCGTCACACCTCTACTGCTCTTCGTTCGACTTCGCCCCAGGGAAGTGGAGGAATGGTTGTTTCACCAATACGAGTATCGAGTTTTCGAGGGAAAGCCTTATGTCGATGTCGATCCCTTCGAACCGGGAGACTGCGGACCGACTGACTTCGATGCCTTCACCGCATGGGCTATCCGCCGAAATCCAGCCCACCTACTCGCGTGGTGCCATATCAGGGAGGCGAGACGGTGTTTCCGAGTGGACCGGATGGCGATCCCTCAAGAAAGTTCCCCTCTAGAGAAAACAACACTTGTCAATGAACGGACGGAACTGACAAGGTGAGCGTCGAAATAGGCGGACTTAAAACTGGTAGTCATAGAGTATGGCAGCGAAGAAAGAATATAGAGGGTTTTTAAAGACGCTACCCTACTTCACTCCTTATCAGCCACGCCTTTCGGGAGGTGACGGAGGGCGCACTTGCGAATCGCTCCGCACGGCACCCCTGACAATGCGACTGCACTTCCCATTGAGTCAATTCGAGTCGCGTACAAATACAGAGCGATCTCACCCAACAGGCGGTCGGTATCCCATTACTCTGCAATATCGTCCGACAACTCCACTGAAAGACTCACGGTGGAAACCAAGTAATCAGATAGCGTACTCGAACCGCGATACGTGTTCCGGTCGGATTCGAACCAAGATGCGAAGCATTTCGCGCCTCCTACGTCATTCCTGCTCCAGGCTCAGTTGCCTTCGGCAACACTTTGCCCTGTTTGGTCGAGGGCTCCGCTTTCCCTGTCAGCATGGGCGTAATTTCCAACCGTCCGGCGAGTTGTGGAAGGTTCGCTATGCCTCCCCTCCAGTTGGGCATCGAGGAGCGGGAGGGGCAACGGTTCGTATATTCCGCTTTCCCTCATTCTACTTTCCCGATCAATTCCGGAGCGCTCATCCATTTCCTCCGAGAATAGCACAGATAACTGCGTCGCGCCATTTCCATCAGCACGGCATGCTGTCTTCGGGCGAATCTCTCGATATCGGAAATCCGCAACCCGTGCTTTCGGATGCACTCTTCAGCGATGGCCCAGGACGTTTCGTCAGCGGAGCGCAAAGCGAACACGAAGTCTGGCAAACTGTGACAACTCCTTCCGCTCGCTACGTCAAAAATCCAACGGGATGGCGTAACTACCCGCACCATACCGAACCGGAATTGGACGAGATGCTCGAGATCCGTCACACTCGGAGGCGTTCCCTCAGGATGGTTGTGGATTGCGAATGCCCCTCGCAAACTTGGGGATACCGGGAACGGAACCGAACCAACTTCGCCTCGGGCCCGATGGAGAGATCCGCCGGAACGGTCAAGAACGAGAAGATTTTCGACCGGACTACCAGCATACGATTCGGCGAAATCGCGAAATCGATCTACCACTACCTGTGGACAGATGGCGTCCTCGAACCAGTCAGTAGGATATTCGGAATCGCCATCGTTGAGAAAATCGTGCTCCATCCTTCGTGCTACGTCCTCTGGAACCTCCATCGACCGATGGTCACGGCCGGGGATCTCGGGCTGTTCGAATTTCGGGGGCATTTTCGCAGGTCGATGGAAAAAGGGGCCGCGCTCCACAAAGGAGCGCGGAATAATTTAGAATGGAGCAGTTACAAAAGAATTCTCTCTTGCTTCAATAGAGCCTGAGATCATTTTCAAAAAAATTCTCTCTTGAATATGATATAAGGAAGTCCACCATAATACTTCGGATTAATGAGTGCAAACCGATACAGCCAATTTTTCAAAATCGCCACGGGAGGTGAATGTGATCCATATCCTTATCAGGAGAGGCTTGCAGGATCTGATGAAGGGCGCAGCCACTGCGAATCGCTACTGATCGACATCCCAACCGGCATGGGAAAGACGGCAGCCGTTACAATAGCGTGGCTCTGGAACCGGGTCGTATTGAAGAACCCAAACTGGCCACGCCGATTGGTCTATTGCCTGCCGATGCGGACGCTAGTTGAGCAGACGCGGGATGAGGTAGGGAAATGGCTGGAAGCAGCGTGGCTGGAATATACCTCCGACGAAATCAAATGGCTAAAAGAGAACTCCCCCGTCGTTCTCATGGGTGGGGAAAGATCGGAGAATGACCAGGCGGAGTGGGATTTGCATCCCGAAAGAGAAGCAATTCTGATTGGCACTCAGGACATGCTTCTCTCACGCGCGCTCAACCGAGGATACGGAATGAGCCGATTCCGGTGGCCGATGCATTTCGGGCTCTTGAACAACGATTGCCTGTGGGTTTTGGACGAGACGCAATTGATGGGCGTGGGAATCGAGACAACGTCCCAACTCGAAGGATTGCGGCAGGACGGAAAACTGGGAACGCACCTCACGTCGAAAACCTGGTGGATGAGCGCCACTCTAGATGAAGCGCAATTAGCCACGGTCGATCACCCTGTAATTCAATCTGGACTGGAAAAATGCGGATTGGCCGAAGATGAGAGAAATTCGGACGGCGTTCGCAAAAAACTCACAGCGGAAAAGCGGCTCCACCTCCACGAGATCACGCTGAGCGACGACAAAAAGGATGATGTAGTCGCCTACACCAAAGCGATCGCCGAATCCCTGAATGAATTGCATGAAACCGACACGTTGACGCTGGCGGTTTTTAATCGTGTCGAACGCGCGCAGATGGTTTACGAAGCACTCGCAGCGCTGAAACCCGACGCGGACATCGCGTTGATCCACTCACGATTCCGGGCGGGAGACCGAGCCGAACAGCAACGAATTCTGGAAAGTTCGAAGAACAGGATCGTCGTCGCGACGCAGGCCATCGAAGCAGGTGTCGACGTATCAGCCCGCGTGCTGATCACCGAACTGGCTCCCTGGTCGTCTGTCGTGCAGCGTTTCGGGCGTTGCCACCGCTATGGAGAAATAGCAGCCGGAGCAGACATTTACTGGATCGATATTCACTCTGACGACGAAAAGAAAAACCACTCTCTCGCGCTTCCTTACGAACCTGAAGAACTTAAAGAGTCCCGTGCAGCTCTCGCTTCGCTGGAGTCGGCCAACGCCACTGGGCTCGAAGGAATCTCGATCAGCCCCCCCAAAATAATCCGTCCGGTGATTCGGCGCAAAGATCTCCTCGATCTCGCCGACACCACTTCCGATCTGGCAGGAAACGATCTCGATATCTCACGCTATGTTCGCGACGGGGACGATACCGACGTGCAGATTTTCTGGCGCGAGGTCGAGGGAGAATCCGAACCCTCCAAAGACTCGCATCCCGCACCGCATCGTGACGAGCTGTGCCGCGTGTCGATCTACCAATTTCAAAAATTCTTACCAAAAGAGAAAGAAAAACGCCGCGTCTGGCGATGGGACCATCTCGACGAAACTTGGACTCAAGTGAGTCGCGCCATTCCGGGACAAATCTATCTAGTCGATTTGGTCATGGGAGGATATTCCCCCGAGTTGGGATGGACAAAAGACAAGAAGCATATGCCAACGCTTCTTCCCGGTGCCAAGGATTCTCCACAAGCTTATGATGGCGACCTCCTTTCTCGCTTGGGCGTTTGGGTAACGCTGGCTGATCATACCCGTAATGTTTGCCGGGAATTGGACTCAATTCTGAAGGTAGTCAACTTGCCCGACGACGAATCCGAGATTCTGCGAACGGCGGCACTCTGGCACGATGCCGGGAAGGCGCATCCCGTTTTTCAAGGCGCGATTAGCGCAGAAGAGAACGGTGAACATGACGACGAAATCTGGGCTAAGGCTAAATCGATGAGCCGATACGACCGCAAGCATTTCCGGCACGAACTTGCATCAGCGTTGATCTGGCTCCAGTCACGAAATGCCAGCGAAGAAACCGCTGACTCAACAGGGTTAGGTGACCGATCCAACTCTGTTGCATCGGAGGCACAACCTTATTCGACCGGCACTGCTTCCGATAATTTGATCGCCTATTTGATCGCTGCGCATCATGGAAAAGTCCGTTTCAGTATCCGGGCGCTGCCGGGCGAGACGGAGCCGAAAGAAGAGGATGCCGTTGAGTTTTTTGCTCGCGGACTCTGGCACGGCGACCGCGTTCCCGGAAAACCGACGGACGAGATCGTGATCGGCGATCTCCGAGTTCCAGCTACAGCGCTCGATTTGTCGTTAATGAGGCTCGGCAATGGTTCGTGGCTTGAGCGGATGATTGGCTTGTTAGAAAGTCCTGAGTTGGGGCCATTCCGTCTCGGATATTTAGAAACTCTGCTTCGCTCCGCCGACATGCGAGCTTCTGCGGAAGAAGCGAAGAAAGGAGGAACAGATGAATGAAATAGTATTGGATGGCTGTAGCCCGGTTCTAATCGCCCACTACTTGAAAGCGCTCGGAATTCATCGAACGATTTCGAAGCAAATGGACCCTTCTTGTCGTTCCGCCTGGAGAAACGACACGTTCGTTCTCTATACAAGATATAGTATTAAAGACATCGTCACTTTCTACGAAGAGTCCTTCCAACCATCGCCCATAGTCGCACCATGGAACGGAGGGAGCGGATATTTCCCTGGCGACAAGGGCGCGAAGAAGATTCTAGAAGCAGTAGTGAGCGGGAAAACACCGAAATTCGAGAAACTACGCAATGCGATCAAAACTTGCAGGACAATTTTGGATCGAGAGGGCATTGTCGACAAGCCTGAAGGCTCGAAAAAGCGCGAGCTATTGGAAATACTCCGTTCCGAACTCAGCGACGAGACGGTAGAGTGGCTTGACGCGGCCTTTATTCTCACTGGCGATTCGCCCAAGTTCCCTCCGTTGCTCGGGAAAGGCGCGATCGATGCAAGATTGGAGTTTTCGAAGGGTTTTGCGACTCAAGTATTAGGAGTATTCGACCGAAATTCTGGACAAATCTCAAAGCACGGACAATCGATGTTGGCAGGCTCTCTTTTCGGATTGCCAGTCGCTGGCCAGCCAAAGGATTCTTTGGGACAATTTTTCCCGTCCGCGGCCGGCGGATACAACTCAACCTCTGGATTTAAGTCCGATTCAAAACTCAATCCATGGGATTTCATTTTCTTAATCGAAGGAATTTTCACGTTCACTTCGGCTGCTATTCATAAATTCGGAACGGCACCGCGTCACTCAGCTTCCGCACCATTTACAGTTCGAGCCTCTGCAAATGGATTTGCAACCAGCACAGAATCTGAGGAGTCATTTAACGACTGGGAGATTTGGATGCCGCTTTGGAGTATGCCTGCCTCCTTCAAGGAAGTAGAACAGGTTTTCCGGGAAGGTCGGGCTGAACTGGGAGGTAAGACGGCAAGTAACGGCATCGACTTCTACCGAGCGGCGTGTAGTCTTGGCGTAGATCGAGGGATCACCGAGTTCCAGCGTTTTGGCTTGATTGTAAGAAACGGAGATGCGCACTACGCGACGCCACTCGACCGCGTTCGTGTAAAACGGAATCCGGATGCCGATCTGATCGCCGAGATTGATCCGTGGCTGAGGCGATTTCGGCAGAAGGCGAAGCAGGACAGCCCTTCGCCGCCCTCCTCAATGACGCGCGCCTTGAGACGGATCGAGGACGGGATCATCCGCTTTTGCAAGTCGCCGGAACCAGCTAACGCGCAAACCTTGTTCATTGCTCTCGGCGAAGGCGAAAAGGCACTGAACACGAGCGTAAAGTGGGCTGAGGAAAATTTCCTAAAACCGCTCGGCGGACTCTCTGCCCGATGGATCGAACTGTCCGATGATGGCACGCCTGAGTTCCGCCTCGCCGCGTCACTAGGATCGATGGTCTCCCGTTTCGGAAATGAATGGATGACGCTGCGGTCGCATCTTGAACCGATCCGTTCGAGCAAAAAGGCCGTCTTCTGGAAACCGGAAAACCAACGTGACGTGATGTGGCACGATGGTGAATTCGTCGACGTGATGAATCGAATTTTACAACGGCGTCTGCTGATGGAAAACCGCGTCGATAATAAGGAGGTTACTCATCTGGCGCGCGTCATAGCACGGCCAGCCGACATCGCCAAATTCATCGAGAAGAGGACCGACGATGCCAAGATCGCAAAACTTTTGTGGTCCATGGTGCTAGTCGAATTCCCGAAAGAGCAGATCCGGTTGAAATCATCGGACGACACTCGATTCGCCCCTCCCTCAATGTATGCTTTGCTGCGTTCTTGCTTCCCTCGTGCAGGTCAAATGGGAGATAGCTCCGAAAAACCCGACATCCCCCTCGCACCAATCATCCACCGTCGGGCTGCCGACAATCAAGGAACCGAAGCCTCCCGTCTAGCAGCTCGTCGTCTTCACGCTTCCGGCCTGCGTCCCGCAGTCTCCGAGATCGCCTTCGAGAAGACTGAACGAATCGCGGCGGCGATGCTCTTTCCGCTTTCACGAAAAGCGGAAGCGGAGTTGCTGAAATCGATCCAGCGCCCATCCCGCGATGAAGAAACTCGGACCGAAAAAAACGATACCGAACCTCAATCAATTACCATCTAAACCACGAACTGAAAAACCATGAACTTCGACGCATTAAAAAACGAGCCGCGCCTTCTTCTCGAAGGAAAACTGAAGCCGATCCAGGGGACCCGCTTCCAACCAACGGGTTTCCCCGATCTCGGCGCATCGACCTACGATTCCGGAGGCACCCGGATGCTCCTGGTGGAATCGGCACAGAGCATGGCCAACCGGCTCGAATCCGTGTGTTGGGACGATCCATCGGACGACTGGGTCGACTCATTGAAAGGGTTGCCGTTCGTGCGGGTAGAGGACGGCGAGGGGAATTTGATTATCACATCAATCGAGGCGTCCCATCGGCTGAACAGTCCGTACATCCTCGATGACAAAACGTTCTTCAATACATTGAAAGAGGAACTCGGAACCTTGGAGAAAGGACAGGTGGATCTTCGAAAACTCGCTACGGTGCTTCTTAAATACGACCCCAACTCACTCATTCACGGAATTTTCCTCGCGAAGAAAGAAATCGCCGGCGGACGGATGCGTTTACCGCGAGTGCTCACTTCGTTTATCGAGGCAAGCAATATCACCGTGGCTTCCAGCGGAGGAGTGAAGCTCGACAGCTACGATCCGAAGGGTGACGCGAAGAAGGGTTTCGGCAACGTCCCCTTCCACCGCGATGAGTTCACCGGCGACATCACGATTTACTTCAATGTCGATCTTTCTCAAATCCGCGGATTCGGATTCGATTCCGCCTCTGAAGATTTACTCATCGGTCTGGCGCTTTATAAGATCCAAGCTGTTCTCCATCGCGGGATGCGTCTGCGGACCGCATGCGATTTGGAGTGGGACGGAAAATGGGTGGACGGTCGCAAACGCCCCGATTCATTCGAAGTCCCGTCGCTCGACGAGATATCCAAGGCTATGCCTGGACTAATCTCCGCTGCGGCCGGGAACTTCGCTGTCCCCACCGTGACAGTCGTGAAATTCGAAGCTTAAATCCCCTTCCCAACATGGTGACGCTGAACATCGAATTTCCCGCGAATCGCTATCACGCGACAGCTTGGGGAACCCACGTAAACGAAGGCGTCATCGAATGGCCACCGTCACCATGGCGCATTTTACGGGCTGTCATCGCTTCGTGGCATTTGAAAGAATCGCACCGTGAGAAAATCTCAGAGGAAACGCTCCACCGGCTTGTCGTAAAATTGTCGGAGACTCTTCCCGTCTACCAGATTCCCGATACGTGGCCCGGACATACCCGCCACTACATGCCGGTGATCGCGGGAAAGAACGAAAAGACGACAAAGATTTTCGACGCCTTTCTCCATATCCAAGACGACGAGAAGTCGCTCCAAATCCAGTGGAGCGCCGAGTTGGATGACGAGGAACGCGAAGCATTCGATAAACTGACTGCTTCATGGAACTACCTCGGTCGCGCAGAAAGTCTCGTCATCGCCGGGACTACAGAAGGGGAACGTTTTTCGAGAGATTCCTTTCCGCTCGACCAGGTCGAAAGCGAGTCGGCGACAGAAGCCGACTCAACAAAACAGATTGTTCGACTTCTCGCACCGATTCCCGACAGCATGTTCGAGGAGTGGAGAAGCGAGACTGGCAAGAAGTTGGCTCCGGTCGATTTGTTGTCTGCGCTACAACTCGATACGGCAGACTTCAAAAAACAGGGTTGGAGCCAACCACCCGGCAGCCGCTGGGTTCGCTATCTTGTTCCGGACGAACTACCCACAGCCAACCCGCGAACCCATTCTGGGGGCGACAACCGCGAATTGCCGACCGTAGCCCGATTCGCCATCGTCAGCGACGTGGCTCCAGCGATTTCCCAAGCACTTTCCATCGGTGAACGCGTTCATCAGTCACTAGTGAAGTGGTCCGATGGCCACCCGGTGTTCACCGGAAAAGACCCGAGTACGCACCACCCGCTCGATGGACACATTCATGCGTTCATCCTTCCCGAAACCAACAATCACCGGGGCACGGTGGACTTTCTCACCGTCTATGCGAAAAATGGATTCGATGATGAGGCTCGGCTCGCGCTGGAGGGCGTGAAAAAAACGTGGGGATACGGAGGTCACGATTTGCAGATGATCTTGCTGGGCCTTGGTCAGCCGAAGGATTTTGGTGGAGACAATCCTAGAGCAGGTCACAGCGGAGTCCTCGCGAAGTCCGCCGTATGGGAATCGCTGACTCCATTCATCCCAACTCGCCATGCAAAAGCCACCCGAACTGGCGTTCCCAAAATCGACCCTGAGAACGGATTACAGATCGGTAGCCCCGAACATGAATTGCGTCGATTATTGAAGCTGGAAGAGATGCCAGAAGTGGAAAGTATCGAGGCGGTTGAAAAAGGCTGCCGTGCCGGTAGCCGGACCATTCCCTGTTTGCAATTTCAGCGTCAGCGAAAAACGGGAAAGGGAAAGAGCGCAGGGAGTCGCGGCTATGCTTTCCGCATAAAATTCGTTGAACCGGTCCAAGGGCCAATCGCTGTCGGGTACTCCAGCCACTTCGGTTTAGGCCTTTTCGTCCCAGCGGATTCCTGATAGATTTGCCCTCATGAACTCTGACGACGATACGGAAATCGCTTCATCGAACAGGGTTCAAGCATCCACTGAAGAGGGTCTGGATGACAGAGAAGGAACTTCCGAAATCCCTGAGCCCACAAGTCGCGATTCGCCATCTCAATCCGTCGGATCTTCTCCCACTGCAGAAGACGACAAACTTTCCCCTCTCGCTCATCTCGTAGCCAACCGCATGGGTGAGGGCGATTCCGGAACAGGCGAACTTTTCACCGACCCCCTCCCCTCGCGGATGCTGAACGAGTTTGTCTACTGTCAGCGCCTTTTCTACTACGAGTTCGTCGAGGGTGTCTTTTTGCACAATGCCGACACGCGCAAGGGCAAGGCAGCTCACTCCCGCGTCGACCGGAAAAAGAGTGGTGCCCTGCCGGAGTCGCGGGCGAGGAAAAGAAAGAAGTCCGAAGACGACAGCGCAGAATCCGAGGTGGGCGACGAACTTCCGGAGACGATCCACAGCCGCTCAGTTTCACTCGGCAGCGAGGAACTCGGGGTCACGGCAAAGCTGGACCTGGTCGAAATCCGCAAGCAGGAGGGTGAGCTTTTTTCTGACCTCCAGGTTTGTCCCGTAGAATACAAGGTGGGCTGTCCGAAGGAAGGTGATGATGGTTTACCGACTCTGTGGGACACAGACAAGATGCAACTTGGTCTCCAGATATTGCTTCTGCGAGAAAATGGCTACGATTGCGACGAGGGCATCCTTTTCTATCGGGGGACCCGACAACGGGTCCGTTTACCGATGACGGCGGATCTGAAAAATTGGATCGCCGAGACAATCAATCAAGCGAGACGTTGCGCAGCGTCGCCGACGATTCCGCCGCCTCTGGATGATTCGCCCAAGTGCGTGAGGTGCTCGCTCGCCCCGGTATGCCTACCAGATGAGACCCGTATGATGCTTGAGGGGCCGACAGTGGACACGCCGGATGCCTCCACGCCGGGCACGAAAAGTCCCCGCCGCCTCATCGCCGGAAGTGACGAGAAAAGAGTGGTCTATCTCTCCACTCCAGGATTGCACGTGGGAATCAGAGGAGAGGTCCTGCGGGTCACGAAGAAGAAAGATCTCGTCGAGGAGATTCCGATCCACAACGTCCTTCACCTCGGTCTCTTCGGCAACGTGGAGGTATCGACACCCGCTGTCCGGGATATGTGTCGCTTGGGCATTCCGGTGTCGTGGTTTTCGATGGGAGGTTGGTTCTACGGTCAGACTCATGGGCACGGACTGAAAAACGTGACTACTCGAATCGCGCAGTTCGCCGCCGCTTCGGATGAGTCGGTTTGTCTTAGTCTCGCCAAATCATTTGTTCGCGGCAAGATTCGCAACCAGCGGACGATGTTGCGACGGAATCATGTGGAGCCGGATGACGCAGCTTTGAAGCGTCTCAAGCGGGCAGCGGATGCGGACACTGCGAAAGCGACTTCGCTGCCGGAGTTGCTCGGCATCGAGGGTGCCGCCGCTCACGTCTACTTCGCACGCTTTTCCGGAATGCTGAAGGCTGGTGACGACGATCCCGATCCTGAAGAAGAACAATCCTCGAAGCCGGAGGAGATGAGCTTCCTTTTCGAGAAGCGCAACCGTCGCCCTCCTCTCGACCCGATCAACGCACTGCTTTCGTTTTCTTATTCTATGTTAGCAAAGGATTGCGCGGTAGCAGCAGCGGCAGTCGGCATGGATCCTTACGTGGGGTTCTTCCACCAGCCTCGCCACGGACGGCCCGCCCTCGCTCTTGACCTCATGGAGGAGTTTCGGCCATTGGTTGCTGACTCGAGCGTGCTCAATGCGGTGAATAACCGGGTGGTGACCGGAACGGATTTCATCAGGGCTGGAGAAGCGGTCAATCTGACTCCGGCGGGTCGGAAGCGCTTTCTGCAGGTGTGGGAGCGGCGGATGCGCGACTCGGTAACGCATCCCGTTTTCGGATACAAAGTCAGCTACAGGCGGGCAATCGAGCTGCAGTTCCGAATGCTGGCCCGGGTTTTGACCGGTGAGATTGCCGAGTATATCCCCTTCATGACACGATGAGAAACACCTGGATTGTGACCTATGACATCTGCGACACCAAACGCCTGAGACGGGTTTTCAAGACGTGTAAAGGACGTGGAATGCATCTGCAGTATTCGGTTTTCGAGTGCGACCTGGATCAACAGGAAAAGGCAGACTTTGAAGCGAGTCTCCACAAGGAGATCAATGACGACGAGGATCAGATTTTGTTCATCGACCTTGGACCTGCCGAGGGCCGGGGAAATCGCGTAATTCACGCGATCGGTCTGCCCTATTATTCGATGGACGCTCCCTGCTACGCTCTGTAGCGACGGGATTATTGACGGAGAAAGATCCGACAATACTTGATACAGATCTTTGACAGATATTTTGAACGCGAGCGGTGAAATGGTGAAACTTTCCCCGAGGGCGCTCGCGCGTTGTAATTACCTGATAATCAATCGCATGACACCCCGGAAATCGACATATTCTCAGACGTTGCTACCAAATCAGCCAACCGCTCGCAAACGTAATTCTTGCGAGTTAAGGGTAAGGGACCCATGATTGGTGGCATTCCACTCTCTCCGGAGAGTGGCTCCATTGAAGCTCAAGATGGCTCGTGGCCCATGCAACCGCCTCTGCTTCATTCCACTCTCTCCGGAGAGTGGCTCCATTGAAGCGGATGCTTGCCCCCTCGACGTGATCTCCTCGATGTCAACATTCCACTCTCTCCGGAGAGTGGCTCCATTGAAGCGATTCGGGCCGCAACCGTCTCCAATAAGATCGAAAAACATTCCACTCTCTCCGGAGAGTGGCTCCATTGAAGCTGT
>Ga0075117_1001934_pt1 | contig 12333 bp, 7 predicted proteins | sample AntAceMetag02UKJ_FD_69789 | JGI IMG/M metagenome (GOLD analysis project Ga0075117, IMG submission 69789) | Saline lake microbial communities from Ace Lake, Antarctica - Antarctic Ace Lake Metagenome 02UKJ | ecosystem: Environmental > Aquatic > Non-marine Saline and Alkaline > Saline | place... | reverse complement strand
TCTAAATCCACCATCTTTTTTTGTGCCGAATTCACTTTGTAAAGCAAGATCAACTCCTCCTGTTTCAGACAACCCAATATCACTGATTTCACTCAAGTCAGCATGTCGCATTGGATTAATTGGTTTTGCTGTCGCACTTGCAGACAAAGCCTCATCATCAACAGGTGTTAATGTTTTTAATATTTCTCGAAGTGGCGGTGTTTTTACAAAGTATTTGCACTTTTCAAAGGTCGTACCATTGTCAGCAGCCGAATTGCCGTCGGTTTGAGCATGTGCTCCATATGTCGCCAAACATAGAGCAGAGATTAAGAGTTGTTTTTTCATGGTAATTGTTCTAATACCACAAGATACAAAAAAATGAAGATGTGGATGGTGCAAAAAATAGTTATTCTTGAATTATTGGCTCATTTTATAATTTATCTTGCTTTCTGTGTGTATCACCTCTATAATTTTTATCTTCGCAGTTGAATAAATAGAACCATGCCACTGTTTAAAACAAATATTTTCGGACAAAAGATTTTTATTAAAAAGTTCATTATCCGCCTTTTTGGGACATTGGTCTATCCTCGTTTCAATTGGACTCACAAAGCCAAGATTAAGGGAGCCGAACTATTTATGCACTTGCCTGAAAGCAATGTGATTATTGTCTCCAATCATCAAACCTATTTCGCTGACGTTTCTTTTTTCTTTCATGTTATTCATGCGGCAATAGTTGGTAAACCGAATCAAATTAAACGACCTGGATTTTTACGTTGTAAGAAACACAACATCTATTATGTGGCCGCTGAGGAGACTATGAAGTCTGGATTTTTACCCAAATTATTGGCGCTTTCGGGTGCCGTTACCGTCAATAGGTCATGGCGAGCAAATGGGCAAAATGTGCGTCGTAAGGTTGATAAAGCTGAAACCCAAAATATTGATAAAGCATTAAAGGACGGTTGGGTCATTACATTTCCACAAGGAACGACAACTCCCTATGCTCCGGGGCGCATTGGAACAGCAATACTCATTAAAAAACATCAACCTGTAGTCGTCCCCGTTGTAATCGACGGTTTTAGGAGAGCCTTTGATAAAAAGGGATTGAAAAACAAAAAGAAACGTTCAACCTTAAAAATGACGGTCAAGCCACCTCTAGATATTGATTATAACAATACGGTGGAGGATATTTTGAAGCAAATCATGGATGCAATTGAACAAAGTCCATCTCACAATAAGTTGGATAAAATTAAGCAGGAGTCTATCAAAGACGACAGCACTCCTGCTGAAAATTAGGCAGACTAATTATACGCCAAGTTTATAGGTTTTGTTTTGTCATATTTGATATTGAAAACAATGTCGTAGTCATTTATTCCGTTCGGTTTTAGTTTGTCTTTCCACGTTAAAAATCCATTTACTTCAGTGTGTTTTGCTTTGGATATATTCTCAATTTCGATCTCAATTTCTGGATTCCTAGAAATTGGCAATTGATCTTCAACAATCAGATCTAAGGTTGATTTACTTAGATTTTTCACGGTGATTGAATACGCAAATGTTTTAACGATCTTGTCTCCAACAACTTTTTCTTTGCTTGCATTTTTTAGGAGGATGCGTGTCACATTAATATTGGATGTCTTTCCTAAGCTGAGATCCATAGTGTCGCTCATGGCGGAGGGGTTGATGTATGTATTTCCAAGATAAGATCCGTCATGGAATATAGTTGCTTTTCCAGGAAGTAAATTAAGTGCTGCCAAATTTGTGATTTGAGCAATGAGGTATACGCTTGCATCTAACTTTGGAACGGTATAATAGATATATTCTGTTTTAAGTGATGTGTTTTTAACCAACACCATATTGGGCTGATTGTCGGATTTGATCGTGTAGGGTAGGTCGATAGCATATTCTACGGACAACAGTTGTTCAATGGTTGTAACAAATTGATCAGCCGTGATAGCAGGTGCTTCTGTGGCCTCCTCAGCATCATATAATGACCCTGGCTGCGAAGCTCCAGCGTATCGTGTTGATGCTTCTAAATCTTTTCTTGAGTCGGACTGGTTGTAATTATTTTGTGCGGTATAGTAATCCAAATACCAAGGGTTCATAGTGGGTTTTGTCTTGTTGGCATATGGATTATTAGTGGATAAACTAAGTGGAGTTGTTTCCCAATCAATTCCTGTGTTTTGATACACTTGCGCCTTATAAGTCAGTTCAATTGTGCCTGCAGAATTAGAGCTTCTCAAGTCGTATAAGGGTATCCAACCTGCATTATTTACCAAATAGGTCACAACTAATCTTCCCGTAGTCGCCTCTTCAGCTGAAACAGTAATTTTTAGTTCATGAATCGGACCTGAATTGGTTACTGGTTGGTTTTGTTGAATATTAGCATTGTAATTCATTAACTCGTTTAAGCGCGTATTCATGCGTGTTTTTTTTCTAGTCAACTTGACGTGTGCTCGATTTAAATCAAGAAGCCCCGCGTTGATTGTGTTCATTTCTTTGATGTAAAAAGCGAGCGCGTCGCGCAACAAAGGTATCGAATCGTTTACCTTTCCAACCCCTTTAATCGTTCCATTATTTTCAATAATTCGTTTTTGACTGTTGAGTACGTCGATTTTATTTTGGACAGTTGCTAATTCGTATGAAAGATCGAATAGTGAGTCTTCAAGTAGCGTAATTTCTCTTTTGATTTTGGGAGGTAATTCGTTGGTCAACCTATTGTCGTCGGGTTCTGGATAGAAAATCGTGTGTTTTGAATCTAAAATAACAACAGTGCCAGTCGCATTAATTTGCAATGTCGCTGGATTAATGGTGGGACTCACGCCGCGAATTACTAATTCAGTGATCCCTTTTTGAACAGTATAGGTTCCTTGTCTTTTTATTTGGGCGCCTTGTTGGTAAACCACCACATTTTTAATTGTGCTTTTAACTTCGTACGTTTCCGTTGAGAAAACAGAGAATGAAAAAAATGATAGCGCTAAGAATATTGATTTCATGATATGAATTATTATTTTCATACCTGTACAAAGCATCTTGGATTAGGTTCAAAAAAAAAGGATGTTTAACCGAAGTCAAACATCCTTTGATAAATTTTCATATCCTAATACTACCTGTATTTTCCAAGTCCTCTTGGTGAACCAACGCGATCCATTGCGCATCTAAATCCGATTGTTGCAGATGATAATTCTTCATCCATGAATCTTCTATTCGATCCAACAATCCAATATGCTCTATCTCTCCAAGAACCACCTTTATATACACGTGCATTGTCAGACACCAATGTTGTCGGCCAACTTGTTCTGTCATTCGGCTTAATCGAACCTCCTGTTAAGTTGTACTCTTCGTGATCATTTTGGTACATAACTAAAGATTGATCTCTAACTCCTCCGTTAATGTCATTTTTTCTTCCATCATCACTGTAGTAGATTGACGATTCGAAATCACCATCACGCTCATCTCTGTAATCAGCATTTCTGTAGTTACGACGATCAATATTCTCTTCAGCTACAACTTCTCTCCATTTTAAACGACCAGGTGTATTCACAATGAATTCAGAAATACCTTCTCTTAAGATTGGAATAATCTCAAGTGGATATTCATTTCCAACACCATCTGTTCGTATGAAACGAGCATCAACACCATCAAATAATCCGTCAAAGATATTGGTTTGAATAAACTCAGAAGCTTCTAAGAAGAACTCGTTATTTTGCATTTCAATCGCTTTGTCAACAACAATGTTCAACTCGTCTAACAAAAGTAATTCAAGTGAATCTTTTGATTTGTTACGAGACAAATAAACTTGTTCCGGTGGATTGTTATAGTAATCAATATCATTTCTTGACTTGATATTCGCAGCCATTCCAGTGTACATCCCGATCGTATCATTTGGGTTTGTATTGTCTGGAATGTGTTCTTGAGCAGAAATACGTTGGAAACGCTTACTTTCAAACTCGTGAAGATATTCTTTAATTGCATGTGGATCATAAAGAATTTGCGTTGTTTTTTCGTCAATAACACCGTCGTTACCTAACACTTTTGTTTTAAATACATTTCCTCTAAATGGTCTAAACTCATCAAAATCTTCAGTTGATAATGGACGGTAAACATCCATAACCCATTCCGATACGTTACCCGCCATGTGGTATAAACCGTAATCATTTGGCCAATAAGAATCAACAGGAGCAGTAATGTCAGCAGCGTCATTTAAAGCACCCGCAGCTCCCATATAATCACCACGTCCTCTTACGAAGTTCGCGCGGATATCTCCTTGAAATTCTTTATCATCTTGTCTAACCCAGTGACCAGTCCATGGATATTCTCTTCTGTTCTCAATAACACCTGGGTCTTCAGGGTTTGTCATACTTCCAATTAAACCATAGTATGCAAATTCCCATTCTGCTTCAGTCGGTAGACGGTATCGCGGTAAAAGGATTCCGTCTTCCATAGTCACAATACGTTGACCTAAATCTTTACGTTTTCCACTCCATCCTTGTTTTGGACTTAAATCACGCAAAAATTGCTCCTCTTGCGGGTGATATTGATTTGCTAAATAAGCATCAGTTGTAAAGGGCTCACCAGATTGATCCGGATTCATAGTTAAGATACCTTCGCGAATTAAGATATACTCGTTAACACGATCTGTTCTCCATTTACAAAAGTCATTCGCTTGCGTCCAACTCACACCAACCACTGGATAGTTTTGAAAAGATGGGTGACGTAAATAATACTCTACATAAGGCTCATTATAAGCCATTGGAGATCTCCAACATAAAGTATCAGGCAAGGCGTTGTGATAAATCATTGGATATTCTTCATAGGTGCGTTTTACCCAGTATAAATATTCCAACCAATTAAAGTTCGTTACCTCGAATTGATCAATATAAAATGAAGATACCGTAACACGTCTCGGAATATTGTTCCATTCGTAGGTTACATCTTGTTCAGTACGTCCCATTGTAAAAGTACCTCCTTCGACAAGAATAAGTCCTGGACCTGTTTCTTGATCAAAATATGGAACTTTTTGGAAACCTCCGTTTCGTGGCTCATTGTAAGCCCAACCAGTTGTATTCGATCGCTCTCTTTGACAAGCAACAAACCCAAGTCCAGCTAACAAAACTATTAATAGTCTATTCCCCTTCATTTTATATGATTTAATTCGCGTTTTCATTTTTAATCCTTTATGCTATAATTCAGTTTAATTTTTTGGTTACACCTTTTTAGAAAGATGGACAAGAAATTGTTCTAAAGCGCTTAGGTTTTTCTTTACAATTAAAATTGAAGCCCATAGATAGTTCATGAGAACCTCCCGAAGCATTCGTTAATGGTGAAATGGTGATATCGTAACTATAACCAAAACGGAACGTTCCGGCATCAATACCAACAGTTAGAATAAATGCATCTCGTGCTCTCCACCAAGCACCAGCTGTAAATGCGCCATACTTAATATAGGTACCAAGATTTAATTGCATAAATCCGTCTTGGTACGTGTAAATAATATTCGGCGAAATAGAAGTCACATTTGCGTATTGTGAACCTTTTCCAAACTCAATATTTGCTCCCATATGCCCTGTAAAGCGCATTGGCATACTTGAATTCCCTAGAATTAGCGTTTCTTGAGGTGTATTTAAGTGCTTAGCGGCAAAACCAAAGTAGAAGTTTTTCGAATAACCAACAATTCCAGCAGAGACGTCAAAAAAGCCACGTGTTCCCCAACCGTTGTCTAATAAAGACCCTCTTGGTAAATCGCCAGTTTGATATATAAATCCTCTTCGTGGATCAATTTGGTCTCCAAACGTTAATTTACTCCAGTTTAAAAATTTCTGGTTCCACGTTGCTTGCGCCCCAAATAACATAGTAAATTTTCGAGAAACCTGCAGGTGGTATGAATACGCTAAATTAACAGTTGACCAATTGATCGTGTTTTTTCCTGCCATATCATTTGTAACCATTAACGCAACACCACCTTGTAAAACATTTACAAATTGATCATAGGAGACGCTATTGGTTACAAAGGCTCCTGAGATCGAAGGCCACTGGTTCCGATAATTAATGTTCACACGCGGGCATCCATGGGTCCCAGCTAAAGCAGGATTCAGATAAATTGGATTCGCGTAAAATTGCGTAAATTCAGGATCTTGTCCAAACGTTGTTGCGTTAACAACCAAAACAAGAAGCCCAATAATTATTTTTTTCATGTCAAATATGGCATTTGTTACCCATAACTTATTCGAACTTAAACCTACGATACGAATCATGCAAATATAAGGTTACATTTTCTTAAAACTTTCGTAAGATTTGCAATAATAATTAAATTAGTTCGTTTTTGATACAAATTTAGCATCTGTTTTTTTAATATAAGTGATACAAGTGTAAATATGAAGGTTGGTTTTTTAATTTCTGCATTATTTTTTATGACCATTGGGCTCTCTCAAACGTTTGAATTTGAGTTTAAAGCGAAATGGTCGAGTGCTGATAGTCGCTGTTTACCGTGTGATTATAACGAAATAACAGGGGAGGTTACATCTACAGTCACGAAAGAGATTAGCTTAAGGGGTGAATATAATTTTAATGTGCGTGTTTTGTCCGTGAATTATACGTCAATTGATCTTCCTTCCTTTTATGATAAAAATGTGCTACCTAAGGAGGCAAATGAATCTTTTTCTTTTGGTACGGCAAGAGGTCAAAACTATATAACGGCCTTATTTCATCCAATTGTTAATAAAAATGGATCGGTACAGATCGTCTCTTCCATAAAAGTTGAAGTTACAGGAGAGCCGAATCCTTCGGCAGGCGATCGTGAATATGTCTTTAGTTCAGGTTCTGTTCTTGCTTCAGGCGATTGGTATAAGTTTGGTGTGAGTTCAGACGGAATGTACACCTTGTCGTATGACGATCTAAGTACCTTGGGAATTCCCGTTGAAACGGTAAACCCAAAGTCGATTAATATATATGGGAATCATGTTCCAAAGTTGTCTGAAAATAACTGGGTTGATCGTCCGGATGATCTAATGAAGAATGCCATTTTTATAGCCGGTGAGGCAGATAACAAATTTGATCCTACCGATTATATTTTGTTTTATGCAAAAGGACCACAGGAAGTTATAGCAAATTCAAGTGATTTTACTGTGCGTCAAAATAAAAATGATTCGTTAACCTATTTCTTCATTCACGTTGACAATAGTGATAGTCCAAAACGAATTGAACAAAAAGAAAATACAGATAATCCCTTTACGCATACCATTACGTCCACAACTGATTTTGCTCTCTTTGAAGAAAATAAAGAAAATCTTTTAAAATCGGGTGATGGTTGGTATGGTCAGCACTATGAAGGTGCCTTGCTTACGTCAGAATTTTCGCTCAATATGGAGAATAGAGTTGTTTCTGAACCAATAGCACTCCGGACTGCATATGTGGCAGCCAGTAAATCAGGAACGTCTGGACTTCAAGTTACAGTGAACGGAAGCTTAGTTGACGATATACCGGCCTCAACTCTTGGTGGAGGATATACGGTCGCTACAAATCAGGTATCTGAAATTGAATTTACAAATGGGACCCCTAACCTCGACGTATTACTTAGTTTTTACCGTTCATCTGCAGCCACAGAAGCGTGGCTCGATTATTTGCAATTTAATTTTATTCGAAATAATCGAATGGGAATCGGACAGTTATTTATTCGTGACCTCAGAACAGTTGGATTGGGGAATGTTGGTCAATTTATTGTGAGCAACGCGTCGAGTGAAACACAAGTATGGGAAATTACTGATCCTTATAATGTGGGTTCAATAAATGGTAATTTATCGGGATCGAATTATACTTTTTTACAAAGGATCGACTCCTTGAGAACATTTATTGCCTTCACAAAAAATCAAGCAAAAAGAGCCGTTTTGTCCGGTGAGTTTTTGGGTAAAATTCAAAATCAAAACTTACACGGTTTAGCTCAAGTTGATTATGTGATTATTACTCACGAATCACTAAGGTCACAAGCAGATCGTCTCGCCAACCTTCACAGGGCTCAAGGTTTATCTGTTCATGTTATTGATATTCAAAAAGTGTATAACGAATTTGGTGGTGGAGCTGCTGATCCTGCTTCGATTAGATGGTTTGCAAAGATGTTTTATTCAAGAGCGGGTATAGACCCAGCGAATACCTTGAAGTATTTGTGTCTATTCGGTGATGGAACCTATGATCCTTTGAACAGGATACCTAAAAATAATTATTTGATACCAACGTATAATAGTGTTGAAACTGGACCTGTTGATTTTATTTCATCCTTCACCGCAGATGATTTTTTTGGATTATTGGATGATACAGAAGCCATGGGCGCGAGTGATATGTTGGATATTGGAATCGGTCGAATTCCTGTGAGTGATTTAGTTGAAGCAGAGCAGGTTATAGATAAGATTGAACATTATATGAACTATGGCTCAAGCTTATTCAGTAACGCAACTGGAATTCAATGTGATGATGATGGTTACTCTTCAAGTTTTGGAGATTGGCGAAATCGAATTGTTTTAATGGCTGATGATGAGAATAATGGTCAATTTGTTAAAGATTGCGAATCATTGAGTGATACAACAGAAAAATATCATCCCGAAATTAATATCGTTAAAATTTATTTAGATGCATACAAGCAGATTGTCACTTCTGGGGGACAACGTTATCCTGATGTCGAAGTAGCGATTAATCAAAACATGCATAAAGGGGCATTGGTCTTTAACTATGTAGGTCACGGAGGAGAAACCGGATTATCCCTGGAGCGAGTTGTGTCCATTCCTATGATTCAACAGTGGGCCAATGTCAATAATATGCCAATTTTTATCTCCGCAACTTGCGAATTCAGTCGATTTGATGATCCAGGACGTGTTTCGGCTGGAGAAACTACGCTAACGACACCCTATGGCGGTGCAGTGGGTATGTTAACAACAACGCGTTTGGTCTATATCTCGGTAAATACGATCTTAGTTCAAAATCTGTATACTGAATTATTCAATGAAGAGGGAGGAGAGCCGTTGGCATTAGGTGAGATTTTGAGAAGAACGAAGAACTTAACATTGGGGAGTAATAATATGCGGAATTTTGCACTTTTAGGTGATCCTGCATTAAAGCTTGGGAAAGCTAATCCGCGTATCGAAACCGACAGTATTAATGGGGTTGAGGTCTCCATGGTTACTGACACATTAAAAGCACTTACGAAAATAACTGTTTCAGGACATGTCGAAAATGAGGCAGGAACTTTATTGTCAAGTTACAATGGATTTGTCTATCCAACGGTTTTTGATAAATGGAAAACGCGCTATACGCTAGGGCAAGATATTACTTCTCCTGTTTTACCGTTTAATACTCAAAATAATATTATTTATAAAGGGAAAGCGACGGTGAAGGATGGTAAGTTTACCTTTTCATTCGTTGTTCCAAAAGATATTGATTATGCGTACGGCAAAGGAAAGATTAGCTATTATGGAAATAGTAGTGATGACCATCATTATGGATATGATACAACTATAGTTGTGGGTGGCGTTAATCCGGATGGATTAGAGGATAATATAGGCCCAGAAGTGAATCTATACATGAATGATGAACATTTTGTCAATGGTGGAATGACAGACTCAAAACCTCTTTTTTTAGCGCATATTACGGATGAAAATGGAATTAACACAACAGGGAATGGAATTGGTCATAATATCACCTTGATTCTAGATGGGAATACGGCCGAACCGATCGTTTTAAATAATTTTTATGAGGCTGATTTGGATACTTATCAAAGTGGAAAAGTGTCTTATAACTTGAGCGATTTAGAAGAAGGTCCTCACCAAATCGTATTTAAAGTATGGGACGTAAATAATAATTCATCTGAAGCGACACTTGATTTTATTGTGGTTAGAGAAGAGGAAATTGGTATTTCGCACCTGCTTAATTACCCAAACCCCTTCACTACAAATACAGATTTTTATTTCGAGCATAACCAAGTTTGCAACTCGCTTCAAGTGAAGGTGGAAGTGTTCACCGTTTCGGGTAAATTAGTGAAAACAATCTTTGAAACTGTTCATTCATCAGGGTTTAGAAGTGAGGGAATAAATTGGGATGGAAGAGATGATTACGGCGATAAATTGGCTCGTGGAGTGTATGTCTATCGACTTACAATTGAAACAGAAGAGGGTACCAAAGCTGAAAAGATTGAAAAATTAGTGATCCTTTAAATCATTTTTATTTCAATAGGGTACACAATAAACTTTTGATTAATACGTATATTTGACGCGTGAGAAGAATGTAGTTTTTTTTCTCTCGTTGAATAGCACAAGCGTTTGATACTATAAATACAGTACTTTTAGTAAATTTGTATTCATTCAAACACAACACTAATTGACACAAAAAATAATTCAATATACATGAAAAAAGGTTTTGCTTATATCGCGTCCTTCCTAGTAACGGCAACAGGTTTTTCACAAACTATTTCAAAGGATGATACTCCTTTTACAGTGCAGTTAAATACAATTACAACGGCTGTTCCCTTTCTCTTAATCGCACCAGATTCTAGAGCGAGTGCAATCGGAGATGCTGGAGTAGCAACTTCGCCAGATGCTAATTCCTTTCATTGGAACACTGCTAAATTAGCCTTTTCCAAGGAGAAGGCAGAATTTGGAGTTTCATATTCTCCATGGCTAAAACAATTGGTTGATGATATTCATTTGTCTTATTTGAGTGGCTATACAAAAGTGGGTACGAATCATACATTTGGTGGTTCAATGCGTTATTTCTCTCTTGGAAATATAACATTTACAGATGAGCAAGGGAATTTGATTCGCGAGTTCAATCCGAATGAGTTTGAACTATTAGGCGGTTATGCTTTTAAATTATCTGATCGAAGCGCGATTGGGGTAAATGGGAAATTTGTGTATTCAAATTTAACAGGAGGTATTAGTGCGGGAACTGTGAGTACAAAACCGGGTATCGCTGGTGCAGTTGATCTTTCTTATTCATACTTTAATGAGGATATTTCAGTTGGCGGCAGAAACGGTGTGATTTCATTCGGATCTACAATTTCGAATATTGGAAATAAAATGGCCTATACCGTAGGTGCTGATCGTGATTTTTTACCGGCTAACTTGCGTTTAGGAACAGCTTTAACTGTTGAGTTTGATGAATATAATTCATTAACAACGACAGTTGATTTCAATAAATTATTGGTACCTACTCGACCAGTTAGAGGGGGTGATGGAACCGTCTTATCTGGAATTGACAATAATGTAGGCGTTACATTGGGCATGATTCAGTCCTTCTATGATGCTCCAGGAAACGTTGTGATCGGAGAAGATAGTACAGTGATTGTCCAAACAGGAAGTCGTTTTGCGGAAGAATTGAAAGAAATTAATATTGGTGGAGGTCTTGAGTATTGGTATTCTGATGTACTTGCGATTCGTGGCGGTTATTTTTATGAAAATAGAGCCAAAGGGGCGCGTCAATACTTTACTTTCGGAGCAGGTATTTACTACAGTGTTTTCGGAATAGATGTGTCTTATTTGGCAGCTGTTCGTCGAACAAATCCATTGGCAAATACGATTAGATTTTCCTTGAAATTTAAGTTTGGAAACCCAAAAATTGGTTAGTTCGTGAGTCATCCTAATTTACCAAATTTTAGAATTGGATTTGGTGTAGACATACATCAACTTGCCGAAGGCCGAAAACTCATTATCGGTGGCGTTACATTTGATTCTTCATTCGGTGCCGTTGGGCATTCTGATGCAGATGTTTTATTACATGCCATTTGTGATGCGATTCTTGGTGCCGCCAACCTTCGAGACATTGGTTTCCACTTTCCAGATACAGATCCTAAATATAAAGGTGCTGACAGTCGATTACTTTTAAAGGATAGCTTTTTATTAGTGAAAAAGAAGGGTTATTTGATTGGCAATATTGATTGCACTGTAATGTTAGAAAACCCCAAGGTCAATCCACATATTCTGGAAATGCAAGGCATTATTTCAGGTTTATTAGAGGTGGATGAAGATCAAATTTCGATTAAGGCTACACGTGGCGAAAAAATGGGATATGTTGGAAAAGGATTAGGTATTCAAGCCTACGCAACAGCTCTTATTTATAAAACGAACTAAGCACTAATTTTCTTGTTCGCTCACCGTCACATTGAAAAGAACCATTTCGCTGTTTCCATTTTCATCTATCACAGTTAAACGGTGTGCACCTGATATTGGTATAAATTTTATTTGATGTATCTTATAGGTTGTGCCTATAAAACTATCGTCAAGATGCCAATACAGCTTCATTTCTTCCGAGACATGCGTTGCTTCAAAAAAGATCGCCTCATTGATTTCGTTAAAATTTAGTGGAATATATATATCACTATTC
>Ga0075117_1001933_pt1 | contig 12335 bp, 11 predicted proteins | sample AntAceMetag02UKJ_FD_69789 | JGI IMG/M metagenome (GOLD analysis project Ga0075117, IMG submission 69789) | Saline lake microbial communities from Ace Lake, Antarctica - Antarctic Ace Lake Metagenome 02UKJ | ecosystem: Environmental > Aquatic > Non-marine Saline and Alkaline > Saline | place... | reverse complement strand
GAATGGGACATCTACAAGTGCGGTCTCAAACTGATTCAATATCTCGCCGTCGAGGTTCCAGGAATCGCAGCGCCTGTGGGAGTCAATTCGGAAATCATTGATCAAAACCGCAACGGCTTTGTAGCTCAGGAAACCGAAGAATGGGTCACGGCTCTGCGGGCATTATTAAACAGTCCAACTCTGCGACAACAGATGGGCGTTCGAGGCCGCCAAACGGTGGCTGAGAGATATTCCATACAGGCCAACTATCCCGTGCTGCGGGATGCACTGCTGGAACTCACTGGCTCAACGCCCGCGTGACACTCACGCCCCTCAGCTGCGCCAACTCGGTGGAAGTCCACGTTCGATTTCTATTTTGTCGAAGGTTGTGCTGCTGCGAGCCCCCGCCTTTTGAGCCCATGCAGCCATACGTCGAACACCGTCACGAAGGGGAGTTTCGACAGTTGTTCCGAACACACGTTCGCATTTCGAATGATCCGACCACGCCAAATGGACCTCATTTCTGGCGGGTTGAAAATCAAAGTGTGGCGTGACTCCGAATTCTTCAGACACGATCTGAGCCAAGTCGCGAACACTCACTGGCTGACTGGCCCCGACATTAAACTCCTGCCCCAACGCCTGCGGCTCAAACGGTGCCGAAATTATCGGTGGCATTAGATCTTCGACGTAGGTGAATGCGCGCTGCTGACTGCCATCGCCAAAGACCGGGAGCGGTTGATTCTGTATAATCCGATTCATAAAAATGCCGACGACATTGCGGTAGCGATCGCCGATATTTTGGTATTCCCCGTAAACATTGTGAGGCCGAAAAATCGTGTAAGGCAGCGTGAACATCTCGTGTGCCGCTCGCAGATCCAATTCCACAGCGAACTTGGAAATTCCGTACGGATCTTCCGGGCGTGGCATCGTTTTCTCACTCATCGGCACCTGTCCTGCGCCGTATACTGCGATAGAGCTGGTGAACACAAAGTGCTTGACTCCAGAATTCACTGAACAATTAATGAGGTTAACGCTGCCAACCAAATTGTTCTGATAATTGAACCTGCGGATGAAATGACTTAACCCTTCTGCCGCGTACGCAGCTAGATGGAACACGTACCGAATGGCATAGTCTGCAAAGATGGAGTCCAGAGCGACGTGGTCAACGATACTGATCTCTCGAAATTCGACTCGAACATGCTCAGGCAGATTTTCGCAAAATCCACCGGACAAATCATCAATCACCAAAACGGAAAGATCGTCGTATCGTTCGTCTTCCAGAATCGCTCGGACGACGTGAGAGCCTAAAAAGCCTGCACCACCGGTGACCAGGACAAATTCAGCTGAAGACACAGACATCGCCACTTCCCATTTCCACTTTGACTACGTTTCCTACAGAAGATAGTATCATAAAAGTTGTGAAAGCTCACGCTTGGCCTGCCGCTAGTTCTGAAAGCAATTCTCATGATTCCACTCCGTCACATTATGCTGCTAGCGGCAATGATCCTAACCCTGACACCGTGTATCGAAGGGGCAATCAAATCGACCAAAGTGCCACGGTTCGACGCCGCCGTGTCAAAAGCCGTGGGTTACCTGGAGGCAAACGGTGCGAAAACACCCGAAACAGAAAAAACGCTGGTCTCGTACGCACTGCTCAAAGCAGGGTTGCCGCCAAGCCACCCATTAATTGCGGAAGGAATCGAAATTGCCAAAAAACGTGCCCTGACCGGCGGCTACCACGGTTACGACCATATCTATCTGTCGGGCGTTGACGCAATGCTACTGGCCGACACTGACTCTGACCGTTACTTCAACGAACTGCAACAAATTTCTAACTACGTCGCATCCGCTCAGCACCAAGATGGATCATGGAGTGACGCGCCGCAGCAACCCGGAGACGTCAGTATGAGTCAGTACGGAATCCTGACACTCTGGGCCGGACAAAGGGCAGGATGCGAGATTAGTCCGGACGTGGTCGATCGTGCCGCAGCCTTTTTGCTAAAGGGACGAAATAATGATGCTGGGTGGCCATACCGACCAGGCACAAAATCAGGTCCAGGGAGCGGTGCGTCCACCCACAACATGACACTGGCTGGAGCCGGTTCGTTGGCCGTTGTTCGCACAATGCTGCATGGCCCCAAAGGCCTGAAGGCCGAGGCCACCGCTAAAGCCCCACTGAAGTTCGGCGTTCTGCAAAAGGCGGATTCAGAAGCAGATGCAGGCAACCAGTCTGGCGGAGCATTTCCTGCCTATAACGCGAAAAATTCAGTGCAAGTCTTGGACGAGGCAGTAAACCGAGGAATCGCATGGGCAGATACTCGGTTTACTCCGATCAGTAGAGCCGAACACAAAATCTATTTTTACTATGCACTCGAACGCGCGTCTGCATTAGCTGACCTCAAGGAAGGTTGGTTCACCACATACGGCGACGGCTTATTAACACTCCAAGGAGCAGACGGAAGTTTCAACACGCATCAGAAATTCTACGTCGGAACCTCCTTTGCCATCCTGTACTTCATGAGATCGACTCAGCAGATCATCAATAAGCAATTTGGCAAAGGACGAATGACGGGCGATCGAGACCTGACAAATCTGTATGGTGAAAAGAAGAAAGAGAAAAAGGAATTGGGGCCGCTGGATGAATTGTTGGGGGCCATGATGACCAACGTGGAAGACCTCGAAAAATTGGATGACGCGGCCGCCGATGCGGTGATCGAAAAAGTGCAGTTCAGTTCGCGCGACGACCTCGTCGGACAAGTCGACCTGCTGAAGAAATTGCTGGACAGTCGTGACGCAGAAAACCGACGCACCGCCTACTGGGCATTGGGCCGGACGGGGGATTTCAATCTGATTCCACTGATGATGCAGGGACTGCGTGACCCCAGCGTTGACTGCAACGTTGAAGCCCTGCGGTCGTTACGCTACATCGCACGCAAACCAAACGGCTTTGGATTATCGCTGAATCCACTGGCTGGCGCAGAAACAGCGGACAACGATCGAAAAGTCGAAGTGGCCAATCAATGGCGCACCAAAGCCTACAAAACTTGGGGCGATTGGTATCGCACCGTTCGTCCGTTTGACGAAGGCGGTGGACTCGACGAACTGGAATTGAGCTCCAGACGCGGCAACTGATCGTCTAAAACAGAGTGTAGATAAACGGAGCGGCTCCGGTGGAGGTGAGCGCCACGAGCACTCCGACGCCCAGCAGGACCACGATAATGGGCGTCAACCACCACTTCTTTTCTTCTTTGATAAACAGCCAGAACTCAGCCAACAGGCTCATCTGCTGTTCCCCCGACAACTGTTCGAATTCCGTCTTCGATTCCGGGGACGCATTCGTGGACGCATTCGATTCAGTCGGCTGATTTTCGTGTGACATGGAATGATCCTGTGGCCAACGCCCGATGTGTGTGTGGAATCAGAGTGGAATGAGTGTGAACTACGACTGTTGGTAATATTTTCGAATACTGGACGGTACTGATCTGGGCTTCCAAAATGTGGCCGAATCAGAATTCGCCGTCCGGCGATCCAATGCGTCTCGACCGATCATTCTAAACACAATGGCCATCGGAAGAAACAGGCCAAAATAAATCGACAACATGGCCAGCTCACCGACCACCAAACCAATCGGTATGGTGACGATTGTCAGGCCCACAAAAACGGGCTTCAACACACGCGGCAAGACCACACCCACGCCGCACAGCAACACTCCAATGCCCGCCGCCCAGCCCGCAGCCTGGGGATTCTTCGTCCATAACCACGTCGCCAACGGCAACGCCACGGTACACACCGCACCGAACTGCCGCAGCTGTCGATTCGAAGGATCAAAATTGAAGTCCAGCAATGCCATGGCTTAATCCAGTTCAAATTGGTTCAGGTGACGCTGCCGTTCGGCATCTGTCATCTGGTTGGGTTGAGCCGACTTTTTCAGAATGTGGCGTCCCAGAACCAGCACATCCATGTCCGTCATCATAAAGCAGCGATACGCGTCTTTCGGGCTGCCAACAATCGGCTCACTGCGGACGTTAAAACTGGTGTTAATCAACACCGGACAGCCCGTCTTTTGATGAAAATGCGTCAGTAGAGCGTGCGTCAGCGGATTGCGTTCGGAGTCAATGGTTTGCACGCGCGCCGAATAGTCCACATGCGTCACGGCGGGAATTTCAGACCGCCGGAAGTTCAACTTTTCAATGCCGAATGCGGCCGTCTGTTCTGGTGCCGCGTCTAGGCGAACTCGCTCGCTGACAGGCGCGACCAGCAACATGTACGGGCTGTCGGTACCGGCGGGCATCTGAAAGTAGTCCTGCACGTACTCCTGCAGAACGATGGGAGCAAACGGACGGAACGATTCGCGAAACTTGATCTTCCGATTCATCACCGCCTGCATCTTCTCGCTGCGCGCGTCCCCCAGAATACTGCGTCCACCGAGTGCTCGCGGGCCGAATTCCATGCGTCCCTGAAACCAGCCGATCACATTTTCATCGGCAATCAGCGTCGACACTTGATCACACAGATCGTCGTCGGAAGTCGCCGTTTCGAACACCGCCTGCTGCGATTCCAGAAACTCGCCCGTCTCGACGTCATCGAACTGCGGCCCCAAAAAGGAACCCTGCTGACCATCGGGCTGTCTGGTGGTGCGCGGCTTTTCCAGCAGTTGATGCCAAATAAACATGGCCGTGCCTAACGCACCACCAGCATCGCCGGACGCCGGCTGAATCCAAACATTTTCGAACGGACCATCGCGCAGAATCTTGCCGTTGCCCACACAGTTCAACGCAACGCCTCCGGCCAGCACAAGATTTTTCGAACCCGTCTGTTTGTGGACATGCTGCGCCATTCGCAGCATCACTTCTTCCGTCACGCTTTGAATCGATGCGGCCAGATCCATTTCTCGCTGAGTAATCTCCGACTCCGACTTGCGCGGCGGAGCACCAAACAACGTGTGCAATTTGGCCGACGTCATCGTCAAGCCTTGGCAGTAGTTGAAGTAGCTCATGTCCATCCGGAACGAACCGTCGTCTCGCAGCTGCAGCAAGTTGTCCAAGATCAGGTCGCGAAACTTCGGTTCACCGTACGGAGCCAACCCCATCAACTTGTACTCACCACTGTTCACTTTGAAACCGGTGTAATACGTGAAGGCGGAATACAGCAAACCCAGCGAATGTGGAAAACGAATTTCGTGCGTCAGATCGATGCGGTTTCCGCGACCAACGCCCATAGCGGTCGTCGACCATTCGCCCACACCGTCCAAGGTCAGGATGGCCGCTTCTTCGAAGGGCGACGGAAAGAAGGCACTGGCGGCATGAGATTCGTGATGTTCCGTGAAGACAAATCGGCCCTTGTACTCCCCGCGCAAACCCTTGCGGATTTCTCGCGGCATATACAGTTTCTCTTTCAACCACAGCGGCATCGCCTTGCGAAACGAGCGATAACCCGCAGGCGCGTACGACAAATACGTCTCCAACAGTCGCTCAAATTTCCGCAGCGGCTTGTCGTAAAAACCGACATAATCCAGCTGATCGGCCGTCAGACCAGCTTCGGCTAGGCAATAGTTGACGGCCTGCTGCGGAAAGCCTTCGTCGTGCTTTTTGCGAGTGAACCGTTCTTCCTGAGCGGCCGCCACGATCTCCCCGTCAACCACCAGTGCGGCGGCGGAATCGTGATAGAAAGCGGAAATGCCAAGAATTGCAGTCATAAAACATCTGTACGTCGCCAGGCGGCTACTTTGTGAAAGGAATCTTCTGCCAGATCACTTGGCGAGCACCAATCAGGATGCCGACGAAAAAGCCGACCAGATGAGCGGCGTTGGCAATATTCCCGAAAACGCCGGCCATGCACAGCACCAGCCACAAAATCGACATCACCACGGTTTGTTGGTCCAGACCGATTCCTAGACGCGGCTGAGTTTTGCCTTTCATCCAGACATAACCGATCAGGCCAAACACGACGCCCGACATTCCCAGAAAGAACGGCCCGGACCAAAACAGCTGGCCGGTATTGGACGTGACTGCCAAAATCAGACACAGCACGACGAACCGCCCGGTACCGCGAGTCATTTCGATGGCCGATCCCATCGATCGGAGCCACATCATGTTAAACAGAATGTGCAGCAGGCTGCCGTGCAGAAAGATGGGCGTCACAAACCGCCAGACTTCGCCGTTTGAAGACGTCCATTTCAGCGACTGCCACGTGACCGCCACTTTGGCCTTCAGAATTGCCAGCGCGGTGGCCCAGTTTTCTGGCTTCAGATTCTCGCCGGTCAATTTTGGCGGCATCAGAAAGTACTGGACTTGCTGTCCATCTTCTTCACGCACGATGGGCGTGGCCGCACGCATTTTGTTCAGCAGCACCGAATCCTGACGATTGCAAAGTGCTGGCCCCATGCCACCGCCCTGCCCTGCCCCCCAATCAGTGCAGACAATGGACACCACAACGCAGATCCCGATCATGACGTAGGTGGCCGGATTGGTATGCCACCAAGAACCAGACCAGCGTTTCTTCATCCGCTTCTGGTCTCGATTCATTTCCTGTTGCAGACGCTGCGCTTCCATAAACACGCTGCGAACTTTTCGTTCGGCCGCTTCGTATTTGGGGTCGTCCGGATTCTGCCGAAATTCCGCCAAAATGGCATCCGCCTGTTCACGATCGTCGTCGTCGTGGTACCAGACGGACCACTGTCCGTCTTCCGCTTCGGCCGACGCCTGAATCCCCTGCACAGCCAGATACGACGCAAAATACCGCGCCTGCTGCTGATCTTTGATTGAAGTAAGTTGCCGCATGATCTTCCAAACGGTAGTGCAAAAACTTTTTCCCACCGAAATAAATTCGGTGGAGAAACTGTATGTCAGAACTAGTGTAGCTCAACCACGTCGCCATCGCGAAGCCGATGATCTCGCCCCACAATCTGCCCGTCGTGGCCGCCGACTCCCCAGACCTTCGCATGCTTCAAACTCTGCAGCAGATCGTCATGAATCTGCCCCGCCAAATCCTCAACCGTGCCGTCGATCCCGATTGTGAGCGGCGATGTCATATCGGGCGGCTGGCCGGGTGGCTTGGTATACACGCGAATCATCTTCAGCAACGCAAAGATTTCCGGCCTCAATTGCTCAACCGACGCCGAATCCGACAACTCCACCGTTCGAACGGGCAGCCCCAGATTTGCCAAATCGTGCAATAATTCCAACCGCTCGGCGTGTTCGGCATCTGCGGCATGAGTCACCAGCAGCGCCGATGCAACGTTCACGGTGGCGAATGACGATTCATCGAACCCGGTCATCGTCGAAAATCGTGTCTTCCGATCAGCGAATTCTCGAATCACCGCCAGCGTCTCTTCCGGAGCGTCATCGGACGCGCCGTTGAAGACCAGCAACGCCGCATCGGCGGTTCGCAGCAGGTTCAGCATCCACGGTTCCAATGGCCCGGCCACCACCGGCGGCGTGTCGATCAGCTGAATCTGCACGCCGTCGTAGTCCATCATCGCCGGCAACGGTTCACGCGTGGTGAACGGAAAATCGGCAACTTCCGGTTCCGCGCGAGTCAGCGATTTCAGAAGACGACTCTTGCCACAATTCGGTCCGCCCACAATGACGACTCGCCCGGCTCCCTGGCGCGGAATGCGAAACGTCCGGCCACTTTTGGGAGCGTTCAGCTGCTGTTGCAGCGTTCGGCGGGCGTCGCTGAGTCGTGACTTCAGATCAGCCTGCAGCCGATCGGTGCCCTTGTGTTTCGGCATCAGCTGCAACATCACCTGCAAGCATTCCACCTGCTCCGTCGTCGATTGCGCACGGCGGTATTCGCGTTCGGCTTTCAGATACATGGGCGTCAGATTGGCTGGCATTCGCGGATTCTGCTGTGTGACTTGCGGTTTCGTCAAGTCGTAACACTTCAGTGAAACGAACGTGACAACAGGAGACCAGCCGTTTGGGCGCTAGCCCCGGACCAAGCACAGAAGTTCGCACAGTCCGGGGCTAGCGCCCAAACGGCTGGAAAGCAGGAACCACTTCAGGCCAGTTCCATCTGCGACCAGCGCCGCCATGCCATGCCGAAGATCACCAGACCAATCGCGAGTCCGACGCTGGCAATGCTGATCAAAACGGCCGGATCAAAGTCACCGAAGGGACTTCTGCCTTCTGACAAGGTGACTGCGACCAGCAGCACAGCGGCCAGCACCAAACCACAGCAGCCGGCCGTGAACAGAACGCGACGCACCATGACCAGCCAGACTACCAGACCGGCAGCGAAAACACTGAACACAATCGTCGCGAACAACGAAGCTGCAAACCACATCACATCCAGCTGGCCAGTGATCGCCAGCGGAATCGCATAGTACGCCAGCCACGCCCAAGCGGTTCGAGTCACCATCACGTACAGCGTGGAAAAAAGAGCGTCCCGACGCCAAGTGCCGCGACTGACGGGCCTCAGGATCTCGTGGGCGAACATTGGGAAACGCCCGTAGAGTCTCACCGTCACGAACGCGACCTCGAAGAAAAGTATAACGCCCGCGAACATGGCAATGTCCGTCGGCGAAGGCACAACCAGAATACCCTCGCTCAAATACTTCGTGCTGATCAGCGTACCAAACATAATGAGCCCGGAGAACACTATGGTGAACAAGCATTGCCGCAGACTGAATTGCAGCGGATCGATCGAAGACAACTGCAGCAAACCAATGGACCAGAATCGCAAACGCGCGAACAGCGAAACTTTTTCGAAACGCATCGACGCAATTTGATTCTTGAGCGGCCCCGTGCCCTGAAAATCGACGAGCTTTTCGAATCGTGTGTACCACGGCCCCTGCCAAGCGTCTTTGTCCAGTGGTTCGTTGAACTTTTTCTCGACAACCTGCAGATTGCGCGCTTGCAGATTCGTCATAAACGACTGCATGCCAGCCGCCGGCGCGATGCCTTGGTCAGCCCGTAACCGAGGAATATCAAGCTGGCTGGTGATGCGATAGACCAGCAGCACCGACAAAAGAATCGCCACTGCGGCAATCGCTGGCTGTTCTCCGAACAAAAACCACTCGACACGGGCGACGTGTACCTTCGCCAAAAACACGCATCCTAAGAATATCAGAATCACGGCGACGCCCGGCAACGTGTTCCGCGGCTGAGTGTCGCCGCGGATTATTAAGCCCAAGGTGACCACTGATACTGCTAACCCGGCGACACTCACCGCCGTCGCCGCCAGCACACTGGACTGTAGCACCACCACCAAAAACAGCACCTGAATCGCCAGCAGCATCAGAACGACACGCAACAACACGCGACCGTGTGCTGCCAAACTGTGGGGAACAACCACGGCTTGAGGCAGCGTGCTGCAGGTGACGAAATGCAGAATCGCCACTCCAATGGCGAAGATGGTGACAAACACTGACAGCGCCAGCTTTCCCCAGAACTCGTTGATGTACAAAGCTGGCCGGACAGAAACGTTCGGCAGTGCCACACGCAGTTCGCGAAGAGCATGTCGAGCGGCTCCAGACCGTTGATCTCCGACATAGATCGTTCGCAGTCCTATCGCAGGCGACAACGCCTGTGCGAATTCCACAACCGTCCGTGATTCCGCGTCCGACAATTCGTCGCCATCTAAAGGTGCGCCGGTAAGAATTGTCGGCGATTCGAGGATGAGTTCTTCGAGTGTTGAAATCTGAGCGATCTGGTGAAGGTGCCGCTTCGAAAGCAATGGTCCTTTTTGCCGGTCGTCTTCGTCCCCGAAATCACTGATTTGTGCGGTCGTCAGATTTGGCAGATTCTTCAGCAGGCTCAGATCCGCATCAGATCGCCAAGCAGACAACGTGATGTGTTTCAACGAACTTATCTGTGACAGCCGTTCAACGTCTTCTGCTTGCAGGGACGCAGTCAGAAGTTCGATTGCCGTCAGCTCTTTGAGTGACTTGAAATCGTCCGGGTTAGTTTCTCTCAGTTGTTCCTGCGAAAAATCAAGCCACTGCACATTGGGAAACAGCAGCATCAGTCGACGACGGTCTTCCGCATCTTCCATTTTAGAAAAATCCAGACCAACAATCGACGTGTCTGTCGCGCCCGGTTCGAGATATCGTTCGTAGTCGGCCTTGTCGCGCAGCCTTTTTCCTGCGGGCGTATACGATGGCGCGTTGTTCCGCAAACGGACGTCTGCAAACTTCAGATCTGCCAGAGCAAATATGAGCAGTACCAATATCGATAGCACCACCCAAGCCGCCATCGGCCGTGTCAGAAACACACGCCAGGCAGCGCGCGTCTGTTGCACGCGGAGGTGATATGGTTGACGATATCGCGACTGGCCAGCAGACTTACTCATCATGCAGCTCCAGAAAAATTTCTTCCAAGTTCAGGTCTTCAATAACGACGCTGGCATTCCATTTCTCCTTCAACTGCTCAAGCATTTCCTCATCAATGGAAGCAACCGCCGCCACGGCGGATGTTCCGTCCACGAACGTTCGCAGCGCCATCGGCACCGTAAATTCGGGAGGCAACATCGAAGCCGCGTTGATGCGCAGACGCTTGACGCTATCCTTGAGTTCATCCAACTCTCCGAAGTAATCGACCACACCTTCACGAAGAATCGCCACGTGCGAAGCGACGCGTTCTAGGTCCGATGTGATATGAGTCGAAAACAATACGGTGTTGTCCTTGCCGTTGGTTTGCTCCATCAGAGACCGCAGCAACGAACGTCGACCTTTGGGATCGAGGCTGGCCGCCGGTTCGTCCAAAATCAATAACTCAGGATGGTGCCCCATTGCCAAAATTAACCCCAGCCGCTGCTGCTAACCGGTCGACAAGGAGCTGACCTTTTCGTGTTCCTTGAGCTCCCAGTCCACCAGCATCTGATCACAAGACGCAGCATCCCATTCCGGATAATGCGCCCCGGTGTACTCAATCATCTGGCGAACATTCATCCACGGATAAAAATGAACGACCTGCGGAACATAGCCCAGTCGAGCCTTCGCTGCGGCTGACAAATCCCATGGGTCTTCGCCAAACACTTGAGCCGACCCGAAGGAAATCTTCAGGAGCCCGAGCAGACACTTGATGAACGTTGATTTGCCGGAACCGTTTGTCCCCAACAACCCCACGATTGAGCCGCGTGGAATCGCCAAGTCGACACCCTTCAACACTTCGGTCGTGCCAAACTTTTTGCACAGACCGGTCGACTGAATGACGTAATCAACTGCAGTCATAAACGTTTCTCCCGCAACAAACGCTGAACGATGGATTGAATCTGCTCGTCCGTGAGCCCCAAGTGAATGGCCTGCAGAACGGCCGGTTCCAACATGACGGCTGCCCCAGACCTGCGTTCCGCCAGGCTGGCCGCGGGAACCGTGGTCACCACCTTCATCCCCCGGCCACGTACCCGCGCCACCGCGCCTTCTGCTTCCAGCTTCGAATACGCCTTTGACACGGTCATCATGTTGACCTCCAACGACCCCGCCAGTTCCCGAATGCTGGGCAACATATCGCCATCCACCAAGCCGCCAGCCGCAACCAACGCACGGACTTGGTCCATGATTTGCCTGTAAATTGGCACGCCGGACGACGGGTGAACCTGAAATTGAGCGGGACTGACGTTCATGACGTGCATTAGTGTAGTGATGCACCTCGGCAGGTCAAGAAGATCGTGCGAAAATTGTGCGGCCTAAAAAATTTGGTCCGCCTCCAAGTTCACGAAGCTGTGGAATTAGTCCCGGTAGGGACGACAGACTTCTGCCGGTGACGACAGTCACCGGTTCCCGTTTTTCCTGATTTGCAAGTCCCGGAGGGACGACAGACGTTGCCTGGGACTAACCCTCTGTCGTCCCTCCGGGACTTATTTCGTGGGTAGGATCACATCCGTCGGCTACCGCCGACGGCAAAAGTCCGCCGTCCCGACCGGGACTGAAGCACAAGGAACGAAAACACAAACACAGCAGCCGGTAGTGCAGAAACGTCTCTCCACCGAAATGAATTCGGCGGTGGAGGGATGGGGTTCTGTTGCTTTTTCTTGGCCGTTTTTTTCCAAAGGAATCGCAGACCTTCCGGAAATCGACTCTATAATCGGGCTCAGCTTATTCAGATTCAGATCCCCATTGATCGCCCCGCAGATCGCACCGCATGCCGACTTCCCACAACAATCCGAACCGTGGTGGAATCATTCACACCTACCAAAAGTTCGATCCGGCTCAGTTTCCGTCACCCAGCGAACCGCCGCCGGACCTCGTGTCACCGGTCTTCGAACACATGCTGCAGTTCGGCTCCATGCGCGAATTCAGCGAAGAAGAAATCGCCAACGCCATCCGACTCGATCCCGGCCAGTTCGCAGGACTCGGCCCGTCACTCGAGCAGCTCATCAAGCAGCTCGAAGAACGCAAACAACGCATCCTCGCG
>Ga0075117_1001930_pt1 | contig 12365 bp, 24 predicted proteins | sample AntAceMetag02UKJ_FD_69789 | JGI IMG/M metagenome (GOLD analysis project Ga0075117, IMG submission 69789) | Saline lake microbial communities from Ace Lake, Antarctica - Antarctic Ace Lake Metagenome 02UKJ | ecosystem: Environmental > Aquatic > Non-marine Saline and Alkaline > Saline | place... | reverse complement strand
GCCCGTCACCCTGGTTCTATTGGAGCTTGTTCTTACCCAGCGAGAGTATTCAAAGGCTTGAAAATGGGTGGAAGAATGGGTAACACCATTGTTACTATTCAGAATCTGAGAGTTATGAAAGTAATGGCGGATAAGAATTTAATCTTAGTTGCCGGTTCAGTACCGGGACCTAAAAACTCTGTGGTTACGTTACACAAATAATAACAATAAGGTCGAAACCTAACGACACCGAAAAAATAGGACTAACAAATGGATTTAAAAGTATTAAGTAAAGAGGGTAAAGAAACTGGGAAGAAAGTAACACTTTCGGAAGAGGTTTTCGGTATAGAGCCTAATCAGCATGCGATTTGGACTGACGTGAAGCAGTATCTTGCTAATCAGCGTCAAGGAACACACAAAGCAAAAGAAAGAGCTGAAGTAAACTATACAGGTAAGAAACTTCACAGACAAAAAGGTACTGGTGGGGCACGTCATGGCTCTAAAAGATCGCCTATCTTCGTTGGAGGTGGTACTGTATTCGGGCCACGTCCAAGAGACTATGGTTTTAAAATTAACAAAAAGGAAAAGACTTTAGCAAAACGTTCTATCCTGTCAGCGAGAGCTTCGGAAGGTAAAGTGATTGTTATAGAGGACTTTTCTTTAGCTGCACCAAAAACTAAAGACTATGCTGCGTTTTTAGGCTCATTAGGTGTAGATGGTAAAACTTTGTTTGTTGTAGACGGTGTTCAGAATAACCTCTACAAGTCTGCAAGAAACCTTCCGAAAACGATGGTTACCGATATGAATCAGGTAAATATATTTGATTTAGTGAATGCAGAAAGTATTCTTATATCTGAGAATTCTCTTAGTCACCTTGAATCAATTTTGAAATCATAAAAACCCTAGCGGTTTTGAAATTTATATAGAAATGAGTGTTTTAAAAAGACCATTAATTACGGAGAAATCTCAAAGCTTAAATGCTTTGGGTAAGTATACCTTTGAAGTAAGCATGTCGGCAAACAAGATTCAAATTGCCAAGGCGGTAGAGGATATGTACGGAGTTACCGTAGATACTGTATCTACAATGCGTCAGTACGGTACTACGAAGTCTAGAATGACTAAATCTAGAGTATCTACGGGACGTACTGCCACTATAAAGAAGGCAATAGTAACAGTGAAAGAAGGAGACTTGATTGACTTCTACGCTGATTTATAAAATAGAATTTAATAATAGATATAGCTTCGAGAATCGGAGCTGCAAAATTAATAAGAATGGCTGTTAAGAAGTTAAAACCAACAACGCCGGGTCAGAGACAAAGGGTGGCCCCTGATTTCTCCGACATAACAACCAATAGACCCGAAAGGAGTTTATTAGGAGTTGTTAAGAAAAACGGTGGTAGAAATAATGAAGGTCACCGAGTATCTAGGTACATAGGTGGTGGTCACAAAAGGAGATATCGTATAATCGATTTCAAAAGAGATAAGAAAGAGGTTGCAGGCGAGGTTACTACTATTGAGTATGATCCAAACCGTTCGGCAAGAATCGCTCTGGTGAAATATTCCGATGGTGAGAAGAGATATATTATCGCTCCTCAAGGTCTTCAAGTAGGACAAAAGATTGAGGCTGGCGAAGAGGTGGCTCCAGAGGTAGGAAACTGCCTGGCATTGTCTAAAATGCCATTGGGTACCATTATACATAATATAGAGTTAACTCCAGGGAAAGGTGGTCAGATGGCAAGAAGTGCTGGAACCTATGCTCAAGTATTAGCGAAGGATGGTAAGTATGTAACGTTAAAGATGCCATCAGGTGAGATGAGACTCGTGTTGAGTACTTGTGTTGCCACAGTGGGCTCAGTATCTAATCCAGATCACATGAACGTCAATTTGGGTAAGGCCGGTAGGAATAGATGGCTAGGAAGGCGTCCTAGAGTTCGTGGTGTAGCCATGAACCCGGTAGATCACCCTATGGGTGGTGGTGAGGGTCGCTCTTCAGGAGGGCATCCAAGGTCAAGAAACGGTGTGATGGCGAAAGGCAAGAAGACCAGATCTAAAAACAAGTATTCTAATCGTTTAATCATCTCCAAAAGAAGTAAATAATGGCTCGTTCGCTTAAAAAAGGACCTTATATAGATTTTCGCCTTGAGAAGAAAGTGCTGGATATGGCAGACTCAGGAAAGAAAGCAGTTATCAAAACTTGGTCAAGAAGGTCGATGATTTCTCCGGATTTTATCGGGTTTACATTCGCCGTTCATAATGGAAATAAGTTTATTCCTGTTTATGTAACCGACAATATGGTAGGCCATAAGCTTGGTGAGTTTGCTCCTACGAGAAACTTTAGAGGGCACATAAATAAAAAAGATAAAGGCCGTAGATAATTAGGCCATAAGGCTTAATTCTTTAAGGTAAAACAATAATAAAATGGAAGCAGTAGCAAAACTTAATAATTTCCCAACAGCACCTCGTAAGGCGAGATTGGTTGCCGATTTAATTAGAGGAAAGAAAGTTAGTCAAGCACTTGGTATTTTGACCCACCAACCACAGGCGGCAGCACCTATCATGAAGAAGGTATTAATGTCAGCTGTAGCTAATTGGCAAGAGAAAAACGAGGATATTTCTATAGATGATACAGAATTAGTAATTAAGAGTATCTTCGTAGATAGCGGTAGAATGTTGAAAAGACTGAGACCTGCTCCTCAAGGTAGAGCACATAGAATAAGAAAACGTTCTCATCATTTGACTCTCGTGGTAGACAGCTTAGCTGCTCCAGCCGTAGAGGTTGAAGAAGTGAAAACAGAGGAATAATTTATACCCAAAAAATAATTTAGATTACAAAACATGGGACAAAAAGTAAATCCTATAGGTCTTAGACTTGGTTATATCAGAGGATGGGAATCTAGCTGGTATGGTGGAAAAGATTTTTCCGAAAAGCTGGTTGAGGATAACAAAATTAGAAAATACATTAAGGCTCGTATACCAAAGGGCTCAATTTCAAAAGTTGTTATTGAAAGGACGCTTAAAAGGATTACACTAACAATTCATACGGCAAGACCAGGTGTTGTTATCGGTAAGTCGGGTTCTGAAGTTGATAAGTTGAGAGAAGAGCTTAAAAAGCTTACTGGGAAAGATGTTCAGATTAATATCTTTGAAATCAAAAGACCAGAGTTAGATGCCAAATTGATTGGTGAAACTATTGCTCAGCAATTAAAGGCTAGAATCTCTTACAGAAGAGCGATGAAGCAGTCTATTCAGTCGGCATCAAGGGTAGGAGCTCAGGGTATAAAGATCAAGCTTTCTGGTAGATTGGGTGGAGCCGAGATGGCGAGAACTGAAATGTACAAGGAAGGTAGAATACCTCTTCATACTTTAAGAGCGGATATTGATTATGCTGTTTCTGAAGCACTTACTGTTTATGGTATCATAGGTATCAAGGTTTGGGTATTTAAGGGAGAAGTATATGGTAAAAGAGATTTGACTCCAGCAGGAGCGATGGAAGAAAGCAAGAGCGAAGGCGGAAGAGGAGAGAGAGGTAAAGGCAGAGGCAGAAGGGATTCCGGTGGAAGAGGCAGAAGAGAGAATAGGTAATAGATTTAGAAGAAAAGAAATTATGAGGTTTTACCTCAGATAAAGCATACAGATATGTTACAACCGAGAAGAACTAAGTTTCGTAAGCAGCAAAAAGGAAGAATAAAGGGATTGGCCTTCAGAGGTCATCAGATAGCTTTCGGTTCTTTTGCAATTAAGTCTCTTGAGCCAGGTAGACTTACCTCACGTCAAATTGAGGCAGCTCGTATCGCGGTAACACGTGCTATGAAGCGTGAAGGTCAGGTTTGGATACGTGTATTTCCAGATAAGCCGATTACAGCAAAGCCTCTTGAGGTGCGTATGGGTAAAGGTAAGGGAGCTCCAGAATACTGGGTGGCTAATATCTTTCCAGGAACCGTGCTTTTCGAAGCAGGAGGGGTTCCACTAGAGGTGGCTAAAGAAGCATTAAGATTAGCTGCACAGAAACTACCGATGACTACAAAATTTGTAGTAAGAAGAGATTATCAAGTATAATAATTTGAAGGTATTCGGAATCACACTATTCTGGATTAAATTAAGATAAAGATGAAAAAAGTAGATTTGAAAGGTTTAAATGCAGAGCAATTGTCTCAGCAGTTAGCCGAGGAGAAGCAAAGATTACAGAAGCTAAAGTTTGCTCATGCTATAACTCCTATTGAGAATCCAAAAAGAATCACTGAAGCAAGAAAGGTGATTGCTAGATTGTCAACCGAGTTAAGCGGTAGATAATTAAAAATTAATACAGAATAGGAATAACGTGGGGAATACCACAAATCTGTTATCAAAAATGGAAAGACAAGTTAGAAAAGAGCGTATTGGTGTTGTCACCAGCAACAAAATGGACAAATCTGGAGTAATGCAGGTTGTACGTAAAGTGAAGCACCCGAAATACGGAAAGTTCATGCTCAAAACTAAAAAGATTATGTTTCATGATGAGAATGGTGAAGCTGGAATAGGCGACACCGTGAAAATTATGGAGACAAGGCCTTTAAGTAAGACAAAGAACTGGAGATTAATCGAAGTTCTTGAAAAAGCTAAGTAATTGGCTGTTGTTTTAGGAAGGTTTTAAAAGTTAAATTAAAAATATAATGTTACAGCAAGAATCAAGAGCGAACGTAGCTGACAACAGCGGAGCCAAAGAGGTTTTAGTGATTCGCGTTTTGGGCGGAACAAAGAAAAGGTACGCAGGAATTGGTGACAAAGTAGTGGTTACTGTGAAGCATGCACTGTCATCTTCAAGTATGAAGAAGGGTACAGTTTCAAGAGCCGTTGTGGTAAGAACCAAAAAAGAAGTAAGACGTAAAGACGGAACATACATTCGTTTCGAAGAAAACGCCGTAGTTCTACTAAGTAATAACGATGAGCCAAAGGGTACGCGTATTTTCGGACCTGTTGCACGTGAGTTGCGTGAAAAACAGTTTATGAAGATTGTTTCATTAGCACCAGAGGTTCTTTAATAGAATTCCTTTTGGAATAAATAAATAAGAAAATGGAAAGTAAAAAGAAGCATCAGAAACGTCACGTACGCACAGGAGATACTGTTAAGGTTATTGCAGGAAACTCTAAAGGCAAAGAAGGTAAAGTTACCGAAGTTATTGTGGCTAAGGATAGGGTTATTGTAGAGGGTGTTAATATGATTAAGAAACATATTAAGCCAAATGCTCAAAACCCACAGGGAGAGATTAGCGAGATAGAAGGTACTATCCACATCAGTAATGTAAAGGTGGTTGATCCATCAAATGGTGAGGCCGCTAGAACTGGAAGAAAGCTAAACGATAAGGACAAGTTGCAACGCTTTTCAAAAGCTACTGGCAAATTCATTTAATAAGATAAACGTGGGTCGGTAATCCACTGTTAAGAAAATGGCAAGATTAAAAGAAAGATATAGTAAGGAAATTGTACCTGCTCTTATGGAGAAGTATAGTTACAAATCTGTTATGCAGGTTCCACAATTGAAGAAAATAGTTGTAAACCGTGGTGTAGGAGAAGCTACAGGGGACAAGAAACTAGTAGATACGAGTGTAGAAGAGCTAGGGATAATAACAGGACAAAAGGCTGTTCCAACAATCTCAAAGAAATCGGTTTCGAATTTCAAGTTGAGAGAAGGAATGCCTATTGGAGCAAAGGTTACTCTTAGAGGAGAAATCATGTATGAATTTTTAGATAGACTTGTGTCTATTGCTTTACCTCGTGTAAGAGACTTTCAAGGAATAAGTGATAAAGGATTTGATGGAAGAGGTAATTATACGTTTGGTGTTACTGAGCAGATTATCTTCCCAGAAGTGTCTATAGATAAAATAGCTAAAATCTTAGGAATGGATATCACATTTGTGACATCGGCTCCTACGGATGCGGAAGGTTATGAGCTACTCAAAGCTCTAGGAATGCCTTTCACTAGTTCAAAAAAGAATAATAATTAATTTCCATAATAATGGCAAGAGCGGCAGTAAAAGCAAGAGAACGTAAAAGAGAAAAACTGGTAGCGAGATATGCAGATAAGAGAGCTGCATTAAAGGCTGCAGGTGATTGGAGAGGATTAGATGCCCTTCCAAAAAATTCTTCACCTGTTCGTCTTCACAACAGATGTAAGTTGACTGGTAGACCTAAGGGTTATATGCGTAAATTCGGTATTAATCGTGTTACGTTTAGAGAGATGGCAAGTGCAGGCCTAATTCCGGGAGTAACAAAAGCTTCTTGGTAATAATTTTGTAATTAATTTAGAATAACTATCTTTGCAGCCCAATTGAGAAAGTCACGCCAGTGAAACTACTTAATGATGGCTTTAGGTATCCAAAAATATATTAAAAAGAATGGTAACAACGGATCCAATAGCAGACTTCTTGACGAGGATCAGAAATGCTATAAGTGCGAGACACAGAGTGGTGGAAATTCCAGCTTCTAATGTGAAGAAGGAGATCACGAAAGTGTTGTATGATAAAGGATATATTCAAAGTTATAAGTTTGAGGACTTAGGTCCACAAGGACAAATTAAAATAGCGTTGAAGTATAATCCACAAACAAAGGAATCTGCAATAGTAGACCTTAGAAGAGCTTCGAAACCAGGTTTGAGAAAGTATGCTAAGGCTGCTGCTTTGCCGAGAGTTTTGAATGGTCTAGGAATTGCTGTCATGTCTACTTCGAAAGGTATTATTACTGATAAAGAGGCTAGAACATTGAATGTTGGTGGCGAAGTACTTTGTTATATATATTAATTTTTTAATGTTGACCGCTTAGTAATAAGCCTTAAACTGAATTTATAATGTCTAGAATTGGTAAAAAAACAGTAGTAATACCTGCGGGAGTGAGCGTGTCAGTAAGTGCTGAAAACGTAGTTACTGCCAAAGGTCCTAAAGGAGAGCTAACTCAGTCAATTGACAGGGACATGCAAATCCTAATGGAAGGGGACCAGATTAATGTAGTTCGTCCTACAGAACAAAAGCGTCACAAGGCCCTGCATGGTTTATCAAGATCATTGATAAATAACTTAGTTGTTGGTGTCCATGAAGGTTATAAAAAGGAATTGGAATTAGTTGGTGTTGGTTATAAAGCAACACATAGTGGAAATGTTCTTGACCTTTCTTTGGGATTCTCACACAATATTTATTTTGTGGTGCCGAATGAAGTGAAAGTTCATACTGCAATGGTTAAGGGTAAAAACCCTCTAGTAACCTTAGAAAGTAGTGATAAGCAGCTTATTGGTATTGTTGCTGCGAAATTGAAGTCACTTAGGAAAACTGAGCCTTATAAAGGTAAAGGTGTTCGTTTTGTGGGCGAATTGGTAAGAAGAAAAGCAGGTAAGACAGCTGCTAAGAAGTAAATAGATTAGATTAACGAATTAATAAGAATATAATGTCAACTTTTAAAACGAAAAGAAGGCAAAGAATTAAGTGGAGTATCAGAAAGAAGGTAAGCGGCACTGCCGAAAGACCTAGACTAACTGTGTTTCGATCAAATAAGGATATTTACGCTCAATTAATTGATGATGTGAATGGTCTTACTTTGGCGTCTTCATCACTTAAAAACTTGGGCTTAGCTGGTCTTAATGTACCGAATGCCTCTAAAGTAGGTGAGGGAATTGCGAAAGCTGCCGTAGATGGTGGTATTACTGCCTGTGTATTTGATAGAGGGGGTTATTTGTATCATGGAAATGTGAAAGCATTAGCCGAAGGTGCCAGGTCTGGTGGACTTAAATTTTAATTACAGAACAATATCATAATGAGCAAAGGAGTAAAAGTAAACGAATCAGAGCTTAAGGAAAAAGTTGTTGCGATAAACCGAGTGGCCAAGGTTGTCAAAGGTGGTCGTAGATTTAGTTTTTCAGCTATTGTTGTTTTGGGTGACGGTCAAGGTTCTGTAGGACAAGGTTTAGGGAAAGCTAATGAGGTAGTTGATGCTATTAAAAAAGCTATGGATGATGCCAAAAAGAATATGGTAACTATTCCTATAGTTAATGATACTGTACCTCATGAGATGCATGGCAAATACTCCGGAGGGTATGTGTTCGTAAAGCCCGCGGCTCCTGGAACGGGTGTAATTGCTGGTGGAGCTATGCGTGCTGTATTAGAAGCTGCTGGAATACATAACGTGTTGGCCAAATCTAAAGGATCTTCTAATCCACATAATGTGGTAAAAGCAACTATAGATGCTTTACAGAAAATGAGAGCTCCTCATCAAGTGGCTATACAACGAAGAATTAAGTTAACTAGAGTTTACAACGGTTAATTAGAACATCATTTAAGATTAGAATAATGGCAAGTGTGAAAATAACTCAAATAAAAAGTACCATTGATAGACCTAAAAGACAAAAGTTGACTATGCAAGCTTTGGGTTTGGGAAAGATGAATCGTACAGTAGAGCTAGAGCTTAATCCTGCTATTCAAGGCATGATTAATAAGGTACAGCATTTAATTAGAATTGAAGAATAATAGGGAAAACCGAGTAGCTCTTTTGAGTTGCGTAAAGAAAAAGTAATGATAAATTTAAGTAATCTTAAGCCTGCAAAAGGGGCTATAAAATCAAACACCAGGCTTGGTAGAGGTCAAGGTTCGGGAGGTGGTGGTACTGCAAAAAGAGGACATAATGGAGCGAAGTCTCGTTCTGGATATTCTCAGAAGAGAGGATTTGAAGGTGGTCAAATGCCCCTTCAGAGACGAGTTCCTAAGTTTGGTTTCAATAATATTAATAGAGTAGAGTATAAAGCTATAAATTTGGACACTCTTCAGTATGTGGTAGAAGCTACTGGAGTATCTTCGGTTGACCTTGGGGTACTATATAACCTAGGTTTGACGCAAAAAAATGATAAGGTTAAGATTTTAGGTAGAGGTGAGCTTAAGTCTATGGTAGAGGTGAAAGTTAATGCATTTTCTAAATCTGCTGTTGAAGCCATAGAGAAGGCTGGAGGTAGTGTATCAGTGGATGCTTCCTTTAATCCTGAAGCTTCTGTTGCATTGAAGGGAAAGAAGCTTGTTGTAAGTGTTAAAGAGACACCGGTAAAAGGAAAAGTTGTTGAGAGTAATGATAGCTCAAAAGTTGAAGTGGCTATTGCGAAGAAAGTAGCAGTTAAGAAAACTTCAAAAGTGAAGAGAGATGATTTGAAGAAGATAGAAGGTGTAGGGCCAAAGATAGCTGAATTGCTTGCGGAGGGTGGTTTTGATACCTTTGCGAAATTGGCTGAAGCTAAAGAGGAAGATTTGCATGGAATATTGTCTGAAGCGGGAGCAAGATATGCTGCTCATAATCCTTCAACTTGGGCTGAGCAGGCTGTATTGGCCGCAGCAGAAAAATGGGATGAGTTAAAGGAATTACAGGATAGACTTAATGGCGGAAAGCCAGAATAATTTAGCAGATTACGCTGACAATGAATAAATTTATAAGTACCCTAAAAAATATTTGGTCAATTGAAGAATTAAGAAATAGAATTCTTAATACGATAATGATCATTGTTATTTTCAGAGTCGGTTCATTTATAGTATTGCCTGGGGTTAACCCCGATGCTCTTCAAGACTTAACAGCCGGAAATGGATTGTTAGGTCTTTTGGACACGTTAGTTGGAGGAGCTTTTAGTAATGCTTCGATAATGGCATTAGGAATAATGCCGTATATCTCCGCGTCTATTGCCATTCAATTGATGGGGCTTGCTTTGCCCTATTTTGCGAAGTTGCAGAAAGAAGGGGAGTCTGGAAGAAAGAAGATTAACCAAATTACAAGATGGTTGACTATAGCTGTTACAGCTATGCAAGGATTCACTTACTTGAAGTCAACAATCCCTACAGAAGCTATAACAGTAAATCAGGGACTATTCTATTTCTCTTCCGTAATTATGTTAGTTGCCGGAACCATGATGTGTGTATGGTTGGGTGAGCGTATGACAGAGAAGGGAGTAGGAAATGGTATTTCAATGATAATAATGATTGGAATTATTTCAAGGTTGCCTGCTGGTTTAGTGCAGGAGTTTAGTGCGAGAGCAAATGGAGGACAAATTCTATTCTTTATTATCGAAATGATAGTTCTTTTCTTAGTCGTGGTCTTTGCGGTAGCAATAACACAAGCAGTGAGGAGGGTTCCTGTTCAATATGCGAAGCAGATTGTTGGAAATAAGATGGTGTCTGGCCAAAGGCAGTACTTGCCTTTAAAGGTCAATATCTCTGGTGTTATGCCAATCATTTTTGGTCAAGCTTTGATGTTTGTTCCTGCGGCACTTGCTAGTGTTTTTGCAGATACGAGTGATTTTTGGGCGAATATCCAAACTGTTTTCTCTGATTTTACCTCTTGGCAGTATAATGCTCTATATGCTTTCTTAATCATTGCCTTTACTTTCTTTTATACGGCTATCACGATTAACCCTAATCAAATGGCAGATGATATGAAAAGAGGTGGTGGATTTATACCAGGTGTTAAGCCTGGCGTAAATACTTCAAATTATATAGCTGCGATTTTGGACAGAATAACGTTACCTGGAGCTATCCTTTTGGCGTCTATTGCCATCTTCCCTGCTATTGCTAGCATGTTTGGAGTAAGTAATGTATTTGCCCAGTTCTTTGGAGGTACATCTCTTCTTATTTTAGTTGGCGTTGTCTTAGATACATTGCAACAAATTGAAAGTTATTTGTTGATGAAAAGATATGAGGGTTTAATGGAATCAGGTCGCCTACAGAGTAGAGGAACTGGTGTAATTTCTCAATAGGTTAAGAATGGGTAAAGGATCTATTATTTTAAAGTCTAAAGAGGAGGCCGATATTATTCGTAATAATGGCATTATTTTAGGCAAGACCCACGCAGAGGTAGCGAAAATCTTGAATGAAGGAGTAATCACAAAATCGTTGGACTTGGTGGCAGAAGAGTTCATCAAAGACAACAAGGGTCTCCCTTCTTTTAAAGGGTATGGAGGTTTCCCTGCATCATTGTGCATTTCGGTGAATGATGTGGTGGTGCACGGTATACCGAGCAATAGAGTTCTTAAAAATGGTGATGTAGTGTCCATTGATTGTGGAGTCTTAAAAGATGGTTTTCATGCCGATAGTGCTTATACATATGTGATAGGAGAGGTAGGTTCGGATGTTGTAGATCTACTTAAAAGTACTAAGGAGTCTTTGTATCAAGGAATTTCTAAAGTGAGAATTGGGAATAGAATTGGTGACGTAAGTTATGCTGTTCAGTCCTATAATGAGCAAAGAGGATATGGACTTGTAAGAGAACTTGTAGGACATGGTGTTGGCAAGGATCTTCATGAGTCCCCTGAGGTGCCCAACTTTGGTAGAAGAGGTAATGGACCAAGAATGCAAGAGGGTATGGTGATAGCAATAGAACCAATGGTTACTCTAGGTAAGAGGTTTGTGGCTCAAGAAGAGGATGGTTGGACAATAAGAACAGAGGATCGTAAGATGGCTGCCCACTATGAACACACAGTTGTTGTTACGAAAGATGGTTATGATATATTAACCACTTTTGAGTATTTGGAAGAGGTACTTAAGGAACGTAAAATGTTTTATGTATAAATATGGCAAAACAAGCTAATATACAGGTTGATGGAATTATAAGTGAGGCCCTTTCTAATGCGATGTTTCGTGTTGAGTTGGAAAATAAGCATGAGGTAGTGGCCCATATTTCAGGAAAAATGAGAATGCATTACATTCGAATTTTACCAGGAGATAAAGTCAAATTGGAGATGTCTCCATACGACTTATCAAAAGCAAGAATTGTTTACAGATATAAATAATAGTAAGGAGAGAATCCTCTAATTTTTGAGAGCATGAAAGTCAAAGCATCAGTAAAAAAGCGTAGTGTTGATTGCAAAGTAATTCGCCGTCATGGGAAGGTCTATGTTATTAACAAGAAGAATCCAAAATTTAAACAAAGACAAGGATAAGATATGAGGATTTCAGGTGTAGATATTCCAGATAATAAAAGAGGCGAAATCGCTTTAACCTATATTTTTGGTCTTGGGAGAAGTACTTCTCAAAAGATTTTATCGAAAGCAGAGGTTTCTTTCGATAAGAAAGCAGGCGAGTGGTCAGATGACGAAGCAAATGCCATTCGTAGTGTCATTACTAACGAATACATGGTGGAAGGTGCGTTAAGATCTGATGTACAGTTGGCCATAAAGCGTCTTATGGATATTGGATGTTACAGAGGTCTAAGACATCGTAAAGGATTACCTTTAAGAGGTCAGAGGACAAAGAATAATTCAAGAACTCGGAAGGGTAGACGTAAGACTGTAGCTAATAAGAAGAAGGCTACGAAGTAAAATTTAAGTAAAGAACAGGGGTTGTGTTTGCGATCCGCCGAATTGAATAAAACAGAATAATGGCTCAAGCTAAAAGAAAAGA
>Ga0075117_1001925_pt1 | contig 12390 bp, 10 predicted proteins | sample AntAceMetag02UKJ_FD_69789 | JGI IMG/M metagenome (GOLD analysis project Ga0075117, IMG submission 69789) | Saline lake microbial communities from Ace Lake, Antarctica - Antarctic Ace Lake Metagenome 02UKJ | ecosystem: Environmental > Aquatic > Non-marine Saline and Alkaline > Saline | place... | reverse complement strand
TCAAAACGGAACCAGCGGACTGTTTGTCAGCGAAGCTTATCAGCTGGATCAGGAACTTGGCTTCCAAGAACCTCGCAACGACTTCCGCAACTGGGGCGGACGCGGCGAACGCTGGCTGCGAGCAACCACGGGGTGGCACTTTATCACGCCGAATGGTCAGCTGTACAAATGGGACGACAGTCCGCGAGCCGCACTGACTGGCACGCTGGTTGCCACGCTGGATTCGACATACTGGCAGGATCTATCGCTGTTGTATGCCGCTCAACCACCGGTCGACTTCCAAGTGCAAATTAACGGTCAGGAAGTGTCCGGGATCAACTTCGCGAATACCTTCGGCCACAACGGAACCGGTGTCGGCAATGTGTCGGCATCCGTGGTCAACGGCAACCTGCGAATCACGGGCGACGCGGCAGCCAACACCGTGATTATCTATGCCGATAACAACGGCGGGACGTGGGTGACCGGTGCCGGAGACACGCTGGTGAATGGCGGTCGGTCGGCCTTTGCTGTCGGTGCCGTCGGCAACGCGGTTTTAGATCTGGGTGCCGGAAATGACCAGTTGGTGATCTTCGGTTCCGCACTCAGTTCAGCCACCAGCGTCAACGTAGAAACCGGGACTGGCAACGATGCCGTTGCAATCAGCGACATCAACACGGCGGCCCCGATTTCGATCTCCAACGCCGCTGGCAACGATACGCGTGAGCTTCAGTCCAGTCGGCTTGGTCGTCTGGCACTGACTGGACGCGGTGCCACGGTGATTCAGGATTCGGCGGTGCTGGCCGGATTGACGTCGACCAGCAACGGTGTCAGTCATCTGGTGGTGAATCGTTCGAGTATCTCCGGAGCCACAAGTCTGAATGGTTCGACCGGCAACGACAACTTCATTGTTGCAGGCTCGCTGTTTGGCGGCACGTTTACGGCTCGCGGAAACAACGGCAACGACCTGTTCGCACTGTTGGAAAATAGCCAGTTTACTGCCGCCGTTTCGATTGACGGAGACGCCGGTAACGACACCTTCGGACTGCGGCCAGCCATTGCCTTCAGCTCGGCCGCCAGCTTTGACGGTGGTCAGGGCAACGACAATGTTGCTTCAAACGGGGCCAGTCCGACACCAACCGTGCGACGCACCGAATCAAATAACAACGCGACGCTGAACAACCTGATCGACATCGCGCTGAGTAACTTCGACGACTTACTGCTAGACATCTGACCCTATCGTATTCGTAGTTCGGTGGTCTCCACCGAGAACCTCATCAACTCAAGTAACACCGCTTGCCGTTCAGGCCAGCGGTGTCGCTTGGGTGCACTCACGGAAGATTGCTAAACCGAGCAGGGTGGCCGGGGTTGGAGCGAGGTACGAGCGAAACCCCGGGGCTTCCGGAAGACTGAAGACTGAAGACTGAAGTTCTTGGCAAAAACACCTTGGCGATCGGAAACCGCTCTGACGCGTTTTTTTCACAAACAACGTTGGCCATGGTTTGGACCTTCCAGATCCGTTTCCAATGGCGACGCCACACAAGCAGGCTCCGCCAGCATGATGCCACCGCCGGCGACGGATTGCGGAACCTACAAATACCGGGTCCGCTTGGTCAGATCGATATTCACGCTCTGATAGCGAGTCGCAAGGTTGCCCGGATTAAACAACTCGCTGCGGATATATTCCACATCGTCCCAGCCGATCGCGTTGGTGAAAATCGATTGCAGGTATGCTTCGCCGAATTCCGACGGCTGCATGCGGCGTTCGTCGTACATCGTCGCGTGTACACAGCGAGGATGAATCATGCCCCATTTGTCGCGCAGCTTGTTGGCCGACACAGAATCGACCTCAAATCCGTTAGTCTTGCTGTACTGCAAAGTCGCGATGACATTGCTGTTGCCTTCCGCCAACAGTTCAACAGCCTTGCCACCCAGTTGAGCCGCGTGAAATCGATCGAAGAGAATCGGTCGACCGCCGCGTTGAGTATGGCCCACTTTTCGAGTGAAAAAGGCTGAGTGGGGCGGTTCGTGGGGCCGCACCTTTTCGAAGACTGCGGGTTCAATACGTTTCTGCAGAATTTCCTGCAATGCATCCGCAGCCCCGCTCAGGCGAACGTTGCCTGCCGGGTCGTAAGAAGGACTCGAAGCCCCCAACTCGACGCCATCCAATGTCTTCACGCCTTCTCCCACAACGATCACCACATGTTGCTGCAGTGCATAGATTTCTCGAACCTGAATCTCAAGCTTATCAATGTCGACGGCAACTTCCGGGATCAGAATCAGGTCGGGCTGCCCGTAGGAAGCTCCCAAAGCGATGTATCCCGAATGCCGCCCCATCACTTCCACGATGCCGATTCGTCGGTGACTTTCCGCCGTTGTTCTCAGACGTTGCACACATTGGGCGACCACGTAGACGGCGGTGGCATAGCCCGGCGTGGCGTAATTGATGATGTCTTCGAGGTCGATGTGTTCTCGATTGATCGTTTGCGATCGTTCTGGAGCTCTGCCTTCCGTTGGCTCGTGAACCCATTCGTTGCTTTCGTTCAGGTAGTTCAGGCCGAGGTCGTTGTCGATTGTTTTGGGCGCCAAAACACACTGCGTAAATTCCACCAAGGGTTGCATCCCATTGATGGTGCCGTCGCCGCCGATGCAAATCAGGCCATCCAGCTGCATGCGTTCGTAGTTCCGCCGAACCAACTCCAATTGGCCATATTGGGGATCAACGTAGGTTCGAGACGATCCGATCAGCGTGCCTCCGCGACACGGGTCAAGTTCCGGAATTGTGGTAAACAGAGGGTTCAGGTGAACGTGCGGAACTTTGGGATCCAGCAATCCAGCGTAGCCACGTTGCAGGCCGAATATGCTGATTCCCAGCATGTTCGCGCGTTCCACGGCACCGTAGATCGTGGCGTTTAGAGCCGGTGTGTCGCCGCCAGCGGTCAGGATTCCGAAGCGTTTTAAGCGTTTCATAAGACGGGCTGATTTCGAAAAATCGAAGAATAAGGAAAGCCGGTATTCTTAATGATTTCGAAAGCAAATGTAACGCGAACTGAATTTCTAGGAAATTGTCGGCAGCCGTTTGAGAAATGTCAGATTGAGCACCGCTGGACCGATTGAATTGGGGCGTGCGGCGTCTACCATGTGTCGCGATGAGTTGACGGGACACCCATGAGTCAATTTCTTTTCATTATTCATTAACAGGATCTGAAACGTGAGCAGCGTTGACGAAGCAGTCAAGAAACAAAAAGAAGTTCTGGATGCCCACACTCGCGAAACCGTGCAGTGGCACTTTGGCGACGAGACCGGATGCCAGTTTTGGCTGGAAAAGAAGAAGGAGTTCGACTTCGATCCGTTGACCGACGTCAACTGCTTCGAAGACCTCCGCAAGTTCCCTCTGTTCGAAGACGACTGGCTGCGTGGCGGACCCATGCGCCGCTGGGTGCCTCAGCCGTATCAAGACAAACCCATTTACGTGTTCGAAACCGGCGGAACCACCGGCATTCCCAAGTCGCGCGTGGTGGTGGAAGACCATTGGATCGACTACGAAATGTTCAGCGACACATTGCCCGACGAATATTTTCCACAGGGAGCCAACTGGTTGATGCTCGGCCCTTCTGGACCACGACGATTGCGATTGGCCGTGGAACATCTCGCGCAGCATCGAGGCGGAATTTCGTTCTGCGTCGACCTAGACCCTCGCTGGGTTGTGAAACTGCTGAAGAAAGGCAAAGTTGAAGAAGCCAAAGAATACAGTGCGCATGTCGTCGATCAGGCGATGGCCATCATCGGTGCCGGCAACGAAATTCAGTGTATGTTTACCACACCGAAGCTGCTGGAAGCGTTGGCCATGCGACTGATGGACGAAGGCAGCAGCATCGAAGAAGTCGGAATCAAAGGCATCTTCTGCGGCGGTACTGAGTTCACTCAGCAGTGGAACCGCTTTGCCTGCGAAGAACTTCTGGGCCCCAACGTGTACATGACACCCACGTACGGCAATACGCTGATGGGCTTGGCGTGCGGCAAGCCATTCGAACCAGCGGATGAGTACAAAGTAACCTACTATGCCCCTCAACCCCGCGCGGTTGTGGAAGTTGTGGAATTCGACGACCACACCAAGGTCGTCGATCACCATGCGACTGGGCGAGTCAAACTGTACACGCTGACCAAAGAACTCTTCGTACCCGGCTTTCTGGAACGCGACGAAGGCGAACGCGAAGCACCTCACGAAAAATACCCATGGGATGGTGTCAGCGGCGTGCGTCCGTATCACATCTTCGCCAAGACCACCACAGTCGGCGTGTACTAAGCACGCTTGCATCAGTTTCTGCTTGACACAACCAGCCGTCCCGGCGGGTGGCACATGCTGGCGCAGCCTGCTGGTGTGGCGCAGCCATCGGAAAACGTTCTGGAACGTCCAAGCCACGGCCAACGTCGTTTGAGCAAAGAATCCGTCAGAGCGGTTCCGTTTGAACAGCCCATCGCCCGCCACGAACCTTGCGCTGCAGAGATCATCCAACAACGATTTACCACAATCCGGGCACCAGTCGATAGCGTACCGCTTGGCGGTACGCGGCATAGCTGATGGGCCATTCTGCGGACGTTGCCGCGAACATTCCTTCTTCCGCCTGAATCCGCAGCACGACCGCCGCGATTGTCGTCAGCAGAATGCCGATCGCGATCACGTCGATGTTGGCCAAACAACAGGCCAGCACCAAAATCGTTTCCCCCAAGTATGCGGGATGGCGAACCCAGCGGTACGGGCCGGAATTCGTCAAACCACGCACGGCTGGCAGCACGGCAAAGTTTCCGGCCAGTGTCACAAACGCGGCGACAGTCAACACGGTTCCAGAAACGAACAGGCCAATCGCCAGCGTTGGCCATTGTGAACACGGCCCGGCATAAGCGAACGCGATTCCACTGAACACCACAGCTGGGATCGCTTTGATGATCACGTCAGAGCTTGCGTTACGAACGACGGGACGTCGCAGCAAAAACAATGTGCCGACGGCCAAGTGAATGGCGGCGATACATAATCGGACCACGTGCCATTGTTGATCCTCGTCGACCGCCGTCAGGCCCAGTACCGCCCACGCCCAGACATTCAACCCAAACAGTACATTGGCTGAGCGTTCGAAGCGTTGAGATGTATGAAAAGATTTCGCCACGATTGATTGTATAAGCTAGCTGTTTGTCGATCTGTGGAGATGGCTTTCGTAGCTCGGCGGTCTCTGCCGAGAAATCATGGTGGAGACCACCGAGCGACATTTATTGCTGCTGTCCGCCGATTTGCTCAGCAGTCGTTCCAACTCGGTGTTCAAACAGATGAGAAACGCAGAGCTTTCAGAGCCGCCGAGGCAGCTTGGGGCTTCGCGAAAGTAGCCGTTGACGGTTATGAAGCTGATGCTGGAAATCTGTTGGGAATTGGTTGCGGCCACCTTTTCTGGCACGTCGATCACCCGACTGAAGCCTGAAGCCTGAAGCGCCAGCGAAGGACTGTTTCCCGAGACCTTCGTGTCCGAGACCTTCGCTGGCGCGTCAGGCTTTAAAACCTGTGCCGCCCGAGCGTGTGGAGAAATCATCGAACACGACAAGCCGAATCAATGAGAACATCCCTGAACGGTGACTCGCGAAATGCTATCGTCGTTAGAACAGCCAGAAGCCCCAGTTGAGCACGTAGCTCAGTCCGTTGATCAGCAGCAGACCGCCGATCCACATTAACCAACCCATTCCGCCGCCGCGTTCATTGTCACTCATCGTGTGCCCTTTCAGATCAATGCAAAATTGTCCGATTTCGATCGTAGCTCGCGGAGAATGATGTTGCCAGCCTGACGGCACGTAGCGCTTGGCAAAGGTGTGACAATAGTTCCTCGATCAGAAACTCACGCAAAGTCAACGTTCCGGTCAGCTGGTCGCCGGCTGTCGCACCGGGCTGACCTTGCACGCCGTTGTCCTTTTCGAAGCCGCCAATCCACCCGTTTCCTTGCATGTCGACGACTGACTAGCGGTGGCTTTTCATATGCTGGCTGGCCTGCGTCAGAATGCGTCGTTCTCGATCCGTCAGACTGGCTTCTCCGGTGTCGCTGATCTTGGCCAGAATCTGGTCGATCTGGGCCGAGTAATCCACTTCTGGTTGAACGCCCGGATTGTAGACTCGCAAGTCACTGCGCTGCAGCGGCACTTCACGCACTTGGCCGGCTGTTTTTTCTAGCCAACCTGTCAGATTCATGTGCCATTGAAAATACAGGAATCCGAAAATCAGACCGCCCAAGTGAGCCGCGTGGCCAATTTTGGCACCGTCAGCGGCGAAGAGACTAGGAGCCATTCCTAGAAAGCCAAGCGTGTCGTAGGCCACGGCCACCAGCAACAGCCAACGAGCTTGAATGGGCAAAATGCCGAAGACATATAGATTCATTCTGGGGTAGTGCATCGCGAACAAAACGCACACGGCACAGACGGCTCCGGATGCTCCGAGTGTCCAGTCTTGGCCGGGAGAACGCCAGATCGCCATCGACGACGCTTGGACAATTCCCGCGAAGACGGCCGACGTTAAGTAGACGGCCAAGAATTCTCGTTCACCCAGCGTGCGAGCGACAATTCGTCCCAAAAAGAACAACGCCAGCATGTTGCAGACGATGTGCATCCACTGAGCTTCGCTGTGACAAAACGCATACGTCAGCAATCGCCAAACCTGTCCCGATTTGAACAGCAGGTCACGTTCCAAAGCCAGCCAATCGAAGATCGGCGAACTCGGCGCACCAGCTTGCAGCGTCAGGATCTGCAACAGATACACGCCCACCGTTACAATGATGATCTTTGCCACGATCGACAGCGGCGGTTTGCTTTCCGGCTGATCACCACCTGTTGGCTGTCCGAAAATTCGGTTACTAATCCCCATCCGAAAGGGTACCCGTGCAGTAAAGTAAAGGCGGACTTGTCGGCGAAAGTGCCGCCAAGAAAATACGGGCCGTCAACTTCCGGACAGCGAATCTGCCTTGGAATATTCAGCCTTTCAGTGTCTTGAATGAGGAATCCGCGTCACTGACCGATCCAGTCGGCGGTCGACACCATCGTCCTCATCTCACACTGCATCAGACCTATCGACGTTATGACACCGGCAAAATTAGCCGATCTTCAACAGCAGACCACAGCGCAGCAAGACAGTTCGGTTTACGTTTACTCGGCCGCGCCTAACGATTCGGATGGTTACGATTACGGAATTTCCCGCATGCCGAATTCGAAAACGGGATCTGGTTGTCGCGTTGGCAGCCAACGGTGACGGCGGTACGGGACACGCACCATCGGTGATCGCACCCATTTTTTATCAATGGCCCGGTTCATTGTTGGGATTTGATTGTGTAGGGTGGGTCAAGAAGCCAAAGCGACGCCGACCCACCACACGTAGACGCCCGGTATCGACAAAGAAAAGGGTGGGTCGACATGGCGATCGCCATGTCGACCCACCCGACTTTTTTTCGCCTGTTTGTGTGGCGCAGCCATCGGAAACCGTTCTGGAACGTCCAAACCACGGCCAACGTGGTATGTGAAATTCACTTGTGATCGGGGTGCTGATGAATGCTCCTTCGATTCTCACCCAAGACAACCCCGCCGGCTGTTATTGTTGGCCTGCTGACTGGCGAATCGGATTGCCAGCCGTCATGATTCGAGCTCTGAATGCTGGCATCTGTTGACTCCCAATTTCGCCCGAAGGTCTTATGATTGCTAACCCCCTGCGTCCTGTTTGTGTTCTTTGGCTAGCGTTGCCGTGTCTGGCTCACGCTGCTGCAGCTGACCGGCCCAATGTCGTGTGGCTGGTTTCCGAAGATAACTCGATGCACTTTCTTAAACACTTCGACCCGCATGGTGCTGCCACGCCACGCATCGAAGCTCTGGCCAAACACGGTGTGACCTACGATCACGCGTTTTCGAACGCTCCCGTCTGCAGCGTCGCGCGAACAACGCTGGCCACGGGTTGCTACGGGCCGCGGATTGGCACGCAGTATCATCGTCGGTCGGTGTCGGTGCCGTTGCCGGACGGCGTGAAAATGTTTCCTGAACATTTGCGGCAAGCTGGCTACTACACCGCGAACAATAACAAGACCGACTACAACGCCATCGCCGGCAACAACGTGTGGGACAAGTCGTCGAAGAACGCGACTTGGCGAGACCGCCACGATGGTCAGCCGTTTTTCTATATGCAAAGCTTCGCCGTCTGCCACGAAAGTTCGCTGCACTTCAATGCCAAGGTCATGCAAACCGAACAGACGCAGACCGACCCCGAAACCGTATTCGTCGCTCCTTATCATCCGCAGACGCCCACCTTCAAATACACCTATGCCCGCTACCATGATCGGATGTTGCAGATGGATCAGCAGATTGGAGCCGTCGTGGATCAGCTGACCGAAGACGGTCTGCTGGAAGACACGTTTATCTTCTACTTCGGCGATCATGGGGGAGTGCTGCCGCGAGGAAAAGGATACGCCTACGAAAGTGGTTTGCATGTTCCGCTGGTGGTCAGAATTCCAGAACGCTGGCAGCATCTGGTGGATGAAAAGCTCGGAACGCGGCAGGCAGGCTTTGTCAGCTTTATCGACTTTGGCCCCACGGTATTGAATCTTGCTGGAGCCATCGTGCCCAACCGCACTAATGGCATCGATGGCATCGATGGTGTTCCGTTTTTGGGTGCAGGTGTTTCGCATCAGGATGTTGCAGCGCGGGATGAGGCGTTCGGATACGCGGACCGCTTCGATGAAAAGTACGACATGGTTCGCACGTTGCGTAAAGGTCGGTTCGAATATGTTCGCAACTATCAACCCTTCAATTTTGATGGCCTGTACAATTTCTACCGCTACAAAATGCTGGCCTACCAGGAATGGCGAACCTTGTATCAAGCCGGTTCGCTGAACAATGTTCAGCGTCAGTTTTTCGAAGCTCGACCAGCCGAACAATTGTTCGACATCGAAGCCGATCCGCACGAAACCAACAATCTGGCCAGCGATCCGGCCCACCAGAACACATTGCTCGACCTGCGACAACGGATGACGGCCAAAGTCAAGAGCCTGCCGGATCTCAGCTTTTACCCGGAAAGCCTATTGGCGGATCAAGCCTTTCAGGATCCGACGCAGTTCGGTGAAACCCATAAAAGCGACATTGAACAACTGGTCGACGTCGCGGACCTGATGCTGCTGAATTTTCCGCAAGCGATGGCCGGAATCCGATCGGCTTTGGCGTCACAGGATCCCACCACTCGCTACTGGGCGTTGATCGTGTGCAGCGCGTTCGGCGAACAAGCGTCAGCCTTGACCGAAACGGCGAAGCAATTGGCGGCCACAGACGACAACCTGTTGGTTCGCGTTCGCGCGGCGGAATTTCTGGCACTGATCAAAGCCGCGGAACCTCAGACCGTGATGTTGCAGGCTCTGCACGCCACAGAATCTGGCATCGAAGCCGGGTTGATCTTAAATTCGATCACGCTGTTGCGAGACGGAAAATCCGGCTACGATTTCGATTTGAAGTCACCGAGTCTGCGATCGAAATTCAAGAAGAACGACGTCGTTCAACGCCGTTTAGAGTATCTCGCACCGTAGGGACAACAGAAGGTCCGTCACGAACAATTTCTGCCGCCCCTCCAAGACTCACGCAACAGTCAAGAACAGGAACCGGTGACGGTCGTCACCGGCAAAAGTCTGCCGTCCCTCTGGGACGAAATCATCTTTTACCACGACTGGACCCGCCATGAAAGTTTCTCTTCGATGTTGTTTACTGCTGCTGCTGACAGCCACGGGTTCGCAAGCGGCCGACCGTTTGGTGTTCGAAGCCAAAGCTGGTGGCGATGCGGCCAAACATATCGTGCTGGTATCGGGCGACGAAGAATATCGCACCGAAGAATCCATGCCGATGCTGGGCAAGATTCTTAGCCAAAAGCATGGCTTCAAGTGTACGGTGCTGTTCGCACTCGGCCCGGATGATGCTGAGTATATCGATTCGAATAACTCGGCCGGTGTGCGAGGCTTCGAAGCTTTGGCAACAGCGGATCTGATGCTCATTGGCACTCGCTTTCGCAAGCCTTCTGTAGAGCAAGCGCGTTATGTGACCGACTTCCTAAACGCGGGCAAGCCGGTCATCGGAATTCGCACGGCCACGCATGCCTTCAACGGCCAGGGCGACTTCGGCGGCATCAGCTACGGAGAATTCGGCAGAAAGATTCTGGGCGAACAGTGGGTCAATCATCATGGCCAACACAAAGTCCAGGGTGCCTTGAGCGTGGTCGAAGCGGTCAACGCCGCACACCCAGTACTGAATGGAGTGTCTGAGATCTTTGCTCCTAGCGACGTGTATGGAGTCATCCATCTGACGGATGCGGATCAGATTCTGATGCGGGCCGCCGTCACGGAATCTTTGGATCCAGAATCCAAGCCGATCGAAGGCGAAAAGAACGATCCGATGCAGCCGTTTGTGTGGGTTCACACATACCAGACACCGGACGGAAAGGGGCAGGGAACATCGATCTGCACAACCGGCGGAGCGTCTGTGGATTTCGTCGATGCCGACCTGCGTCGACTGGTGGTGAACGCCGCATATTTTTTGACGGGGCAAAACGTTCCGGCGAAGGCTGACGTGGAGTATGTGGATCCGTTTTATCCCAGCTTCTACGGTTTCATCAACGACAAAGGCTATTGGAAAGCCGCCAACTTAAAGCCAGCCGACTTCGATCTGGGCCAAAGCCCTCACATGCCCGACCCCCAAGGCAGCCCTGTGTGGGATCACCGTCCTAAACCCTAACCAACCAACGGCAGCGAACCAACGGCAGCGAACCAACGGCAGCGAACGTCGGTGGGCGGATGAGCGTTACAGCTTCAGCAGAAATTCCTTCGCCAGCGCGGCGTATGCTTCTGAGTATTCGTGTCGTGCTGTTTCGACCACCAGTTCTTGCACGGTGAGTTCTTCGGGGCCACCTTGGTTCGAAAATTCCAGCAGCATTCGCCGGGGCTTGGAATCTGGTGTCGACCGCACACGGCATTGGCGTACGCAGTGCAGGTCAACGTTGCGGGCGAGGTTACAGAAAGGCTGAGCGGTTTCGATGGGCAAGATGATGCTGAGTCGTCCGTTGGGGGATAGCATGCGGACGGCTTCGGTCGCGAGTTCGTTGAGGGTCAGAGAATCGTTATGCCGGGCGAGGCTGCGTTTGGTGTCGGGCGATTTCGGGCCATCTGGAAACCACGGGGGATTGCTGACGACCAGATCAAACGGAGCGACGACTTGAAAGTCCTGCACGGAGGATTGTGTCAGTGTGAGTCGGTCGCGGAACGGGGATTCGGAAAAGTTGGCAGCAGCCTGTTCACTGGCGGCGGGATCGAGCTCAACAGCGGCCACCTGCGCTGCAGGAAACCGCTGCGCCAGCATCAGCGCGATCACGCCACAGCCGGTGCCGATGTCTAGGATTCGACGGGCGTGGGAGCCAGTGGCCCATGCTCCCAGCAGGATTCCATCCGTGCCGATCTTCATGGCGCAGCGGTCGTGGTGGACTGTGAACTGCTTAAAGCGAAACGGTTTTGGCATGGAATTGTGAGTTGAACGTGGAATTCAGAGTGCGATTGCGGCAGTGGTTGTCGAGGCATCCGGAGTCCCGGAAGTGGCAAAAGTATTGATGTTTTTCGGTTTCGACCGCGCGAAGTCCGCCTGATTGTCAACGTTTTGTCACAGTTGTCACCGAATTGTAAAGCGCATCACAAGGGCCGTGCATGAGTTCGGAAACTTGAGTAACGTTCCGGTCTGCATCGTGGACCGGTGCAGCTTTTATGTCTATCGATCGCATCCATCCAGAACTCCGTCAAGAAGACAATCATATGTCCACCGTCATCGCGGAACCGGCCGTCCCTCGCGAAACAGTCGATCCGGGTTCCAACGCTTCGGAATCAAAGCAGGTCAAGTTTGGAAAAGCCGACGGCTTTATGCAAACCCTGCGTGAACGAATCGACGCTTACTTTGTGCAGACACAGCAGTCGAAGAAGGATCATCCCCGGATGTACCTCAAGACCGCCGTCATTCTGACGTGGCTGGCTGCGTCTTACATCGGTTTGGTGTTTGGAAACTTCATCTGGCCCGTGTCATTGGGACTCGCGATTTCACTGGGCGTCGCGATGGCCGCTGTGGGATTCAACATCCAACACGATGGTGGACACGGCGCGTATTCGAAGAGTCCTCTGGTAAATAACCTGATGGCGTTTACTCTGGATATGCTGGGCGGCAGCTCGTTTATCTGGAAACGCACGCACAACATCGTGCATCATTCGTACACCAATATCACGGGCGTTGATGGCGACATCGACTTGGGAGTCTTAGGACGCTTGACGCCTCACCAGCCGCGATTCGCTTATCACCGATTTCAGCATTTGTATCTGTGGGTGTTGTACGGCT
>Ga0075117_1001924_pt1 | contig 12393 bp, 6 predicted proteins | sample AntAceMetag02UKJ_FD_69789 | JGI IMG/M metagenome (GOLD analysis project Ga0075117, IMG submission 69789) | Saline lake microbial communities from Ace Lake, Antarctica - Antarctic Ace Lake Metagenome 02UKJ | ecosystem: Environmental > Aquatic > Non-marine Saline and Alkaline > Saline | place... | reverse complement strand
CTTGAGAGTAATGGGCAAAAGATACCCTACTCCGCCCTTTCCGATGGTTTTCGTGCCTTCATCGCATGGATTACAGACATGTTGTCGCACCTGTGTGATTGTGCACCGGAAGGCATGAAAATTTCGCAGATACCGGGTCTGGTATTGGTGGATGAAGTAGACCTCCATTTACATCCCAGCTGGCAGTTGGAAGTAGTGGATAAACTAAAAAGTAGTTTCCCGATGTTGCAGTTTATTCTCACCAGCCATAGCCCCATCGTGGCTGGAACCTTGCCTGCACGAAATCTGTACCTCACCCAGTGTAATGAAAAAGGGGAAGCCGAGCTGGCACGTGGTCAGGAAGAGATCAATGGGCACAGTGCCGAACAAATCCTACTCGGCAGCTATTTCGGCCTCAGCAGTACCCGTGCCCAAGGCACCCGCAAGGAGCTTGCAGCTCTGGCCGCCAAGGCAGCAGGCGGAGACCTTGATGCTGCGAGGGCCTACGCAAAACTGGCAGGAAAGGGCAAATGATTGGCTATGCTATAGCGCCAGCGGAACTCATCAAAAAGATTATAGCGGCAGACGGTACATGGCTCAAGAAAGCGGGTGAGCATAAAGTGGCCTCCGCAAATGGTTACCTGAAACACACGCCGTTTTGGGGAGATATCAAAAGCGTCTTCATGGAGCTCCAGAACAACAAGTGTGCCTATTGCGAGCGCGTACTCGAAGGCGGAGATGTTGCAGAATCGCATGGGACCTTGAGCATTTCCGTCCCAAGGGCGAAATTGTGGCATGGTCTCATGATGCCATTAGCTTCGAGACCGGGACAGCATGTAGACAGGGCTATTACCAACTGACCTACCATCCCTTTAACTATCTGGCTGCATGTATCATCTGCAATAGGGCCCTCAAGAAAAGCTTTTTTCCCATTGCTGGTAAACGTGGCCCCTTAAATGCCCGAGTACCCAAGATGTTAAAGGCAGAGCGCCCTTTTTTCATTAACCCCCTAGGGAATTGGAATGAAAGGCCTGAGAAATTAATCACGTACCATGGCTACCTTGCCATGCCGAAGGTAGCCAGCGGGTATCGGCACAATCGGGCAAAGATTACCATTCTTGCCTTCGATTTGAACAGAGAGGCCCTAACCCTTGAGCGCGCAGAAGATATCCAAGATATCCAAGATATCTGGATTCAAACCCGGCTCATGGAAAGAGGTGAAGTAACTGACCGGAAGATGGCTCGAGAAAGGTTAAAGCGCTTACTCGCGCCCACGCATCGGCATACAAATTGTCTCAACTCGTTCTATAAGCTTTGCAGCAAAGACCCAGACGAAGCCCATCGCACTTATAAGGAATGTGAGCTGTTATTGTGAGGCAATGAGCCCAGCACTCGTTTAGCTGGGGGGGTTTAAGGGGAGGCGCAATATTACTCGCGTGCCCAAACCTTCGCCCTTGCTTTGTACTTCGATCTCTGCGCCCATCTCTCGCAATGTATTGGCGCAATAGTGCAGGCCGAATCCTTGTTTGCCCTGCCTCGTGCTGAAACCATGGGCGTAAATACGCACCATATTCTCTTCATTGATGCCCTCGCCATTATCCTCAATCACCAGGATGATCTTGCCTTGCTCCATATCTGTTTTCAGCTTGATAACACCGGCTTTATCTTCACCATTTTTGGCGATGGCCTCCATGGCATTTTGGAAGAGGCAGATCAGTACGCGGGTTAGGCGCACTCGGTTGATGGAGATCACTTCCAGTTCCGGCGCCAGATCCAATTTCAGGCAGCCATGATTCTCCTGAACCGTCACCGCGCCCATTTGCAGCACAGATTCCAGTAGCTCGTTGATGTTTTCCTTGCTCACCAAGCCAACCAGTCCCGAATGCTTCTGCTGGTCTTGGATGGTGGCCGCCATGGCCTTGAGGTGAGCCATCAGCTTCCGGCTCTCGGTGACCATAGCCTCCTGGTTGGCCACCATTTTCTGCGTGATCTTGGGCAAGAAGTCTGGCAGTCGTGCCACGGTGGGGTCGTTGGCCAAAAAGCTTTGCAGGTCGTCGCGGTGTTCCAACACCATCTCTGTAAAGCGCTCCAACAATGCTACGCCCTTGCGATCTCGCGTGGCCAGATCCTCCATGAGTTGTACCGATGTGCCCAGGCTGTTGAGGCGGTTACCCACGTTGTGCATGACGTCCACAGCGATTTCGGCCATGCCCGCGCTGTGGGCCTGACGCAGCAATTCCTTCTGGGTGCTTACCAGATGTTGCGTGCGGTCAACCACCTTCGCTTCTAGATTGCGATGGGAATCCAAGAGGGATAGATGGGTCTCTACCCGCATGAGTAACTCACCCTTGGAGACCGGTTTGATGATGTAGTCGTTGGCGCCCGTCTCGAAACCGGTCACCACGTCAGACTCATTCATTTTGGCTGTTAGGTAGATCACGGGCAGCTCGCTGGAAGGGAAGGTATTGCGCAGGTGACGGCACACGTCGAAACCCGTCATCTTGGGCATCATCACATCCAACAAAATGAGATCAAAGCCCTGGTGCTCTTCCACGGCTTGAATGGCCGCCATGCCGCTCTCCACTGCCACCACCTGGTAGTCGCGCGAAAGATGATTGATCAACACCATCCGGTTCACCGGATCATCGTCCACCACCAGAATGCGGAAGCCGGTCATGGTGCCACCACTGCTAATGCCTTGAACCAGCTTGTTTGGCATACTGCGTGGGCGCAGCGCCCCTGGCTCGGTGGGCGAGGCCATTACACCTTCTCCTGCGGAAGGCAGGGTGAAGGTGAAGGTGGAACCCTCGCCCAACTTGCTGCGCACGCTTATCTTACCTTGTTGAAGCTCCACCAACTTGCGTGTGACTGTCAAGCCCAAACCTGTGCCGCTATATAGTCGTGCGGTGCTTCCATCCGCTTGCTGAAAGGCTTGGAAAATAGCCTCACATTTGTCTTTTTCGATGCCAATGCCCGTATCGCTAATCGACACGGCGATCATCTCGCCTTCCACACAGGCCGTAACCGTGATTGTGCCCTTTTCAGTGAACTTTACCGCATTGCCAACCAGGTTGAAGAGAATCTGTTGCAGTCTGTTTTCATCGGCCAAAACGGGCGGTAAATCAGACGACACACCGTTCTCCATCACAAGCTCTTTATCTACCAGCAGGGGACTTGTTAGGCCCAGCACCACCCGAACCGTACCAAAGAGATCCACCGGCTGAATGGTACATTGCAGGCTGTTGTGCTCCAGCTTGGAGAAATCCAGAATGTCGTTGATCAGGTTGGAGAGACGCATGCCAGACGACACAATCATCTCCAGATTCTGATTGCCCACTTCATCAAGCTTGTCGCCATAGTGATCCAAAACCGCTTCCGCCAAACCAATCATTCCGTGCAGCGGCGTGCGCAACTCATGACTTGTATTGGCAAGGAAGGCGTCTTTGAGCCGGTCCACTTCGTTGAGCCGGCGCACAATTTCGCGTTCTTTTTCCAGTTTTTGCCGTTGCCAGTTCACATAACTGTAGATGCCCGCCAGTATAAGCAGGATGTAAAGCACATAGGCCCAAGGTGTGCGCCAGGGGGGCGGATTGATTTTTAGAACCAAGGCCCTTTCTTGAAAGAGCTTCCCGTTTTTGTCGCGAGCCCGCACATGCAGGGTGTAGGTACCTCCAGACAAATTCGTGTAGTTGGCCAGGCGCGTTTCATTTAATGCCGGTATCCAGTTCTTGTCCAGTCCCTCCAACATGAACTCGTAGGTGCGGCGGGAGGAAAAGGAAAAGTCGAGGGCTGCAAAGCGGAAGGCGAGCACATAGTCTCTGTACGACATTTCCAGACGGTCAAGATAACGAAGGGGGCGCGTAAGCGGTGACGTTGCATTGGCGTTGCTTAATTTCACTGGCTCGTTAAAGATTAACAATTCCGTGAGTACTACCGGGGCTTGTGGCGTTTTGGTCTTGATGTTTTTCGGATTGAAAAGGTTGAAGCCATCGTTTCCAAAAGCCATCGTGCCGTCCTCAAAACTCGCGAATGCCCCGGCCGAGAAGGTATTGCCCTGCAGGCCGTCGTCGCTGTCGAAGTAGGTGAAGCTATCGTGCAGGGTGTTGAGTACTGCCAGGCCAAAGTCTGTACTTACCCAAACTTCGTTTGATCCCGAAAAGAGCACGCCGTTAATGAAGGTATCGGGTAAACCATCCTCTCTCCAGTAGTTGCGCCACTGTTCCGTTTCGGGATTCCATCGGCTCAAGCCATCGCGTGTACCCACCCAAATGGTACCATCTGGCCCCTCAACGATTAGGTTAATGGCGTTGTTGGCAATGCCGTTGGGGAGGTTGGGATCCTGCACGTAGTGGGTAAACTGGCTTGATCCGGCTTTAAGGCAGTTCAATCCGCCGCCGTAGGTGCCCACCCAGAGGTTTCCGCGGCTATCCTTAAAGTTTCCAATCGTGGCGTTGTGGGACAGGCTATTCTCATCCTCAGGGTCGTGCGAGAACAGCTGCTTCTGTGCGGTTTTCCGATCAAAGCGCAACAGGCCTTGGTAAGTGGACAGCCAAATATCCTTGCCGTTGGGATCCAGTTCAAAATCGCTGAGTGTCTCGCCCCACTTTAGCTTGGATACAAAGCCCGCATCTTCCGAAAAGGTCATTAACTCCTCATGCGTCGTCAGCCAAACCAGGCCCTGTTGATCAAGACGCACGCAATGAACAGGGACCTCAGCATCTTCGCCACCGGGAGACCAGTGGGTAAACTGCTCAAGCTGACGATCGAAACGCACCAGTCCAAGACTGGTGGCCATCCACAAATAACGATTACCTTTAGCCGCCATGGAATATAAAGTCTCATAAATCAGGTAATGGCCGTCCTGTTCCCGTTGGTAGAAACCGAATATTTCCTGATCCAATTTGAATGTGAACAGGCCAGCCACCGTACTCAGCCAGAGGTTGCCGTGACGATCCTCACAGATGTCATAAATGGCCGTATTAGGAAGACTTGCCGGGTCTCCAGTATCACTCGCAAAGTGACGGAACTGCCCGGTGGCCGGTTCATAACGGCTCAAGCCAGAGGTGCCACCCAACCAAACCGTGCCCTTGCTGTCTTGGAAGATACACTTAATAGAGGCGTTCACCGTCTCCCCGCTGGGATCTGCACTGGCCTGAAAACGCGTGAACTGCTCCGAGTGGGCATCAAAAAGATGCAGCCCTGTGCCTGTGCCCACCCACACAAGACCATCAGCCGCCTGATACAGCGAGCGTGTTTTTGAAAAGGCCTGTTCGCCCAATTCGCCAGGCGGCAGGTAGGTCTTAAAGCGTTTGGTTTTGGAATCAAAATGGCAAAGGCCCCGGTCTGTCGCAATCCACCAGCTGTTTGCGCCTCCTGGAATCATGTCCCAGATAATGTCGGCTGCCAGACTATTGGGGTCGCCATCCACATGGCGGAAGTGGGTAAAAGTATTCTGCTCCGGGTTGAAATGGTTCAGGCCACCGCCCCAAGTTGGAATCCACAAGCTGCCATCTTCGTCTTCCAATATTCGCTGCACTGCGTTGAAGCTAAGACTGTTTTCGTCCTTGTTATCATGGCGCCAGGAACGGAAGTTGTTTTGATCCGGGTTGTACAAGTTCAAGCCGCCGGACTGGGTTCCAAACCAGAGCCTGCCCTTACTGTCCTCAAATGAGCACTGTACCTCATTGGCTGAAATAGAGCCCGCTTGCTGGGCACTTGAGCGGTACTGTTCAAAATTGTAGCCGTCAAAACGATTGAGACCACTTTGTGTACCCACCCACAGAAAGCCCTCGCGGTCTTGCAGAGAGGTAAGGCAAATCTCCTGGCTCATGCCCTCCTTGATGCCGAACTTCCGAAAGACATACTTCGGCCCATTGGCGAACAGTGGTAATGCCAGCATTGCCAGTAAGAGGGAACAAGGAACAAACGTATACTTTCGAGGTTTTTTCACCAGGTTGGTCACTTTGGAAATAGTGTTTATCGCCATGAAGAGAATTATTGGCTTTTGACGAGACTTTCTAAAGTGTACCAGATACCGCCACGAACCGCAGCTCAATGTGAGAAAGTTGCTCCCTTTATCTAGAGGGCCCAAGCATGGCTCCAGCTAGCGTCCCCTCTATAGCTCACAACTACACTCTCATGTTCTTTGGCGCCACAGCTTGATGAATAAAGCTAAAAAAATGGCTCTTTCACATTTCCTCCACAATGCCTCCGCCGTTTCTCCATTAAAAAAGGTTAGCTTATGTTTGCCGCAACAATTCGCGACATCCCTTCCTGCTCTCCCTCTCATTAGGGAGACTCAGACGCGGAAATTGTTCGGCCACCTTTTCTCTCACTGGAGATGAACATGTTTCACTTTAAATTAGGGCGTAAATTAGCGCCCACGCTGATGCTTATGGTCACGTTTCTCGTTGTTGGTTTTGCCGGTGCCGCTCTCTTTACAGACCTCACCCTCGTGGGCTTGCTCCATCAAGCCCAGGCCGAGCACGCAGATCAGGACGATCTCAACAATGCCGAAGCCGAGGTGGCTTTTGAGGAAGCCTTCGAACTCGGCGATGAACTCTTCGAAACCAGCTTCAACGCTCTTGATGGTGTTGGTGCCAATGTAGGTCAGGGCCAGCGCTTCAGTCGCGTACCCCGTGCAGACTTGGACGCACCTGGCGAATGGGCCCAACACTTCCCCGCAAGGGCCACCGGCCCCAACGCCGAATCGTGTAACAGCTGCCACAATATCCCTTTTGACGACGGCGCAGGTAACACCGCCAGCAACGTCTTTCGCGATCCAGAGCATTCCGGCATGATGAGCAGTTTCATCCACCGCAATACACCACATGTGATGGCCATGGGTGCCATTCAACGCCTCGCAGAGGAGATGACCGACCACCTGCAAAATATCCGCGCCGAACTGGAAGATGAAGTGTGCAGAACCAGGCGGTCGGTAAGCCGTCCGTTGATAGTGCAGGGTATCAACTTTGGTTACCTACGCGCCCGCCCCGAGGGCCATGGTCATAGTCGTCCTGGTCCCCAAGGGGAGTGCAGGGTGGAGTTCAGTACCGATGATGTACAAGGCATAGACGCAGATCTCGTAGTGCGTCCCTTTCAATGGAAAGGCACAGTTGCCAGTGTGCGTGCCTTTAATGTGGATGCTGCCCACAACGAACTGGGCATGCAGCCCGTGGAGCTCGTTGGCAGCGGCCAGGACGGCGACTTTGATGGCGTAACAGACGAGTTTGGTATTGGCGACATCACCGCGCTTACCATCTACCTCGCGGCTCAGGCCAGGCCCACCACCCTGCTTGAATTGGCAGACCTGGATCTGGTGACCCTCGACAGTAGTGAGATTCAAGCCATTAATAATGGCAGCAACCTCTTTGCCCAGGCCCAATGTGCCTCTTGCCACGTGCCCACGCTCACCCTGGAGAGCCCTGTCTTCAGTGAGCCCAGCAGTCATCCAGACTACCGCGATGCCGTTCTGCCTTCCGGCGACGACCCCCTCTCCTGGGGTCTCGACCCCGAGAACCCCATCAGCTTCGACCTCACGAGAGATCAGCCAGACAACCAGATTCTCCGGCCCGATGGCAGCATCTACCTACTAGGTGCCCTTGCTAGCAACGGCGCTGGTGGTGCAATCATCAACGCCTATGGCGACATGAAACGCCACGACATGGGTCCTGCCCTGGCCGAGACCATTGACGAGACCGGTCACGGTGCCGCCACCTTCATGACCGAAACCCTTTGGGGTGTGGGTTCCACCGCGCCCTATCTACACGACGGTCGTGCCACCACCCTCACCGAGGCCATCCTCGCCCACGGTGGTGAAGCCAACAACAGCCGCGATGCATTCCTCGCTTTATCCACCCAACAGCAGCAAGACGTAATCGCCTTTCTGAACAACCTCGTGCTCTACAAAGAGCCGTAACCCGTTTGAGTAAGCGTCTGGATCAAGTGGGAAACCACCAGTCCAGGCGCTGTTTGTGTTCCAGAAAACCACCTGACCATGACGCCAACGTCTGTATTTAACTCAATAACTGGGCCCCATCCATAAAAGGGTTTTTCCAATTTGGCGGTTTGTAACCACGCCGCCGTATCATTGGTCGCATGCTTCCATTGAGTTGAATGCTAAGCCTCGTTGGGTTGGGCACTGTCTTTTGCGCTTAGTTGCTTCTTCCAGACTTGTAACACGCGCTCAGCCATCTGATCTGCCGTGTAGTGGGCACGCACCTGGTCTCTGCCCTGGCGGGCCAGACTCAGGCGCTTTTCTTCGTTGTCCATGAGCTGACTGAGGCCATCTGCCAGGGCTTGTGGGTCGCCCGGCTGTACCAACAGACCGCCGCCCGTCTGCTCAAGCATGTGGGGGAAGGCACCGTGATTGGGTTGTACCACGGGCACCGCGTGGGCCAAGGCTTCCAGCACGCTGCGGCCCTTGGGCTCCTGATAGCTGGCGGGCATCGAGAAGGCATGCAGGTCTTTGAAAAAGTGCGACTTGCCTGCGCCATCCAGCTCCCCTACCCAGTTAATACGATCGCCCAAACCTGCGGCTTCCATGTCTGCCACCAGCCCCTGGTACCAGGCCTTGTTTTGTGGAGCCAGGAAGCCTGCTACTTTTAGGGCCACGGCCTGTTTGCCGTGCTGCTGGGCCAGGAGCTTGAAGGCGTTAAGCAGGATGTGCAGCCCTTTTTCCGGAGCGCGCCGCGCTAGGAAACCGATGGTGAAGGGAGCATCCTGGCCATGGCTTTGTGGCTCGCTGACCTCCTGACTCATGTCCAGGCCCATGCTGGCGTAGTGTATGCGCGCCGGGTCCACGCGCATATAGGCGGCCATGGCGTGCTGGTAATATTGGCTGGGAGCCAAGAAGGCATCTATATCTTGCGCACCTTTGTAGAGGGCTTCCATCGCTTCGCTGCGGTATGGCTCCACCAGTGCATCAAGGAAAAGATCCTCACCGGGCAGTCCGCAGGTGACTGGCACATCCAACTCATCTTTGATGCGTCCGGCAAGACCCACAAACATGGCGTTGGTGAGGTGCACCAGGTCTGGCTGAAAGTCTGTTTTCAGCCAGTCTACCAACTTGTCCAATTCCTTGCGCAGGGGGCCGTGTTGGCCTTCCAGAACTGCAATAGTCATGGTACCCAGCATACGGGCATTGGTACTGCCCGAGAGTCGCGAGGCCAGTTTAAGCAGGGGCCGTGTGTTGAGTAGGCGGTCCACAATCCAAGGCGTATTGCGGAAGAAGGCAAACTTCTGCTGCAGGTATACATTAATACCTCCGAAGAAGACCCTGTCCATACTCACGTCCACTTCATCCGTGCGGATGGGCGTGTAAGTGGGCAGCAGGGCAATGTCCACGCCTTTTTGACCAAGCGTGCGGGCAAGGGTGTTGTCGTTGAGGCAACTGCCACAATACATTCCCGCTGCGCCAGCGGTGAGATAGGCAACTTTCATGGGTTCTCCGGGGTTTAGCGGTGATCCGAGCGGGAGGCTCCAGACAGTCACTGGTGACTGCCGGGCTCGTGGGTCAATCGTTGTTTACGATCCAGCCCATGTCAAGTTGCTCATTTGCACAGGCTTTCTAGCCGTTTTGTCTTTATTAAGGGTAATTGTTCGTTATTTTGCGGCCTCGCAGAAGTTGAGGATAAAGTCTGGGTAAAGCCTGCCATCCGGTATGAAGTCAGGGGTTAGTTGCACCACCCGCTTCAGCGATTCTGTGGCCGCTTGTTTCAGGGACTCATCCTGGTCGCCGCCGTAGGTGAAGCTGCTCAACAGGTACACGGTTTTGAGCCAATGGTAGGTGGCGAACTTCGATGCCTCACTCTCGTCGATGTCTTGTAGCAGCTTGAGGGCCTCGGCAGGATAACCCCTGCGATATTCTGCAACGCTTTCCAGCAGGGTCTCACGTAGCGCTTGTCTTTGTGCTTCGGCCGCTCGTGCATTGTTGCGGCGTGCAGCTAGCGCCGGATCCGGCGTTGGCACTTGCGTAGCGGTTTTAGTGGGTGTCTCTGCTACCGTCACGGTGGTGGCTGGCTCCTTCTTTGGAAGACTGGCCAGGCGCTCAGACTCGCGGCCCTCCAGGAGAGCACGTTGCAAACCGGCCAGGGTGGCGAGGTTGGGGGCGAGCTGCTTAATCTTGGCCATGGCGATTTCGGCCTTTCGCCAATCCTTTTGCATGATGCCGCGATTGGCCTCAAGGTCAAGTTGATCAAGGTAGTTGGCGCGCTTGCCCGTAATATTGGCCAGCCCTACCTTGGCTTCGGATCGCGAGCCATCCATGGCCAACAGGGCCTCGAAGGCGCCTTTGGCCTCCGCAAACTTATTCTCATTGAGGAGGCTCTGGGCATTGGAAAGCTTGAGGTCATAGGCATTACGCAGGTTTGCCCTACCGGCAGCAGCATTGTTGGTGATGCGCTCCAGGTTCTTGTGGTATTCGGCCAGGTCATCCTTCTTTTTGAGGATTTCAGACTCCAGGGCTTCCTTGGAGCGCTCCACCCATTCATCCGCCTGCATGATGTCGAGCTGCTCGTAACACAGGGCTATTTGATAACGAGGTAGGTACGACTCGAAAAAGGCGCCATCCATGCGGAAGCGCTGCGCCTTGGGCTCGCGCCGATAGGCCTCTTTAAGTTCGTCGAGGGCTTGTTGGTATTGGCCCGTAGCCATCATCTTCTTGCCATTCATGAAGAAGCTTTTGAATTCGCGATCCTGACCCGTGACGCCTACCGTCAACAGGAGCAAGGTGGTGAGGATTAGGGATTTCATTGCATGTCCTCCAAGAGGAAGCGCTCATTTTCCACAGCGAACTCCTCACTGATGCGGCTCAGCGGCACATCCTTGGAAACGTAGGTGTTCTTAATCTTGGTCTGACTCTGGTAGGAGAAAACCACGGTATAGGTTCCCTCTACCAGTTCTAGGGTCTGGGGCAGGGTGTTCTCTGTTAGAGGTACCTCTATGCCTTTTTCGTTCGTGATACGCAAAACCTTGCCCCGTGGGAAGGCGCTAAGCAGCAGCTTGCCCTTGGGCAGGTTGACCACCGGCTGGTTCGATTGATCTGGGGTATTGACGGTTTTAGGTGATGGTTCAAGCGGCGCTTGATTGCCAGGAAGCAGGAAGTAGAGGGCCACGGCTGCCAACACAAGCAGGGGCAGTCCGATGAGGAGGGCCTTGGGCATGCCTTTCTTCTGCTTCTGCGATTCATTTAAACGGGTGCGTCCCGCTGGAGGCCCCTCACCCACCTGGGTAACGGCGGTGTCTGTTCCGGGTGCGATGAAATCGTGACGCGTGTCGATATCATTGAAAGAGCGGGTCTTGCGGTCCTCGCCACCCAGCTGTTGGTAAATTTGGATCAGGGCGTCGTAGGTCTCACGTGCCGTCTGGAAGCGATCTTCGGGTGCCTTCTCCAACATTTTGAGAATCACCTGCCGCAGGTTGCGGTCGATGTCTGTAAAGAATTTCTCGGGCGAAGGTGGCGCCTCATTAATGTGCTGGTAGAGCACCGTCATCCACTTGTCCGAATCGAAGGGCACGCGGCCCGTGGCAAGCTCGTAGAGGGCAATGCCCAGGGAGTAGAGATCACTGCGGGCATCGATTTCCTTGCCCATGGCCTGTTCGGGGGAAACATAGCGGGCCGTACCCATGAAGGTGCCTGCGGCAGTTTGGCGGGTAGAGTCTGTCACCTTGGCAATACCAAAGTCCATGACGATGCCCATGCCCTTGCCGTCAACCAGGATGTTGTCTGGTTTGATGTCGCGGTGCACGACGCCCTTGCTGTGGGCATATTCCAGCGCCTGGCAGGTGTCCATGACGATACGGATAGCGTCTTTCTGGGGGATGCGGTTTTTCTTTTTGATCAGGTCTGTGGCGGTGGTGCCTTCCACAAAGGACATGGTGAAGAAGGCGAAGGGCTCGCGATGCCGCCTCATGATTTCAGGATCTACTTTAAAATGGCTCCAGCTGCCGCGCTTCTGAACTTCGTAAACGGTGACGATGTTCTGATGGTGGAACAGGGCCGAGGTGCGGGCTTCTTTAACGAAGCGCTCGAGCACGTCTTCGTCTTCGGCCAGCTCGGTGTTGAGAATTTTCATGGCCTCTAGTCGTTTGAGGTCTAGATTCTCCACCAGATAGACCCAGGCAAAACCACCCTTACCCAGCTTTTTAATGATGTTGTATTTGGCTTCATGCGCTGGATGGGAAGCGGGCGTGGACGCGCTAGCCCCGATAGCCGGTGCCACTTGGGTTGCTTGGGTATTGCCATCGGCGGCACCACGGTCGTCGTGGAGTTGTTCGATGACCGTCTCCATTGTGTTGCCCTGGAGTAGGTCTTGATTAACTTCGGTAACGATGGTTTCCCCAAGTTGATCCGCATCTACCTGCAATGGGTTGATGCTGGTGTGCGCCGTTTCACCTACGGCTGGGCCATCGTAA
>Ga0075117_1001923_pt1 | contig 12397 bp, 9 predicted proteins | sample AntAceMetag02UKJ_FD_69789 | JGI IMG/M metagenome (GOLD analysis project Ga0075117, IMG submission 69789) | Saline lake microbial communities from Ace Lake, Antarctica - Antarctic Ace Lake Metagenome 02UKJ | ecosystem: Environmental > Aquatic > Non-marine Saline and Alkaline > Saline | place... | reverse complement strand
TGCCGCTGCTACCGCATTGCAACAACCGATATTCTATATTGGAATTGTCCTTTTTCTACTAGGCTTGCCGGGGTTTTTTATTCTTAACCCAAACCGTTCGGTGGTTCTGGTGCTATTCGGAAACTATCAAGGCACGGTAAAGGCCAACGGGTTTTTCTGGGTTAATCCATTCAATCTGAAACGGAGAATTTCACTTCGTGCACACAATTTCGATAACGAACCCATCAAGGTAAATGACAAACTTGGAAATCCGATTATGATTGGAGCGGTAGTAGTTTGGAGGGTGAGAGACACGTACAAATCGGCATTTGATGTGAACGATTATCTGGAATTCGTAGGAATACAAAGCGAAGCAGCGTTGAGAAGAATGGCTGGTCATTATCCGTATGATGAATTCCATGATGAAGGCGAAGAAGTCGAATTGTCATTACGCTCGGGTGGGGCAGAGGTGAACAACGAGTTAGAACAAGCGCTTGATCGTAGATTGGCCATTGCTGGAATTGAAGTGTTAGAGGCACGGATTAGCCACTTGGCTTATGCCAATGAGATTGCTGGTGCCATGCTTCAAAGACAACAGGCAACGGCAATTGTAGCTGCGAGGCGTAAAATTGTTGAAGGTGCTGTTGGTATGGTTGAAATGGCGCTGGAAGAACTGAGTCGTAAAAACATCGTTCATCTCGATGATGAGAAGAAAGCTGCCATGGTCAGTAATCTGATGGTTGTTTTATGTTCAGATAAAAGCGCAACGCCCGTTGTAAATACAGGCTCACTTTATAACTAAAAAACAATCAAGAAGTATCAGATATTTAAGAAGAAGATGTTCGAAGGGACCGAGAAGTTTGAGTTGCGCCTCAATGAGGAATGCAGAAAAGGTTATCGTCCCATTTCTATGACTTATGATCACACCACTGGATTGGTGGTATTGTTGGAGAAAACAAGTTGAGTTTTGGCTAAGAAAAAACCATTTGTACTTCGTCTTGATCCCGAGACGTTAAAAGCAATTGAAAAATGGGCCGCGGATGAATTCCGCAGTTCCAATGGACAGTTAGAGTGGATTGTGAATAAGGCGCTGAAAGAAGCCGGGAGATTACCGAAGCGGAAGCCGGAAGAATAGGTGCGCACTTCTCAAAGTCACATGTTTGTTATACCACTACTTTTTCGCGTCTAAAAGTTGATTAACTAAGTTCCGTAGCTCCTCAACTTCTTCATTCAAGTCTGCTATCTTTTGGTTTAAACCAGCGATATCTTCATCTTTTTCAAGTTTTAGCTCTTTAATTGCTCCTACTGCTAGGATGCCAAAGCTTGAATACCCGAGAGCCTTTACTTTAAAATCATATCTATCATCAGTTGCTTCAGAAACTAGTGATGGAAAATATTTTTCGACATCCTGAGCGATAAATCCTATTTCTTTTTCTTTTCTGCTGTAATCAATAATTCCTTTTTTCTTTTCTATTTCTGTTCTCTCTTGTTCAATAAAATCATAATTCACAACATCTAATTTTAATAAGCGATCTAAGATGTTATTCTCATTCTCGATGTTTTCCTTAAGTCGTCTATCTGAATAATAATCCCAATTATTGTCTCCGTCATAACTTGCATAATTACCACCGTTAGTATGCTGTATTCTCATATTTAAGCCTCCGGTATAGCTATTCATAAATTGATATCCGTTTTCAGTAGCTAGTCGATTGATTAACATGTACCAATAATTATCAACGTCATTATAAAGTCCAACGTTTTGCCCACCACTCCCATCTGTCATCCAAACATACCTTCCTGCCAATGAATAACCTTCCCAGCCACCTACGTTTCCATAGGTAGAAACTGAGCCATAGTTCCCACCATCTGCTTGAATACCGTGAATTCCTGTTCCGTAGTCTTGGAAATACAGACCATTTGCGCCATGTGTTCGTAGCCAACCATCATACAAATACAGGCCATCTCCGTTCATAAGGGCTCGATTTGAATTGTTTCCTCGTCCGAAATAAATGTTATTACCGTCATAATGGTTGATGTACGTGTCGAATCCAGAAGCAGCATCTAGATGAAGATTTCCATTTGTGGTTACAACCGATGCAACATTCGGATCGTCTATCCATTCTCTTCCGTTAGAACCAACTGAAAGATACTTGCCCCAAGATGGATTCGGTCCGTGTAACGTTCCGCCACGAATTCTACCTGCTTCTCGATTCGTGCTATTTGGGTCCAAACCATAGCCTCCATCATCTAAGTCTCTAAAATTTCTTCCCCAGAATTGACCATCGGCCCGCACATAAAACTGGTCGGTTCCAGTTCCGTTTCCAACTCTAAATTGCTGTGTGCCGCCACCAACAGCGCCATTATCCCAATTGACAATCATGGCATTTCCGGCAGGTGCATTGAAATGGAAATTCGGGGTCATTCTGATTGCGTTGTTCGCGGGATATTGACCTTGAATTCCTGTAACTACGCCTTGTATCCTAAAATTGTCGGTTATTGAAACATCCCCGCCAAAGGTGCCGGCATCGTTGTTAATTCCACCCCGCGTCTGAATGGCTGCTTCGGTATATACCGTTCCACTGTTGAAATAAGCACCGCCAGGAGCCACAAAATAGGAGGATGCACTTATAGTCGGATTGGCATTGTTGAAACTTAAGCCTGTAGCGGTGGTAATGCTTTGGCTGTTCATATTCAAGGTGGTCGTAGCAATATGGTTACCGAGGTTGTCACCAAGTCCACTACCATTCAGATTTGCCAGAGGATAGAGCGCACCGTTATTATCTGTCATTACAATTCTATTACCACCTCCCGCGAGGTTGGTCACTGACGCTGATCCATTAGCCACAAAACTACCTACCCTCATGCTTGTATATCCGCCTCCTGCTGACCATCCTAAAGTAGAAAACCAATTGTCGGATGCTAAACCAAAATGAGCTCCCCAAACTCCTTCACGGTGAAAAGATATAAACGCATCACCACTTCCCGTGTTGGACACCTCAATCTGACCTTCATTAGCATTGCTTAAGCTGAATCCTCCGCGTCTGACTCTTTCTTTGCCAGCCACGTCAAGGTTATAGCTAGGTGAAATGTTGGCTACACCAACCCTTCTATTCGTCCCGTCAAGGGTAAATGTTGTATTGCCAGAGTTAATTGCACCGTGAGGATTTGAAATGTTTACAGCATATCCGAAATCAAGAAATTGAGAACGTGCTCCCCAATTGCCCTGATTGATTACCCATTTCCTGTAGCTGGCAGCATTGCTTGGGTCATAAGCGGCCAACGAAATGGTTGAACCATGATTATCGTTGGCTTGGCTCGAAGCAACGACCAAGTCGCTATATGAAGACGATAGTACTAACTGAGCCCTGCCATTTGCGCTTGTAACTGCATCTAAACCTTCGAATCTGTTCTGACCTCCTCCGGCACCGCTTTGATGGATATTGGTTTTTCCCATTACGTGTAGCTTCGATTGCGGGTCTATGGTTCCAATTCCAACATTGGCTAAATTATTTACATAGATTGCTGACGTTGCCCCTGCATTCCCAACACGAATGTTCAGTCCGGCAAAAACATTCATCTTCATTCCATCCCAAGCACCTTCGGCATCTATGTTTGAGTTGTTGTTGTAGATGGTATGATTGACATCTGTAGCCGTGTTGGAAAAAGCCAGACGTCCGCGGTTGGTGTGTAAATTTCCAGCAGTAGTTGAGATGTGGTCTGACGAGGTAATTCTGCCCGTAACGTCCAAGGCTACTCCTGGTGCTGCGTTTCCAATTCCTAAACGTGTAGCTGCATTGTCCCAATGAAAATTAGTGTTCTGCGAGAGGTTTGTAGGGCTACTCCAAAAAGCCACCTTATTGGCAACCCCTGTTCCGGATAATGGAGTGGAGTTACCCGAAATAAAACGGGTCCATAACGTTCCGTTCCAATAGTAATAGCCTTCTCCAGTTGTTCCGTTTGTATTGTAAACCATCAAACCATTGGCAGGTGAAGTAACAGGTGCGGCTACAGCTAAATTGGGAATGCTGATTCGTGGCGCTAGAAAGCCTTGAGTTTAAGAGCGCACATCCAATACAGCCGAATTATCGCGGGTGGTTCCAACATAATCTATCAGAGTTCCATCGGTTTGAGCCCATGCCGATGATGTAATTGCGGTGAAAAGCGCAAGAAGCAAGTATTTTGAAAAGCGGGAAGTGAAGGAGAAAGTCATCATATTCTGATGTTTTATTTTCGTTTCAGGTCATTGACCTTACATGAATCTACCCTTCTAAAATAACCTGTAGACAAGATTTGTTGCAGACATCTGGCGGATTTTAAATTTCAGACCATAGTTTTCAGTTTCTTATTGCAACCCAAAACACATCTGTTTTTTAACAATCTGTTATAGTCTGAATGAAATCGTCATCTTCGATTTATGAAGATATGATTCAACTATCGAAACGATTATGAAAGTCGTACGTGTTCGTTTCGGAAAGAAGATTTTGGATTCTATCCTAGCAAGGTAGCAAGAGAATTAAGTCCAGACTCCAATCCACCTGCATCCACACCACCAGCACTCGCATATGTAGGCTGCCCACCACCGCCACCTTTGATGTAAGCAGCAAGTGGGCGAATCATTTCACCCGCTTTCCAACCTTTAGAATCGACCAAGTCTTGAGAAATGACTAGATGAAGCCCTGGTTTTTCATTTGAAACGACTCCTAGGAGCGCAACCAATCCTTTTTCCTTTTTCAAGTCGAAGCACAGGTTTTTGATGGCATTAGAATCTTCAAGCGAGATACGCTCAGCAATAAGCTTGTAATCACCTTTATCAGCGGCTTTAGCAAGAAGTTCATCCTTCAAACCAGAAGCAGCCTTGGCATTAAATCCTTCAATTTTCTGCTGAAGCTCTTTAATTTGAGATTGGAGTTGCTGGATACTTTTCAGCGGGTCTTTTGTTTTGAGCACATTTTTCAACTCATTCACTTCGGTGTAAGCCGAATTGAGTTCGTTGAATGCATTTATTCCCGTGACCGCTTCAATTCTTCGGATACCGGCAGCAACGGATCCTTCGGAAACAATCTTGAGCAGACCAATGTCGCCTGTGGCTTTGGTGTGCGTTCCGCCACAAAGCTCAACGGAGAAATCCTTTCCGAAGGTGATAACGCGAACGAGATCGCCATATTTCTCACCGAAAAGAGCCATGGCACCCATTTCTTTGGCTGCGTTTATCGGCACATTCCGTTGTTCATCCAGCGAAATATTTGCACGTATCTGTGCATTCACTTTGGTTTCAATCTCAATCAGTTCTTCGTCAGAAACCTTGCTGAAATGCGAAAAGTCAAAGCGTAAATAATCGGGATTTACCAATGAACCTTTTTGCTCTACGTGGTCTCCAAGAACATCTCGCAGCACAGCATGGAGTAGGTGAGTGGCTGAATGATTCAAGTCTGTTGCTTTTCGCATTTCGCTATTTACAACAGCTTTTAAAGCTGCGCTTGGGTCACTTGGTAGCTCTTCAACTAAGTGGATAATGAGATCATTCTCCTTTTTTGTGTCGAGAATCAAGGTCTTTTCTCCGTTGGCTTCAATATACCCTATATCGCCTACTTGTCCACCACTTTCTGCATAGAACGGGGTAATGTTGAATACAAGCTGATAAAACTCATCTCCTTTAGTAGTAACTTTTCTGTGCCGCGTTATGAATACATCAGTTTCGAGCAAGTCGTAACCAACGAATTCTTCACGGTCGTCTTGGCGAAGCACGGTCCAATCCGAACTTTCTGTTACTGTAGCTGCGCGAGAACGCACTTTTTGCTCTTGCAACCCTTCATTGAAACCTTGAATATCTACATGCAAACCTTGTTCTCGTGCCATCAGTTCCGTTAGATCAATTGGAAAACCGAAGGTGTCATAAAGCTCAAATGCAAACTTGCCATCAATGGTCTTTCCATGAAGCGAATTCACATAATTGTTGAACCGGTCAATTCCCTTATCGAGTGTTCGGAGAAAAGAAGATTCTTCTTCTTGGATTACACGTGTAATGAGTTCTTGCTGTTTTTTTAGTTCAGGGAAGGCGTCTCCCATCTGATCAGACAGCGTTGGAACCAATTGATACATGAATCCTTCTTTGAAACCAAGAAAGCTGTAACCGTAGCGAATTGCTCTTCTCAAAATGCGTTTGATGACATATCCAGCACCCGAATTGCTTGGAATCTGACCATCAGAAATGGCAAACGACACTGCGCGGATGTGGTCAGCAATCACACGAATCGCGATATCAGTCTGACTATCTGATGAAGTGTATTTCGTATTGCTCAGTTCTGAAATTTTGGCAATCATCGGGCTGAAAACATCCGTATCGTAATTGGAGGTTTTCTGCTGAAGCGCCATACAAAGTCGCTCAAATCCCATTCCTGTGTCAACATGCTTGGAAGGAAGGTTTTCCAAAGAACCGTTTGATTTTCTGTTGAATTGAATGAAAACTAGATTCCAGATTTCCACAACTTGTGGGTGGTCGTTATTCACCAAGTCACGACCTGGTATCGCTTGTCGTTCTGCATCTGTTCGCAAATCGACATGAATTTCTGAGCATGGTCCGCACGGACCTTGATCGCCCATTTCCCAGAAGTTGTCCTTCTTGTTTGCTCTCAGAATACGGTCTGCAGGAAGATATTGCATCCAAAGTTTTTCGGCTTCAGTATCAGCTTCTAATTTATCAGAATCATCTCCTTCAAAAACCGTTGCGTACAGAAGTTCAGGGTCCAGTTTATACACATCAACGAGCAGTTCCCAAGCCCAATCAATCGCATCCTTTTTGAAGTAATCTCCAAAACTCCAATTGCCAAGCATTTCGAACATGGTATGATGGTAGGTGTCAACGCCCACCTCTTCCAAGTCGTTGTGCTTGCCAGAAACACGCAAGCACTTCTGCGTATCTGCAACACGCACATCTTTAGCCGCTCTGTTTCCAAGAAAAATATCCTTGAATTGATTCATACCCGCATTGGTGAACATAAGCGTAGGGTCATCCTTCACAACCATAGGTGCGGATTCCACAATCCGATGTTGTTTTTCTTTGAAGAAATCGAGGAATTTCTGGCGGATTTCCTTGCTGGTCATGCTTGTTTGATCTTTTGGTCAGATGCTGATGGCTAATTCACTGTAGAATAGCTCATTAATCAAATTTCTTAAATTCGCGAAGCTTATTCATTTTGAAAGGCGGCAAAATTAAGGAATAGACAAGGAATGTCTAAGGTGAAATTCCAGTTTGATAAACGTACGTTAACTTACCGCAAGGTTGAGGTTGGAGTGAAGCAGGTTCTATTCAGAATCTTCGGTTATTTGGCCGCAGCTTCGGTTTTTGCCGTAGTAGTAGTAGTCTTGTTTACCACTTTTTTCGATAGTCCAAAAGAGAAGCAGTTAAAACGAGAAATTGCGGCTATTGAGCTTCAATATTCGGTATTAGGTAAGCGAATGGCTCGTGTAGATCAGGTGCTTGGCGAATTACAAGAAAAGGACGATGATATCTATCGAGTAATTTTTGAGGCCGAGCCAATTCCAAGTTCTGTTCGCGCAGCAGGTTTTGGTGGTGTAAACCGTTACAGAGAGTTAGAGCAGCTCGAGAACTCCGAAATTGTTATCACTACAACCAAGCGATTGGATGAATTGACGAAGCAACTGGTTGTTCAATCAAGAAGTTTTGACGAAGTAATTGCCTTGGCGAAAAACAAAGAAGCTATGCTGGCAAGCATTCCTGCAATTCAGCCTGTTTCTAACGAGAAGCTTACCAGAGTGGCCTCAGGTTTTAATTATCGAATTCATCCCATTTATAAAGTTCGGCATTTTCACACGGGAATCGATTTTTCCTCTCCGCGAGGAACGGAAATTTATGCCACAGGTGATGGGGTTGTGGAGGAGGTGACAATGAAAAAAAGTGGTTATGGCTATCACGTTGTGCTAGATCACGGCTATGATTATAAAACACTTTACGCTCACATGAGCCGCTTCAAGGTTCGAGTAGGAGAGAAGGTGAAGCGTGGAGACGTTATCGGTTATGTGGGAAGTACTGGAACAAGTACTGCTCCGCATCTGCATTATGAGGTAATTAAGAATGGTGAGAAGATTAATCCAATGAACTTTTTCTTTAATGATTTGACTCCAGAGGAATACGAAAAAGTATTGGAGCTTTCGTCACAATCCAACCAATCGTTTGATTAATGGGTTACAAGGAAAAACCGATAACAAAACTCTACTATTCTATTGGTGAGGTTGCCAAAATGTTTGGAGTGAACAACTCACTCATCCGTTTTTGGGAAAAAGAATTCGACATCTTAAAACCAAAGAAGAACGCCAAAGGCAATCGACTTTTCACCCAAAAAGACATTGACAATCTTAAGGTAATTTACCACTTGGTTAAGGAGCGTGGTTTTACCCTTGAAGGGGCTAAAAAGAAGCTTCGCGAGAATAAAGGCGACACGATTCAGAACGAAGAGATTGTGGAACGCTTGAAGGATATTCGCAGCTTTCTAGTGGATTTACGAGATAATCTTTAATTATCCCTGCTGTGGCATTGTAGCCTTTTCTCTTACCACTTCACCAAAATCTCGTCCTGAAGATTTTGCTTCCGCCCAAGAAACAAAGTCGAAATACTCGAAGGCGCTACTTTCTAACTGGTCTCCTTTAAGTTCACGCATTTTCTCTAAGAACACTTCGTATTGTTCGTTTTCTGAGATTTTGTCTGGCGACTTGAGCAACTTGCTAATGAGTTCCAAAAAGGATGTTTCAAATTTGAAATAGCGATTTCGAGTACTCAAATAACGTTGGGTTGAGCGCAAAGCATAGGGTAGGAGGTTCTTGTTGTTTAGTTCAATATGAATGAGCAGATTGAGTAATTGCCCAAAACAATAGATATCTAAACTCTTGGAAATGTCTATGTCGTTTAGTAATCGGTTGGTCCATTTTAGAGCATCATTGTACTTCTTGGCACCGAAATAAATAATAGCAATATTGAAGTAGAAGAAAGCTTTTCGCACGCTGTTCAGCTGGTTTTCATACAGCATAAGACCATTTTCAATTTGTGGAATTATATCTAATCCTTTTTCAAATTCTCCTGTAAGGAAGTAGATAGTGAGTTCAATGCTGTTGGCGCTTGAGAAAAGTTTAATCTCAAGATCCTCGTTGTTCTTGATTTCCATCGTTTCAGGTAATTCGCGCAGCTTCTTTAAATAGAAGAAAACAGCTTTGAAATCCTTCACCTGGCTAGCCACATAAACGATGTTCGTCAAGATGGAGAAGTAAATGTTCGGCTCTTCCTGGAACTTGTCCAAGTTGGCTTCAATGTGATCTACGTTTGCCTTCAGGTACTTGAACGAATTAACGTAATCACCAACTCCGAAATAGTATGCACTATAGATATGGTTGTACAGGTATTCTGATTGATAAAAAACATGCTCCGCTTCACGGTTTAGAAGCGTATCATCAATAATAGATTTCAACTTAGTCAATCCTTCCTCCGTACGTGCTTTTCCTTTTTTATTGAGAATATTGAATAGCCGACTTTTGATTCCCCAGAAATCATTGTAAACCTCAATCATCTTGGTGATGCGCGTATTCTCGTCCATCATCGCTTCTAGCTCCTCATCCCCAATATTCTCGTAGTTATCTTTTTCTATAAGCAACTTCTCCCACATGAAAATTTCAAGCAAGGAAGTGTGCTTATCATATTTATAAGCCAATTTTTTTGCACCATCCAAAAGCTTCTGGCTCTGCCCATAAAGACCTTTCTTGTACAGTATCTCCGCGCAGTGCAACGTGCGTTTCAATTGCGCATCAATTGAGCTGTTAGAGTGGTAAGCATCCAGCGCTCTTAGAATTACATCATAAAGCCGTGTTTTTGCAATGGGAAGTGACTTTACAAGCGATGGGTTTTTTAGGTTTTTCTTCAGTAGATTTTCATCATATTGCGATTGTTTGTCCACGGCATCGAACAAAATCTGGTGATTGTTCTTATCTCCTGCCTGTTTAGACGTGTAAACTTTGAAGTACCGTTTTTCGGCCTTGCTCAGCGACTTAATCAACTGAAATATTTTATCTGAAGAGGTCTTAGACATGTAATTTAAATTAACGGTTTTGCATTCAATAAATCGTTTAGAGAAGTAATATATTGCTGAGACCCGTAATAATATCATTGTTGCTTTTCTCCAAGACTAAGCAGCACTTTAAACTGAATAAGATGGATGATGCTGTTTTCATTTGCGAGTTCATTTCGTTACATTTAAGATAACGCAACAAAACCCTTGGTTAGACATGTAATTAAACCAATGTTGATAGCCAGTTTGGACGCTTGATGTGTAATTATTGCATGATTTGTTGAAATGCGGTAGAAACGTAATTCATAGCAGATGTTAAAATTGAATTAGTGTATTGATAATCAATAAGATAGAGAAATGAAAAACGGGATTACAATCGTTCTGAGGTGTATAGAATGGTCGCTTACGTGGTTTGACCATCTGCTACACCCTACTTAACTTTAGCCTAGCGATTGAGAGAAAACAGAAGTTGAACCTTTAAATAACAGTATGATGAAAAACATTTACAAAGATTACAAGAGCCACAAAGCAGTAAAAGGTCTGCTACGTATTTCCACCATTATCATCATGGCAATTGTGTGGATTCTTATAGATAAGGGAAACATTTACGGACAGGGCCTTGCCGTTAAAAGTCAGATTTCTAAACAAGCTTTGGAACAGACCGAAACGCTTCAGTCACCTTTATTTAAAGGTGGAGATGATGACGGTAATGGAGATATTCTAACCGAAGGTGATGAGGATAATGCGTTTACCGTCAAGCCCAACCCAGTTGAGGATGACCTCGTTTTTGATTTTGAGTTTACGGTGAAGAATGCTATTCCTGTTGAGATTTATAATCCACTTGGAAAATTGGTTGATCAAACCACCTTCGAGCCAGGTGTTAATACCCAGAAACTGAATCTCTCAAGACTCCCAATGGGAATGTATATCGTACGGCTTGACCTTGGAAACAAGACAGAAGTCAGACGAATTATCAAGAAGTGAGTAGATGAAGATATAAAGTTGATGGATAGGTGACAGACGAGGCTAAATCGTAAATCGTAAATCGAAAATCATTTAACAAGCATACACCTCGTTCTTTGACATACTGATAAGAAGAAAAGACTGTAATCCCGTTTCTTCCTTTCCTTATAGATACTTGCCAGAAAGCAGATAATTGCCAACGTAATCGGCAACGCCTTCCTCCAATGTATGGAAGCGTTTTGTAAAACCGATTGACCGCAATTTGGTCATGTTAGCCTCTGTGAAATACTGGTATTTGTCTCGGATATCTATTGGAGTATCTACAAAACTGATGTTCTCCGATTTGTCCATTGCCTTAAATGTGGCTTTGGTAAGGTCGAGAAAGGTTCTGGCTTGCCCAGTTCCCAGATTGTAGATTCCCGAATCTTTTCGGGTTTCCATAAGGAAAATGCAAGTTTCGATAATGTCTTTCACGTAAATGAAATCTCTAAGTTGCTCGCCATCTTTATAGTTTGGGTTGTGCGAACGAAAGAGTTTCATCTCTCCGGTTTTGGTAATCTGGTTAAACGCGTGAAGGATTACAGACGCCATTCTTCCTTTATGATATTCGTTTGGGCCATATACGTTGAAGAATTTCAACCCCGACCAAAAAAATGGTTTGGTAGGCTGGTCGATGGCCCATCGATCGAATTCGTTTTTCGATTCTCCGTAAGGGTTTAAGGGTTTGAGGTTTTGTATCACGGAATGATTGTCCTCAAATCCCAGTTCTCCCAAACCGTAGGTTGCAGCCGATGAAGCATAGACTAAAGGAAGACCGAATTTGGCACACAGGTTCCATACTCGTTTTGAGTAGTCAATATTGAGTTCTTGGAAAATCTGATGATTGAATTCGGTGGTGTCTGTTCTTGCACCCAAGTGAAAGATGAACTGGATGAAACGGTGATTGTCCTCAATCCATTTGAAAAAGTCCTTTCGGTCAACTTTGGCCGTTAGCTCTTTTCCATCTACGTTTTTGTTTTTGATGGCATTGCTGAAATCGTCTACGGCTACTAAATCAACGTAGCCAGCGTTTTTCAGTCCGGCTAAAAGACAGCTTCCAATAAACCCTGCGGCTCCTGTAACTACTATCATTAGTTAAATACCCGCAGTATATTTCCGTTGAAAGACGTGTTGTATTGCTGCAGACCAATGGCGGCTGGCCCCTCAGTTGGTGCTCCATCCACGATTAAAAATTTGGATGAGCAACAGGTGTTGTCTACTGCAAAAATGTCTGTGTTGTCCATAGACACTCGACAATCGTCCTCCACTTGGAATGTGCAATGTCTGTCATAGGCGCGGAATTCGTCAGGAGAAAAACGGTAAACGATAATGCCTCTAGATCCACC
>Ga0075117_1001921_pt1 | contig 12404 bp, 16 predicted proteins | sample AntAceMetag02UKJ_FD_69789 | JGI IMG/M metagenome (GOLD analysis project Ga0075117, IMG submission 69789) | Saline lake microbial communities from Ace Lake, Antarctica - Antarctic Ace Lake Metagenome 02UKJ | ecosystem: Environmental > Aquatic > Non-marine Saline and Alkaline > Saline | place... | reverse complement strand
AGGTTCGTGGTAAGTGGGATTTTTCTGAACAGCTAAAGCAAATTCAATGGTTCTTTGACAAGCATCGTCCAAATAAGTTATCCATTGAGGATGCTGCTAATGCAAGCGCGGTTTACTCGGTGATCCAAAACACTATCCCACAGGTAATGCTATGGAAGCCCCAAACCTCAAAGGTAGCTAGGGTCAATGCTGTATCTCCGCTGTTTGAGGCATTGCGCGTCAACATAGACAGGGATAAATTTCCAGTAACTTACAAGGAAACTTTATCTTTTCCGAACGCTAAACATGATGATACAGTTGATGCCATGACAATGGCCTTAATTCAATTAAAACAGGGGTACACGATTTTCGATTATCTATAAGGGGCAACAATGAGCAGAAAAAGAAATAACAGTCAGACAGAAAAATTGCAAGTAAACAAAGAGGTCGATAAGAAACAGAACAATAGCACGTTTCAAAATGGCTTATCGCAAGCACTTGGCCTAACTGGTTTTGCTTTCGGGCAAGGTAGGCAGATATCACAGGCCACAACGATATTTGAAAACCTTCGCTTCTACATGACCTCGAACATGCGACAGCTTTTATCTCAAGCCTATGCTGAGATTGGCTTGATACAAACGATTGTAGATATACCAGTTGATGATGCTATGCGAGGCGGTATCGATATATCATCCAACGAGATTGACGAAGACGACTTAAAAGAATTGCAGCAACAGATGCGCCGGAACAACGATATGCAGGTGTTTGCGCAAGCGTTAAAATGGAATCGACTCTTTGGTGGGTCTGGCATTATTATCGCTACTGATGAAGATACCTCTGTTGAAAATACAATGCTCACTCCTGGTAAGAACAAAGAGAAAAACCTGTTCCAAAAGGAACTTAAAATCTCTGACATAAAACAAGGCGACAAGCTGGAATTTATTGCAGCCGATCTTTGGGAACTATACTACCAATACTATGGTGAGGAAGACGACGACAGCATTACCCAGCACAACTTTGTCCCAGATGAATATAATTACTACAACCACAAAATCAACAAGAGTCGCGTCATTCGCTTTGAAGGTCTGCAAGCGCCTTCCTTTATACGTCAACGCCTGCGAGGGTGGGGCTTATCCGTTGTTGAATCCTTAGTGCAGGGAGTAAATCAGTACCTAAAAGCCAATGATCTTGCTTTTGAAGTCCTTGATGAGTTTAAGATTGACGTTTACAAGTTACACAATTTAGCAAGTACGCTCGCAAGTGCAGGCGGCGACGCGGCAATTCAAAAACGTGTAGAGATTGCCAACCAACAAAAGAACTTCCAAAACGCTATCGTGCTTGATGCAGAGGATGACTTTCAAAACAAACAGCTTTCCTTTTCAGGGCTTGCAGAAGCTATGGACGGAATACGCCAACAAATCGCATCCGACATGCGCATACCGCAGACAAAGCTTTTCGGTCAATCATCGGCTGGCTTCAATTCAGGTGAGGATGATATCGAGAATTACAACGGCATGATCGAGTCGAGTATTCGAACCAAGTTTGAGAATGAGCTTTTCAAGATGGTTCAATTCCGCTGTCAAGCAACCTTCGGCATGGTGCCCGATGATCTAACGATTAACTTTGAATCGCTTCGCTTAATGTCGAGCGAACAGGAAGAGAATGTAAAAACGCAGCAATTCAACCGCGCGCTTCAAGCGTATGAACGTGGCCTTATTAACGAAACAGAATTTCGTGAAATCTCTAATAAAGATGAGCTTCTTGGCATGCGCCTTGAGATGGAAAATGTTGGAAGCGGTATGGGCATAGAGGAAATATCAGATGGTAAAGTCTTGGAAGATGAAACCTTGTCGAAGCCTCTTGAGTTGATAGCTACTAATGCAAAAATGAAAGGCAAAAATAAATGAACAATGTTAGGTACTGGCAAAGTGGAATGACCCTAGCGGAAACCGAAAAGATGATTATTGAATACGAATACCTTCGCCAAGGGAAAAATCGTGAGTTGACCGCAAAGTCTTTAGGTATAGCTCCTCGCACAGTAAGCAATAAGATCAGCCAATACAAAAAAGATGCGGAAGAACTTTTGGAGAAAAAGAATCCTTCAACAAATCGTGAAGAAATGATGAAAGCATCATATGCCAAGCAAAAAGCTGCCACCAGTTGATGTATTCCAGGACAAATTTACTGTTCTAGAGAAAATCATTCGTGATCTGCTTAAAGAATACTTGTACTTGCCCTTACTGCTCGACCTTGACACAAACCAAAAAACACTAACCAACGCCAAAGAGTCCGCACTTATAAAGGCTTTGCGTTCCGGTCGAGTGAATTACTATAACGGTGTTTTTTTCGGTAAGATGTCGGCTGCAATATCCAAAGAGATTAAATCTTTTGGGGGTAAGTATAGCCCCACACAAAAGGGTTATCTTGTCCCTACCTCTAAAATACCCATTGAGTACATGACGGTTATTTCATCATCACAGATTTCTTATAAAAAAACACTTGAGTCGATCAACAAAAAGCTCGCCGACCTTGACCCCGAAGCCATTGCAGGTCAGTTAAAAATCGAGGGCGTTCTTGATGACATGATCTTTGATCTGGACGCAAAGATCGATCAATCAATAAGCGGCATCACAATTTCACCAAACCTTTCTGAGTTTGAATTAAATAAGCTTAAAACTGAGTACCAGGACGACATGGAGAGGTACGTCAAAGATTTTACTGAAAAAGAAATTTCTATTATGCGTGGAGATATTCAAGAGCGTGTTTTTGAGGGCAGCCGTCCGGCAAACTTTACCAAGTACATAGAAAAACGGTATGGCGTTGGCGCTCGAAAAGCTAAGTTTTTAGAAAGACAAGAAACTAGGCTCATGTTGGCGACATATAAAAAAGCTAAGTATAAATCTATAGGAGTCGAAAAGTACGTCTGGCAGACGGTTGCAGGCTCGGCAAAACATCCTGTTCGTACAATGCATAAATTCCTTGACGGAAAAGTATTTGATTGGGACAATCCACCTATTACGGATAAACTTGGTAGTCGTAACAACCCAGGGGAAGATTATAATTGTCGATGCGTAGCACGACCTATTATAGAATTTTAGATAAATGAATAAACTTAAAAACGATTCACCAGCAGCCGAACGATTCTACGGCCTCCATTTCGCACCTGGCCTTGCTGAATACCAATACCCTGATGGTTCCAAACGTGTTTACATTAGTGAATCAACCGCAAAGACTATGAACAATAGCTTTGAGGGCAAACCTTTATACGTCGATCATATTGATGAAGTCACAGATAAAACATTTCAAGAGGCGGCAGGTTACGTTGTCAAATCTTTTTACAATGAAGCGGATGGCCACCACTGGGCTGAGTTTATTGTAACAACAAACGAGGGCAAAGACGCTATCAAGCGCGGCTTGCAACTTTCCAACGCATACTTTCCTACCGAAAAAGGCCAGGGCGGTGAATGGCATGGGATGGATTATGAAGAAGAAATTCTTGATGCAGAGTATGAACACTTGGCTATCGTGGGCAATCCACGGTATGCAGAAAGTGTAATTTACACACCAGAAGAGTTTAAGAAGTACAACGAGGATAAAAAAGTTGAACTTGGTATTCTCATGAACCAGAAGGAGAAAAAGGAAATGAAATTTAATATCTTTAAAAAAGAAAAAGTCAAAAACAGCGAAGAGCATGCAGGGTATGTATATGAGCTTCCGAAGAGTAAGGTTGAAGTCACCATTGAAGAAATGGTTGCGATCTCTGATTTGGTTAAGGTAAAAAATGCCGATGACTATGAAGTGTCGTATGAAGAAATGGTAAACGTGGACGGAGAATCTGTTTCAGTTGAAAAACTTGTAGAGTGCTACAAAGCTTCAACCGACATGGTTGTTGAGGAAGACGCTGCCATGGAAAATGAAGACGACGACAAAGACAAAGACGACAAAGCGGAAAACATGGATGAGGACGACAAAGCCGAAAACATGGAAGACGAAGACAAATCTGAAAATGAAGACGAAGTTGAAGTTGAAGTCGAAATTGAAGATGAAGAAGATGATGATGAAGATAAAAAAGAAAACACCATCAAAAGTTTGAAAGATGCAAGTCGCAAAATTTCAAAGGTAGAAACAAAAACAATAGACCTTATGCACAACAAAATTGGGCGCGGAAACGCTCGTTACGGTTCATAGGTAAAGGAAAGGTATAAAAGATGACACAATCAATAAATCAATTTAGCCAAGCGCCCGAAAAAGGTAGCATCGATTTACAAACCCAACCAAATACCGTTTCATGTCAAGTTGACACGAATGAGGCAGTTGCATTGGTTCCAGGGCAAGCCGTCATCATTGACGATGTTGCTGGCGGAGCACCTATTGTGACATTGGCCACAGCTGACACTTCCGAAGTTTTTGGATTTGTTATGGCAGACTTTAAGGACGCAAGCTTCGCAGCTGGCGCGCCTGTAGAGATTGCAGCCGATTACAATGTTCTATATCTTGAATCTGGCGCGGCGATTGCTCGCGGTGCTCGTGTCCAATATGTAGTAACTGGGGAAAAAGTAATTACAGCAGTCACAGCGAAAACCGTTGTGGGCATTGCAATGGATAAAGCAGCAGCAGATGGCGACCTTATTCGCGTAATGGTTAAAGTTGTTCTTGTGGCACTATAGAAAGTTAGGGGAAAAAATATGAAACATAAAATCTTAAATAGTCAGGGCAAGGAAGTTTTACTCAATGCTGAGGAAAAGCGTATTGCTAAATTAAACCAACGTCATGTAAATGCACTTGGTGCAAAAATTGACATCACAACATTAACCACGATTATCAAATCGGTCACTGAGCAAAAGTTTTTCGAAATTGCGCCTGCTGATTATATTCCAGTTCAAGTTGGAGAGGGTGCATGGGGCGTAGAGCTTACAACTTTCAGATCATTTGATTTGGGTGGTGATTTTGAAACAGGTATTATCAATACCGGCGCAAGCAATGCTAGACTAGCACAAGCTGACGCAGGCGTTGATTCAGTAAGCATCGCGATCCAAAACTGGGCCAAGGGTGTGAACTGGTCAAAACCTGAATTGGAATTTGCACAGCGCGCTGTCAATTTTGATTTGATTACTGCAAAAGAAAAATCACGCAAAAGAAACTGGGATTTGGGAATCCAAAAAACAGCCTTTCTTGGTTTGGACATCGCAGGAATCAGTGGTTTGTTTACTCAAGCTGGAACAACAATCAATCTAACAACAATCACAAAAGCAATTAGCACCATGACCGGCGCTGAACTTAAAGCATTTTGTGCCGTTGTACTCGGTGATTACCGTACCAACTGTGTCAACACTGCATGGCCTACACATTTTGTTATTCCAGAAAGTGATTACCTTGGACTCGCAGCACCTTCATCCGCTGATTTTCCATTGAAATCTGTTTTGGAAGTATTGCAAGATACCTTCAAAATAATGACCAAAAACCCGAACTTCCAAATTATGCCTTGCGCATACGCGGACGCGGCAAACAACAGCCTCGGTGCTCAACGATACGCATTGTACAATGCTGATCCGGAATCTATCCGCATGGATATTCCAGTTGATTACACCAGCACATTGGCTGCCACTATGAACAACTTTCAATTTGAGAGTGTCGCATACGGTCAGTTTACTGGGGTTAAAGCGTACAGACCTACCGAACTTCTTTACTTTGAATTTTAGTCCATCGTAAAATAGAAGTAAGAAAAGGTAAAAACAAGGGGGGTAGGGTATTATCCCTGCCCCTTTTTTTGTTTATAGAAAGGGTTACATGTATACAGCACCATCAGTCGCAGACTTCAAAGCCTTTTTTGTAAGGGATTTCAAGTATGATGCAGACCCAGATATTGGAATCACCGACACAGATATTACAAACGCACTTACCGAAGCAGGTTGCACAATCAACATCACTCTTTTCCCCAAGCAAGAAATTTATACGCTTGGCTATTTACTACTGGCAGCTCATAATTTGGTTTGCTCAATAACTGCGTCCTCACAGGGCTTGTCAGGGCAGTATGAAGGGCTTCTTACAAATAAATCTGTAGGCAGTGTTTCTGTTGGTTTCCAGATACCTGAGCAATTCTTAAAAGATGCCTACCTATCCATTTTAGCCAAAACCAATTACGGAGTTAGATACCTACAGTTGATTCTGCCATACATGGTGGGCAACATATATTCAGTTGAAGGGCGTACTCATGCCTAAGAAAACCAGCGTTAAGATGGAGAACAAGAACTTGAAGGCACTTATTACCGCTTTCAAAAACTTGCCTGTCGCGCGCGTGGGAATATTACAAGCAAAGAACCAACGGCCAGATGATGATGACGGCGGTAACGGACTCACTAATGTTGAGCTAGGAACCTTGATGGAGTTTGGGGGTAGCACTATGCCAGCTCGATCTTTCTTGCGTATGCCTATTGCAGAAAAATTAGATGAATTTCTTGAAGATCGTGGAGCTTTTGAAAAAGAAAACATCAAGCAGGTCATCGCTGAAAAATCATTAAACGTATGGATGGGCAAAGTCGCAGCAACAGCGGCGGACACAGTAGCGGAAGCCTTTAAGACAGGCGGCTTTGGGCAATGGAAGCCATCAGACATGAAGTACAAAAAGAATAAGCAAACCCTGGTAGAAGAGGGCTTCCTGCGCGACTCGGTTGGATGGGATATTAAAGAATGATTAACGGCAATTCAAATGGCCCTAACGATCTTGGTTTACCCAACGTAGTTGTGGCCCTTGATAACTGGTATCAAAATATGACTTTCCAAACAGTGGTTAAAAGTATTCTAAACGGTGTGCTTGTTGAAACTTTGACAGAAATTATTTTCAAAGGGGTGATGCAACCGTTAAGCCCTGAAAACCTCAAAATAAAGCCACAGGAGCAACGATTTTTTATATGGCAGCAACTACATTGCGATATCAGTTTGAACCTCTTAGTCGATGATATCGCGCAGTACGCGGGCAATTCATACAGGGTCATGGCCAAGTATGATTATAATAAGTACGGATATTATGAATATCATCTTGTAGACGAAGGGCCAGTTGTATGATTGTTATAACCAACTCGCAATTTATTACACGCGGCGGCAAAAGTGTTTTCCATGGCTCTGCTGGTGTCGCGCCCTATGTCTACAGCGTAGAGGCTGGGGGGGTCGGCGGTAGTATAGATGCTAATGGTGTTTATACTGCCCCTTACGCTTACGGCACCGATACGATCAAGGTTGTCGATTCTCTATTAGATGAGGCGTTTTTGCCGGTATACTCCCTGACTCATATTCAGCTAGTGGCCAACGTCATCCAAACTTCAATGAGCCTAGCAACCGATCGGGTATGGATTTTCGATCAAAAGATCATGGCCCCCAAGGATGATAATTTATTTATAACCCTCCGTGAGCTATCCTGTAAGGTATTTTCAAACAACATGCGCGTCATTGACGGCATACCCAATCAGACAACCAACTTCCAAGCCCAATACTCCATAGATATTGAGAGTCATTCTTTGGAAGCGTTGCAGCGCAAAGAAGAAGTCATTATGGCCCTACGCGGTCAATACGCACAGAATCAACAGACCTTGAATGGTTTCAAGATCGCGGGCGTTGCAACATCATTTGTCAATCTATCTGAATTAGAAGGTAGCGCGATCCCTTACCGCTACAATATTACAATGAATGTTTTATATGCGAAAATATTTGTAGATCAAGCCGCATCGTATTACGATGAGTTTGACATTTCTATTGATACAAATTCAGGGGATCATGAGGAAATCGACACCAGGAACTTATAGGCATGTCCCAACAATCCAAGCACAAAGAGTAAGGTAGAAAAATGGCTGATAAAAAAATAACAGATTTAGACCCAATCGCAACGCTTGACGTTACAGACGTTTTACCCGTTGTTGATCTTACCGATGACACTACAAAAAAAGTTACCGTTCAACAAATCATTGATGAGGTTACGCCAGGTGGCGCGGTTGATTCGGTCAATGGTCAAACTGGCACTGTAGTTCTTACAACTGACCTTGTAGCGGAAGGTGCTACAGACAAATATGTTACAGCAGCGCAAAAAACAAAGCTTGATGGAATCGCAGCACCTGATTATTTAAGTGTCTTCCTATCGGCAGATCAAACAACTAATAAGACACCAGGCAATCCTATCGTTTTCGATACAATAGGCGATCAACCTTCACTGAGTGATATTGCATACAATAACACAACAGGTATTTTCACAATTCAAGCTGGCACTTATGATATGTCCTTTTTCGCACAGTCTGACACGTCTGGATTGTTGTATTGCAGATGCACTGGCGCAACAACTGCTGCGCCAGGATCACCTTTTGATTTATCTGAATTAACTGGTTTCGGTGAACTTTCTGGATCGGGTAGAACATGGCCTATAAAGTTTATTTACACAGCGACAGAGGAAACAACCTTCCAATATGAAATCTTGCTTAATTCAACAACAGCAGACATACGGGGTTCCTCAACTTGGGCAACAATTATAAAGGTCGCGAGCGTGTAAATAATGGTGAAGGTGGAACAGGCGCGGCAAACAGTGCTTCTCAAGGATCAATCCAAGGCGGAGAAGGTCGTGCAGGAATCGTTATTGTTGAGGAATTTTATTAAAATTTTATATAAAAAGGAGAAAAAATGAGCAACTTATCAATAAACAATGTCATCAATGTTTCGGTTTCCCAAGTGGGCGCTGGCATTGGTCAATATAACACATCAAACATAGCTTTGTTTTCGCATGAAGCGTACGAAACCAGCTTCGGTACAGACGGGTACAAAATTTATCTTGCACCGTCCGATGTCGAAACTGATTTCGGTAGCGCAAGCGTTACATATAAACAAGCGTTGGCAATTTTTTCACAGCAGCCAAACATTCTAGCGGGCGGTGGTTATCTTGTAGTCATACCTATGGCACAAGAAACGCAAGCTATAGCTTTTGATGCGACACCTGATTCGGGTGATTTTGTTTTCACATACGATGGCGATGATTCTGCTGTAATTGATTTTGATGCGACAGCAGCAGAAGTACAAACAATCATTCGGGCAATCCCAGGTCTTGAAAATGTTTTGGTAACGGGTGCCGTTGATTCTGCAACGGGATTAACCATTAATTTTGAAGGCGTTGAAGGTGACATTGCATTGGCAACGGTTACTAGTAATAACTTGCTCGATGGTGTAACGCCTGTTGTCGCAACGGTTACAGAAACCGAAGGTGGGGAAACACTTGGAGAAGCGATATCAAGAACCGGTGGTTTGATTGAATATTTCGGAATCATTTCTACTTATGTTCAAGAGGAAGCGGAACTACTTGCAGCCGCAGCGGTTGTACAGGCTGAAAGTAAAATTGCTTTTTTTGTTCAAACAGACGCTACAACTATTGATGTTGGCGGTACGCTTGACCTTTTAAGACAAGGAGCATTTTCTCATTCTCGTGGGTTGTTTTATGGCAGCTTAACAGAAGCGGATGCGCTTAATTTTATGGCAGCATATGCAGGACGTGGATTGTCTACCAATTTCACGGGGACATTGACAACGCAAACTATGCACTTGAAAACATTGGCAACCGTTATCGCGGATAGTTCAATGGATCAAACAAAATTAACCAAAGCGCAAGCTGCAGGTGTTGACGTATATGTCAGCATCCAAGGCGTAGCAAAAACATTCACTTCTGGTTTAAATCAGTTTTTTGATAATGTTTACAACTTGCTTTGGTTTGTTGGTGCTTTGAAAGTCGCATCATTTAATGTGCTAGCACAATCATCAACCAAGATCGCGCAAACCGAAGATGGAATTGGAAGCATAAAATCTTCACTTCGTAACGTATGCGAAACAGGAATAGGAAATAATTACATCGCACCTGGGACATGGACATCACCAACAACTTTTGGCGTTCAAGCTGATTTCTTTGATAATATCACGCAGCGTGGTTATTATATCTACAGTTTACCAGTAGGATTACAATCGCCGGCAGATCGTGAAGATCGAAAAGCACCGTTAATTCAAATTGCGGTCAAACAAGCGGGTGCGGTACATAGCGCGTCTATCATTGTAAACATAAACGAGTAAGGAGCATAATATGAAAACAAGTTTAACAGGAAGTGATACCGTTGTAATAAACGATAGAAACTTTGCTGATTTTGCGGAAGGTGATGTTGCTACATTAGATTTTGAAAACAATATCGCAGAACTAAAAACAGGAAAAAACGGTAATACAATTTATGCAATTAATGAAACGGGTAGACAATGTACGGTTGTTTTACGTGTATTGCGCGGTTCGTCCGATGATAAATATTTAAACAACTTACTGGAACAGCAAAGCGCAAATTTTTCCGGTACTGTTTTAATGTTTGGCGAGTTTGTAAAACGTGTAGGTGATGGTTTAGGTAACGTATTGCAAGATACCTATATTTTATCGGGTGGAATTTTAACTACACGCGTTGGAGCAAAGTCTAATGTTGAAGGTGATACAGAGCAAAGCGTTTCTGTCTACAACATGAAATTTTCTAACGCACCAAGGGCTTTGACATAACATGAAAGAAACAAAACTAGATTCAGGTGCAGAGTTAAAAATAACAATGGCGTCTTTTTCCGAGGGTCATGCGTTGTTTAAAGCTTTTGCAAAAGTTTTAGAAGAAGCTAATTTGGACGGCAACGCGGATTTATTTAATGCTATGTCATTGAAGAATTTGTTTTGTCGCCTAGCATGGTCCAAAGATGTTGAAGATTGTTTATGGGCTTGCATGAAACGTGCGACATACAACAAAATCAAAATCGACAAAGAACTTTTTGAAGATGAAAAAATTCGTGAAGATTTTATTGTAGTATGTTCGGAAGTAGGTGCATATAATTTGCACCCTTTTACGAAAAGCCTTTATGCAAAGTATCTGCCAGGGTTGGAAGCAATGAAAGCTACCCAAGAGTAGAAATTGAAGAAGATGATTTAATCGTTTTTTTTAAATTGGTAAAGGCTGGTTTTGGAAACTTGGAGGATGTGAAGAAAATGAGTAGCCGAGAAGTATTACAAGCCTTGTCTTACGAAACTTTCATATCTGATTTTCAATCATCTTATCTGGAGATTAATAAAGCGTGAAAATTGCAGATTTATTTGTAAATATTGGCATTGGCGGTGCGGAAAAAAGCGTTCGCAGTTTATCCAATGTTGATAAAAGTATGGGGAATATCGCCAGTACTTCACTTGAAGCCAAAGCAGCTATTATCGGTATGGTTTATGCGTTGCAAAGACTTTCTGCATCATCTAACGCGCAAGGGACGGCTCTAAATAATTTCGCATTAACTACGGGCATGAGTACAAAACGTCTGCAACAATTTCAACATGCGGGCAGGCAATACGCAGCTACTAACGATGAGATGACAAATTCACTTGTTGGTTTGCAAAAGAAAATGACTGATATAGCAATCGGAGGAGGTACTCCAAAAGGAATGCCTTTTCTTGCGCAACACGTAGGATTGCCAAAAGATATTGAAAACACCGAAGAAATGTTTTTTAAATTGCAGGAGTTTGCGACTAAATTTAAAAATGACCCATCGAAAGCAACTTGGGTTCTTGATTCTTTCGGTATAGGTAAAAACCTTCAAGCGGGTATGTTCGATGGTGGTTTTAACGAAAAAGTTTTTTCACAGGCAAATGCATATTCAACAGGCCAAATAAAATCATTAAATGAAATGAGAAAACAATGGACAAATTTATTTGAAGACATTGAACATCGCATGGGACAAATGAATATAAAATGGATGAGCAAAATGCTCCCAGACATTCAAAAATTAGTAACAGAAGTTTTTAAAATGGTTGATGCTTTTTCAGCATTGGCAGAAAAGCTTGAGATTATAAAAGCAATCGGTATGGTTTTCGAAGGGTGGGGTTTAATATTTAAAGGCATAACGTATGCTGTTTCAGGTGAAATTGGTAACAATTTGGGGACAGCTCTTGGTGAAGCTAAATTAAATTCTAGTATGGGAAATGGAACATTACTTGATAATTTAGGGTTAAAAGATTACTTGCCCAAAGATTGGAAAACTTCTAATAAATCTAACCAAAACAACGTTACAAATAACAATAATTTCTATGGAAACATTGATCCTGTAAGAGCTGGAAAATCAATTGGAAATGAAACTACAAGTGCCATTGTCAATATCCCACAGGAGGTAAATTGATTAATTTAGCGACATTATCGAGCGTAGCTACAACGGCCAAAAATTTATCGAATCTTATATTGATCACACCTAATAAGCCGGTGGGGTACCTACCGCAACCAACGGCAAATGAAATAGCCAATAAGGGTAAAAAAATAAAAGATAAAGACGGAATAGAACGTGTATTGGAAAATCCAGAAGCGTTTTTTTTCAATTATGAAGGTGAACAGAAAATAAGTTTAAATAGCCAGATT
>Ga0075117_1001919_pt1 | contig 12413 bp, 7 predicted proteins | sample AntAceMetag02UKJ_FD_69789 | JGI IMG/M metagenome (GOLD analysis project Ga0075117, IMG submission 69789) | Saline lake microbial communities from Ace Lake, Antarctica - Antarctic Ace Lake Metagenome 02UKJ | ecosystem: Environmental > Aquatic > Non-marine Saline and Alkaline > Saline | place... | reverse complement strand
ACGTAGATCTCCTATAAAATAGAAATACTCCTCAGGCGTTAGGTATCCAATCAAAAAACTCTCGTCTATAAACGATGATGTAAAGGGTTTCCATGCCTCGCTGGTATTTACTTGAACACCGTGTGAAGTTATGTGACCCGAACTAGGTTGTATTAAATCTAACAATAGGCTAAAAAAAGTGGTTTTACCCGCCCCGTTGTTACCCACTAAGCCAAAACTTTGCCCTTTGGGGATTTCTAAATGTTCTATATTAAGTACCGTTTGCTTTCCGTACTTCTTGGTTAATTTATCGGTTATTATCATTTCTTTAGGTTTCAGGTTTAAAGTTTCATGTTCAAGGTTCAAAGTTTATTGTTTAAAGTTCTGCGCTCAAAGTAGTGTTGCGATTCGATTGCGCTCCTCTTGACAGTTTCTATGCGATTCCATATTTCATTATCTAGCTAATTTACAGCCAACTATTTTCAACAGATTGCCACGTCGCAAAAACTATAGCTTATCACTTCAATTTTACGTCAAGCTCCTCGCAATGACATCTAAGTTTTTCTATTTAATATTTTTGACTAATTACTTTTTACTGATTACTGCCAACCGTAACTGCCTACTAAAAAACTACCGGCTAACAACTACCGGCTACCCACTTAACTAGCTCGCCTTCTCTTTAAATCCGGCAATCATACCGTATTTCTTTTTTCTGTATTGTTCTGTGATTATGTTCAATAAGTAATTTTTCATGGCAAATCCTACGATTCCCAAAACGGAAAGTACAATAAGGGCCGCCTCCATGGATATGGCATAATAAAAGATTGCGAACAGCACAATGGGCGCTACCAAAACGGGAAGCATAATTAAAAACTGTGTAGCACTTGTTCCTTGCATATTCCCGAACGGACTTTGATCTAACTCAATTCGTTTTTTATTGAAAGACCCAAAGAATAAAATGACGGGTATATTTACTCCTAAATTGTATAATGCACAGGCAAAATTAATAGCCAATGCCTCCCAACCAAAGTAAACGTAAGGGATCGTAAGTAAGAACATCACTACCACACTAACCGATATTAAACTGGCCTTGGATTCCAAATACTTGCGCAAAGGAATGTTTTGAGACATCATCATAGAATAATAACTACTGTCCCAAGCTGGAATAAACTGTCCAAAATTACTCAAGAAGATACCTGTCATAAAGACTCCTAAGAATACTTTCATAGGCACCATATCTGCGTACATATCCTGTGTGTAAAAAATCAATCCGTAGAAAACGAAAAGGAGCGAGATAAACACCTGACTCTTGGTTCGCTTGTTACGCCATATCATTTTCAAATCTAGCTGCAAGAAGGTGCCCATTTCGCCGAATTTTTTAGCCCAAGCCATATCATTGGTATTGGCTTTTACCGTTTTGGGCTTTAAGCTGGCATCCAAATATATTTTGTTGTACAAGAACTTATAGTTGATGTAATAGATCAATACAGCAAGTGCTACGGGAATCAATGCCGCCAAAGGATATGCGTACAAAGCGTGGAAAATAGGCGCAGAAAATACTTTAATATCAAACACCCCAAAATAGTTAAGCGCATAGCCCAGAACAATAATACTGCCGAGCAGTATTAAGGCTTTATCGTTCTTATTGATTAGTAGATTTATATAATTTATACAGAGCACTATAGCAAAAATTGCAAGGACCCAAAGTAGCACGTTCAGCACCGGATACCCATTAAATAATAAAACTATAGCAAAAGGCACAAAGAAAAAGAGCGACAATAAGTTATAGATAGATACTCCAGACCGACCTAATATATAATGCGCTATAGCACTTTTCTTAACTGGTGTAGAAAGGAAAGGTTTAATATCCATTACGGGTAGCTTTTGCATAAAATAGCGCAAGAACAGCTCTATGAGTACCCAGTAAATAAAATATTGGCTTATGGTCCACATAGGGCTTTGGTCCGGAAAGAACTTTTTTAATATAAAATACATTCCTCCACCTGCACCCGCCAGGTACAACAGCATTATAACCCCAAAAAATCCCATTAGTATTTTTAGCCCAAGACTCTTGCCAAAGGTAGCGGAGCGGAAAAACGACTTCCATTGAAGTCCTGTGAATAGTTTGAACATAGTCGGTTGGTTTTAACGTTCTGGTTATTGGTAATAGAAAGCTAGTATTTGTTACAAGAAAGTGATTTTTTTTTAACATGTGATTTTTTATAGCTCTGTCATTGCTTAATTTTGCATTCTATTTAAAAGAAAAAGAAATTATGGCCGATTTTCATGCCCTTACTGTTAGCTCCATTAAAAAATTGACCCCAAGTTCTGTTGCGGTTACGTTTGATATTCCCGCCACGCTTGCGCAAACTTTTGCCTTTACTGCCGGACAATACATCACTATAAAAAAAGAAATAAAGGGCACCGAATTGCGTCGCGCCTATTCCATAAGCTCCGCTCCTACCAAGAAGGATATCACCATAGGTGTTAAAAAGGTTGACCGTGGCGGGTTTTCGGACTACGCGAGCACAAAACTTCAAGTGGGTGACGTACTTGAGGTAATGCCTCCCGAAGGTCGTTTTACGTTTAAAACATCCGAAGTGCAAAACATTGCAGCTTTTGCCGCTGGTAGTGGTATTACGCCAATTATGAGTATTGCCAAAACCGTATTGGACAGCAATCCTAAGAATACCTTTGTATTAGTGTATGGGAACAAATCCTATGAAGAAACCATGTTTTACACCGATTTGGTAAAACTACAATTAGATTATACTAATCGGTTTTTTGTTTATTTCACGAATAGTCAAACCAAAGAAGACAAAGCCTTATTTGGCCGTATAGACACAGCTACCGTAAACTATGCCTTAAAAAACAAGCATAAGGATACCCGTTTCAACGGTTACTACCTATGTGGTCCGGAACAAATGATTCATATGGTTACCGATACCTTGGTTGAAAATGACGTGCCAAAAGACAAAATTCATTTTGAACTGTTCACCGCATCGGAAATAAAGGAAGAAATGCCTATTGTTGCGGAAGGACAAACGAAGGTAAAGGTCATTGTTGACGATGAGGAGTTTGAAATCACCATGGATAAAAAAATGCTGGTGCTAGATGCCGTTCTAAAAGAAAATATTGATGCGCCGTACTCTTGTCAAGGCGGAGTATGCAGCAGTTGTATTGCCAAGGTAAAAGAAGGAAAGGCAGAAATGGTTAAAAATCAAATCCTAACCGATGGTGAAATCGCCGATGGTTATATTCTAACTTGTCAAGCGCATCCTATAACACCGACTTTGACGGTGGATTATGATGATGTTTAGAAAAAAGTGATTAGAGGGTAGTTGTTAGTGGGTAGTACCAAGGGTTTCGAATTTTTTGGTAGCAGTCTCATAACCGAGAGCAAAGGCTTTTTCCAAGCCTTTACGGTCCAAAATACCAATATGTTCTAACTCTTTGGGCTCGAAAACCAGATCGCATTTGTCAATTTTTTCCCTATTGATAGCATAAATCATCAAGCCGGTAACCCTGCCCGTTAGTTGAAGGGAATTGTTCAAGTCTTTTTTTTGGAGTTTAGATACGATAGATACATTGCTTCCAATTACAAAATCGACCTTACCCATTACAGCTTCCGACGGAAAGTTGTTCATAATACCGCCATCGGCATATAACATGCCGTTATAACTTACCGGACTAAAAACGGGTGGCAAAGCAGCGGACGCTAGCAAAGGCTTTATCAATTCGCCACTAGAAATAAACTCCTCCTGCCCCAGTTCCAAATTCGTGGCTACTACCGAAAGTCTCTTTTGTAAGCTTTCAAAACTATCTTCCGGAAAATAAGCTTTAAACGTATCAATAAAGCGCTCGGTATTTATAAGTCCCGGTTTTGCTACGGCAAAATAGTTGTATTTAAACAAGGGTGTTTCCTTAAAAAAACGCATCATGTCCAAAACGGAATTGTTATTCGCGTAAAGTGCACCTACCAATGCACCGATACTACTACCGGCCACAATGTTGGCTCCTAGACCAAACTCTTCCATGGCTTTTATGACCCCAATGTGCGCCATGCCACGTACACCACCCCCAGATAATACTAGACCAATTGATTTAGATTGTAAAGATTCCAGGTTCATAAGGTAGATTAAGTTGCAAAAGTAGAACGTTTAAGACGAAAGAATTGGGTTCGCACTAATTTTTGTGGCATGTCTTTTAAACTACTCGGTCGGTTTTATTTTTTTAACCCCATATTATATGGCATATTTTGAATTTTGTCGACAATTTTTACATCTATGTCGGAGTCCATATCATATCTTGGCAATACTTTAAAACATTAAACAAACTGGTCGGTCAGTTTTAAGGAAAATAATATGCCACACCTTGTAATTAATTTATTACCGCTACGACCAAACCCTAGTATACTTTTTATCGTAAGTTTACGTAGATAAGAAAAAGAAAACTGTTGAATTACGCTCCTAAAACTGCTATACTGGTCTTTGCCAATTCTGCCCAAGCAGAATTGTCGAACAAAGCCATACCAAAAGGCGAACTTTTATTTGAAGGGCTTACCCAAGATACCCTAAAAAAGGTAGTAGCAACGGGACTTCCCTACTTTCATATTTCTGATAAAGAACAAGAAGGTGATTCTTTTGGTGAACGTTTTACCAAGGCAATACAAACAGTTTTTGCAAACGGTTTTGAGAATATTATTACTATAGGAAATGATACTCCCCAATTAAAAACCGCACACTTACTAAAGGCAAATAAAGCTTTAAAAGACGGGAAAACCGTATTGGGGCCCTCCTTAGATGGCGGCTTTTATTTAATGGGCATCCATAAATCCAACTTTGACCAAGAGACGTTTAAAAGATTACCCTGGCAACGGTTTAGTCTGTTCAATACGGTTTCTACACTTTTAGAGGTAATGGACAGTCTACTTTATAAATTACCTGTTCTTTGCGATATCGATTCGTTTAAAGATGTAAAGCGACTCGTATCGTTTCGCAAATCGATTTCTTTTGCCATTTTGCAATTGTTCGCATTACTATTGCAAGTAGGGAAAGAGCTTGAAACTAATATTCTTTCCATATTTTTTATCATTTTCCTTCAGCTGCCTTATAATAAAGGTTCTCCAGTACCACTTCATTCCTAGTCTTGTTGAATAGATGGATACATCCATCTGAATTACTCATTCAATTTATATAACTACATGAAGTATGTATTGTTAGCTATGACATTGTTCATGGCAACTAGTATCAACGCCCAGGAAGGTATTTCTGGCACTATAACGGATGCAAAAAACAATCCGATCCCTTACGTAAATGTTCAATTGAACGGCACGAATAAAGGAACCATCTCTAACGAAGATGGAAAATATAGTCTCAATATTCCTGATTTACAAGGGATTTTAAAAATTTCGGTTCTCGGTTATAAAATACAAACCATTCCTATTAATGGAGCATCGGTTATAGATGTTACCTTACTGGAATCCTCCGAAGAACTGGACGAAGTGGTGTTAACAGCCTTAGGTCTGAAACGGGAAACCAAAGAATTGGGTTATGTAGTCCAAAGCCTAGATTCAAAAGGGGTTACAGAAGTTAAGGCAGTCAATTTTCTGGACAATCTTACTGGAAAATTAGCAGGTGTAACGATTAACCAAGGCTCAACTGGAGTAGGCTCATCATCTAAGATTACGATAAGAGGAGAAGCATCTTTTTCCAATAATAATCCCTTGTTTATTGTAGATGGCGTGCCTATAAATAACAATTCTGTTTTCAACTTTACCAACGAAGCTGCAGCAGGATTTCAAGCCATTGATTTTGGGAATGGCGCCATGGAGGTAAATCCGGATGATATTGCAGAAGTATCCGTATTAAAAGGACCTAGCGCAGCAGCACTCTACGGTACACGTGCCTCAAATGGTGTCATCGTTATCGAAACCAAAAGCGGTAAGGCCCAGCAAGGTTTAGGTATCAGCTATAACACTAGTTTCTTTGTAGATTCCGCCTTTCAACTTCCCGATTTTCAAAATGAATACGGACAAGGACAATCCGGGGTGTTTGAATTTGTAGATGGACTAGGTGGTGGCACTAGCGATAACATTACCTATAGCTGGGGACCACGATTAGATGTAGGGAATTTAATTCAACAGTTTGATAGCCCGGTGACCTTAGCAGACGGCAGCGTTGTACGTGGGGGAGATACCGCATTATATAGTGGTTTGCCCATTACCCCAACAGAATTCCGTTCCAATCCTGATAATTTGAAGGATTTTTATAATACTGGAACTACACTAATGAATAATATTGCTATTTCCAACGGATTTGAAAAAGGAAATTATCGCCTTTCTTTTACAGATTTACGAAGTGAATCCATTATTCCAGGGGTAAACCTAGACAGGCAAACCATAAGTGCTCGATTAGGATTTAGGCCTACAGATAAATTGCGCATCAATTCATCCATCAGTTACGTGAATTCGCAGAGTGATAACCGGCCTTCAAGCGGATATGGTTCAGAAAACGTAAACTATTCATTAGTGGCTTGGGGACCGCGTTCTTTAAATATTGATAGTCTTCGTGATTATTGGCAACCGGGTCTGGAAGGCGTGCAACAATATTCCTATAACTATACCTTTTTTGATAATCCCTTTTTTATATTGAACGAGAACCGTAATTCCTTTAACCGAGATCGTGTTTTTGGAAATATATCCGCAAGTTATGATATCACGGACCATATAACGGCAACTATCCGTTCTGGAATGGATTATTCTAGTGAACTGCGTCAACTGAGGCGTGCGTTTAGTTCCAACCGCTTTCAGAATGGTGGTTATGCGGAACACGATGTTTTTTATAGAGAAGTAAATACCGATTTTCTACTCAACTACTCCAATCAGTTTAATGATTTTAAGGTTGATGTTTCTCTAGGAGGAAATAGATTAAATCAGAAAGCTTTTACGTCACAGGCACAAACCACGAGTTTGGCACAGCCCGGTATATTTCGCCTCTCTAATGGTGCATCTCCAATTGAGGTTTTTGAATTTGAATCAAACAAACGCATCAACAGTTTTTATGGGCTAGCAAAATTTGGCTACAAAGATTTTCTGTTTTTAGACATTACGGGGAGAAATGACTGGTCTAGTGCGTTGGCAACCCCTTTTTCGGTGGATAACACCTCGTTTTTCTATCCTTCCTTCTCCAGCAGTTTCATACTATCTGAGGTAGTTGAATTGCCAAAAGCAATTTCTTTCGCAAAATTAAGGGCGAGTTGGGCCCAAGTAGGGAACGACACCAATCCTTTTCAAACTACCGGTGCTTTTGTGGCTCAAACGCCTTTTAATGGACAGCCTACATTCAGCAATCAAAATACGATTGCGAATCCTAATCTGCGACCAGAAACTACATCTTCTTTTGAAGTCGGTGCTGACTTACGATTCTTCGGCGACCAATTACGTTTTGATATTTCGTATTACAATGCAGTTACCGAGGACCAAATTATTTCACTACCCATTGGAATCTCCTCTGGTTTTACGCAACAAGTAGTAAATGGCGGAAAAGTACGCGCAAAAGGATTGGAAATTATAGCAGGAATTTCCCCTGTACTCTCAGATAATTTTCAATGGAACAGTACCTTAAATTTTAGCACAAGCAGAGCAACAGTAGCAGATTTACCGCAAGATGAAGGCCGACTCACATTGGCGTACTCTAGAATATATGACAGTCAAAACCAAACAGTGTTTTTACAGGTCGAAGAAGGTGGTCGTGTTGGAGATTTGTACGGAACTGGATATTTAAAGAACGACAATGGAGATTTTATCCTTACCAATGAAGGGCGATATATTCCGGATAACAATCTCCAAAAATTAGGGAACTCAAATCCTGATTTTATGTTGGGATTCAATAATCAATTTGAATTTAAAAACTGGAATCTTGGATTTCTCTTAGATTGGCGACAGGGCGGAATCATAGTATCCAGAACCAGAGCGTTAGGAAATGTTGGAGGGCAATTGGCAGAAACATCGTTTAGGCCAGAAGAAGGAATTGTACCACAAGGCGTCGTTAATACAGGAACCGATGCGAATCCGGTATTCACACCAAATACCGTTGCAGTAACTGCAGAAAGCTATTACCGACAGTTTTTTGACCGAAACCACGAGGAAAATAACACCTATGATGCGTCCTTTCTAAAGCTGAGACAATTTTCCGTTGGATATACATTTGACAACCTTAATATGTTCAATCAAAACACCAGTTTGAGTCTCTCCCTTATTGGTAGAAACTTGTTCGCCATAACAGAAAACCCACACTTTGACCCAGAGCAATTGGCCGTGCAAGGCCAAGGATTCATTAGCGGTGTAGAGGATATGTCTTATGCGACTACTAGAAGTATTGGTTTTAAAGCAGGGTTTAATTTTTAATATGAAGATGATGAGTATTATACATAAAGAGAAAATCTACATAAAAGGGACCTCCCCTAGCCCCTCCAAAGGAGGGGAACTGGGTACTAGTTTTGTTGAAACCCTATTCAAAAAAATAAATGCATTATTGAAAACTACAAGCGTGAGTTTGGTAAAATCTCTAATCATAACTAAAAGGAAACCCCCTCTCCTTGGGAGAGGGTTGGGGAGAGGACATTTAGGGAGAGGACTTTTGTTTCTTGCATTTGTATTTACCACCTCCTGCACCCAAGATTTTGAGGAAATAAACACCAATCCAAACTCACCTGTAACCATACAACCAAGCCTACTGTTAAGGCAGGTTATTTATGATTATGGGGAGCAAATGTCCTATGAAGGATTTACTGCTGGGAATTTATTGGGGCAATACACTACAGCGCTGGATTTTAATCTTTTTGATAGGCATGACTTAAAATCACCACAATTAGGAGGTAATCCTTGGCCTATTTTTTATCAGAACCTAAGGGATAATGAAATCATTTTAAACCTATCACAGGAAACCGAAACCTTTGCCGTCTACGAAGGTCCCGCGCGTATTCTTAAAGCCTACATGAGTGCGGGCTTGACCGATTTATTTGGTGATGTACCCTATTCAGAGGCTTTTAAAGGAGATAGCGGTACCGTAACTCCAGTTTATGATACTCAAGAATCTATTTATATGGATGAAAATGGAATTCTGGACAACTTGGAGAAAGGGATTGCTGCCATTGAAAATTATACCGGAAGTATTGCTTTAGAGGGCGATATTCTTTTTGAAGGTGATTTGCAAGGATGGGTACGATTTGCAAATTCACTTCGTATAAAACACCTTATGCGTATTTCCAGTAACATGGACGTCTCTTCCCAATTACAAGCAATTGTAGCAGATGGTAATTTCATTGATAAAAATATAGAGAATGCCATTTTTGATTTTACGGATGGGGAACCGAACAATTTTAGGTTGGCCCGTTTGAGAGTGGGTGATTTCAACAACTTTGTACTTTCGGAAACTATGGAGGATATCTTAAACGACTTGAACGATACCAGAATTTCCACATTATTTAGACCATTCAGTAATAGTGATTCGGGTGAATTTAATGGCTTACTGAACGGAATCGATGCGACACAAAACGCTGCTACCCTATCCGATTATTCTTTAGCAGGTACTATTTTCCGAGAAAACACAGGGGTTTTAGATGCAAATTTCATGACCAGTATGGAAACGCACTTTTTACTGGCAGAGGCTGCCCAAAAAGGTTTCATTACCGCAGATGCCCAAACGCTTTACAATATTGGCGTTTCCCAAGCTTTTGAGTATTGGCAAGTAGAACTTCCTACAGATTATCTTACAGGAACGGGAGCCTATACCAATGGTAATGCCTTGGAAAACATCATTACGCAAAAATGGATTTCTAATATGATTAATGGATATGAAGGATGGATTGAATATAGAAGAACAGGGTTCCCAGTCTTAAAAAGACTTTCGGCAAGCTTAAACGATAATTTAATTCCAGTCCGTATGCCTTATCCTGCAGAAGAAGAGGCTCTTAACAGTACAAATTATAGTAGCGCAGCCGCAAACACAGATGGGAATAGTATTAATGTGGCAGTTTGGTGGGATGAACAAGCCCCCTAGTCCGCCGTAGGCGGAGGAACTCTTACTCTGATGCAAATTGGGGTGAAAACTATATTAAAGATTTAAATTATTAATAACCAGTTTATTAATTAATACTTTTTACTGATTACTGAACGAATGACAGAAGTACAAATTTGGCAATGGGGATTAATAGGAATATCTAGTTTGATATTATTCCTTATCTCTCCTTTGGCTAAAAATACCAGTCAGTTTTTTAAGGCAGTTCAAAAGAAGAAAACACCCAATACATTTATGTTGATGGGGAGTTTAATAATCTCTTGGATATTTGCTAAGAGCATTACAAACGCTGCTAATCTGGGATTGGATTATGGTATTGTAGGAGGAGTAGCCTATGCAGGATATTATGTTTCCTTTGCTGTTGCCGGTATTGTTATTTATAAGATGCGTTTACATGGCAAATACACAAGTATTCATCATTTCCTAAGTTCAAAATTTGGGAAGGGAGCCGTTGCCGTTTTTTCTATTCTTATTGCAATTCGTTTATTCAATGAAGTTTGGAGTAACACTATGGTAATCGGGTCTTATTTTGGAGATATAGGAACCAGTTCTTATTATTGGTCCATTCTAGTTTTCACTACCCTTACACTAGCATACGTACTTAAAGGAGGTATGAGTAGCTCTATATTTACAGATGTTTTACAAATGGGCTTGTTTTCAATCTTACTGCTTGTAATTTTGGGAGCGATCTTTGGAACTGAAACTAATTTTACGGTTCATAATGCAGTTAGCTCTGGAGTCTGGTCCTTTGATATGGGCTTAAATTTGCTTTTTGCTGCAGTACTCCAATCCTTTAGTTATCCCTTTCATGATCCTGTATTAACCGATAGGGGATTTTTAAGCAGTCCCAAAGTGACTTTAAGAAGTTTCCTGTTAGCAGGGATATTAGGGGGTTTATGTATTATACTTTTCAGTATTATTGGAGTGTATGCGCAATCGCAAGGAATGCAAGGTCAGGCAGCGGTTGAAGTAGGTAAGGCTTTTGGAGTGGTTATCTTGTTAGTCATCAATTTTATAATGATTACCTCTGCTGCCTCTACGTTGGACTCTACCTTCTCATCCTTTTCTAAATTATTGGCTATCGATTTAAAATTAGGGAATTCGCTCAAATTTGGGCGTTGGTCTATGGTTTTAATTGCAGTATTAGGAACAATACCTGTTTTTTTGAATGCAGAAATATTATCAGCAACCACCATAAGCGGAACTATGGTTATTGGTTTAACACCCATTTTTCTATTTTGGAACGACAAAGCACCCAAGATAAGTTTTCATCTAAGTGTTTTTTGTGGGATTTTATTCGGATTTTTGCTGGTTTTCAGCTGGTTTCCAAACGCTTTAATATTTACTGATGGGAAATATGCAGATTTACTTTGGATTAATTTCTGGGGAATTTTAAGTTGTATCACACTCTATTTTATACCCAAATGGATAAGGAGATAAAACATATTGGAACTAAAAACGGAAAGCTAATGCTCTTTGGGGGGGTATACAGTAATCTGCAGGCTTTGGAAAAGCTCATAAACATTGCTGATGCAGAAGAGATTGCTCCAGAAAACTGTATCTGTACCGGAGACATTACTGGATACTGCGCACAGCCCGAAGAAACGATACAATTGTTTAGGAAATGGGGCGCATTAAGTATTGCCGGTAATGTAGAGTTGCAACTGGCCAATGATAGTGAAGATTGTGGATGTGATTTTAAAGCCGGAAGTCGCTGCGATAGCTTTTCAAAAACATGGTTTCCTTTCACCAAAGGCTATTTATCAGAGGAATCGTTGGAATGGATATCTGAAATTCCAGAACATATCAGTTTTGATTATGGTGGTAAAAAAGTTACCGTTGTACATGGTAATTACGGAAATACCTCAGAGTTTATATTCAAATCCAACGCCAATAGTAGTAAGGAAAAATGTTTTCAAGAGACCAACAGCGATGTTATTATTGCTGGGCATTGTGGACTACCTTTTCATCAGTCTATAAAAGAAAAACTTTGGTTAAACCCAGGGGTTATTGGGATGCCAGCAAATGATGGCACTACTAGAGTTTGGTACATGATACTGGAAATAGAGAAGGGTGAATTAAAATATACTCATCGGTCTTTTGAATATGACCATACCACTGCACAACAATTAATGTTCAAAAACCACCTGCCTGAAGCGTATGCAGATACACTAAGCTCCGGTATTTGGGACAATATGGAAATACTACCTGAACTCGAAAAAATGGGGCGGGGAATTCCAATCAATCTAGATAATTCACAAAAAGAAACTATAGCACCCAAAACACAGAAAAAGATGGCAGATTCGTATTACAACCCAAAAGACCTAAGAAAATTTGGAAAGATAACCGAGTGGA
>Ga0075117_1001918_pt1 | contig 12414 bp, 19 predicted proteins | sample AntAceMetag02UKJ_FD_69789 | JGI IMG/M metagenome (GOLD analysis project Ga0075117, IMG submission 69789) | Saline lake microbial communities from Ace Lake, Antarctica - Antarctic Ace Lake Metagenome 02UKJ | ecosystem: Environmental > Aquatic > Non-marine Saline and Alkaline > Saline | place... | reverse complement strand
GTTAGTATGGAAGGATCCGTTGGATAATGATAGACATGCCACCAGAGAGGATGTTAACATATGACGTCATATGATATTAGATAAAATTAAAAACAGGGGCGAGGAGATGTCAGTGCTGGAAGGAATGGACAGGCTACAGTACATCATAGATGAGGCCAGAAAGGTAGAACCCTTGGGAAACGAGTATAAGACAGATGAGAACAAGATACGTGGTTGCATATCCAACCTATGGGTGGCAGGAGAACAATTAGCGGATGGCACCATGGAATACTACCATGATGCTGACTCACACATGACCAAAGGCACGGCCAAGGTCATACTGGACATAGTGAATGGTGAACAAAAGAGTAAAGTTGCAACATTAACACTAGAAAGTTTTATGCCATTAGGCATAAAAGAACTACTAACAATGCAGAGACAGGTAGGCTTTGCAAGTTTAATTGAACGAGTAATAAAGATAGCAAATGATTGATATGCCAGAAGGATGGGTGCCAAATGATAACGCATCTGTTGACCCGCATCTAGAATGCGATCTAAAAGACATCAAGGAACATCCACCAACACAGGAAGAACTGATGCCTAGCATAGTTGAAAAACTCAAGGAGTGCTATGATCCTGAGATAAGCGTGGACATATACAACCTGGGACTGATATACGACGTCAAGGTAACAGAGGACCGGACGGTGCACGTGCTGATGAGCCTCACCAGTGCATTCTGTCCAGCGGCAGACATCATACCAAAAGACGTGATGGACAAGGTAGAGAGCATACCAGATCTCAAATGCAAGGTCAAGATAACAATGCAACCACAGTGGGGTCGTGACATGATCAACCCCGAGGTTCGTGACCTGATGGGACTGTAAAATGAAAACACCAGATTCAAAAACATTTTGTTCTGCACCTTGGTTTCAAATAAGAAACCAAAACGATATGACCAAAAGAGTCTGTGGCAGTATAGATGAACAAAGCCAAGATAGCAGTAGCGAAGATTCAGAACCATTACAATATCTAAACAGTGATCAAATTATTTCTTTAAAAAAAGATTTACACAACGGAATAAAAAACAAACATTGTAAACGATGTTGGAAACAGGAAGAAATAGGGAAAGAAAGTTACAGGCAGAAACTAAATGAATTTGTCACTAGTAACAAAGAATTCTCACAATCCTGGTTGAAAAATTATTTTTCAAATAAAGACAATTTTGATAGTGATATGCTATTGATGTCAGACATTAAAATTGGAAACACTTGTAATCACGCCTGTCTGATGTGCATACCCAACGATAGCTCATTAATCTATAACAAATGGCAAAACAATCTTCAAAATGAATTTGTCGCTAAAAAATTAAATGATGACCCTGACTATCTGCAAAGAATAAAACAGAATGGATATAAAAACGACAAATATAGAAATTATCTTAAACAAGTTTTAAAAAATAAGAATTTAAAATTACTTAAAATACTAGGCGGAGAACCATTATTGGATAAAACTTTATTAAAAAATTTATCAGAAATAAACAATGCAATCAAAAGCAAAATTGAATTACAAATTATTACCAACGGTAGTTTGTCTTTGACTCAGTGTGCCAAATATTTGGGTAATTTTAAAAAAATTGTTTTTGTTGTTAGTCTCGAAGGCATAGGAAAACTACAGGAGTATGCTAGAAAAGGATCGGTGTGGGAAACACTCTCCCAAAATATAATAGAATCTAAAAACTATAAAAATATAGAGCTTCATATTTGTCATACTTTTCAAACAACCACAGTGCTAGGATATAGAGATCTAGAAAAATGGTGTAAAGAACAAAATTTACCAATTACAATAGGATTTGTGTATGACCCTAGCTATCTTAGTTTCAGTTCATTAAAACCCGAATGTCGCAACAGCATTATGGCAGATACAAAATTAAACAAAGAACTATTTGATACAAAATTTGATTCTGCACAACACGAATTATTCAAAAGATACATAGACTGGTATGAAAAAGATGGTAAAGTTAAATTGCGTGATATCTATCCAGAACTGTTTTAAAATCATTTATAGACTTTTACACAATTTCCAAGTATAATATAGAAAATGAAATTAGGAATTATAGGACACGGGTTCGTTGGATCAGCAATAAATCAAGGATTCACTAAAGATTGTAAAAAATTTATAGTTGATCCTAAGTATTTCCATGATAATAAAGTCACAGATCTAATTGCTTTTAAACCAGACTTAACTTTTATTTCAGTACCTACCCCTGCATCAAGCTCGGGAGAAGCAAATACAGAAATATTGTTTGATGTGTGCAGACAACTTAATCAATATAAAAATCATCTCGTGGTTATTAAATCCACTGTGGTTCCATACAAGTTAGCTCAATTGATAGAGGAATTTATTGATTTAAGAATAGTATACAATCCTGAATTCCTTACTGAAAAAAACTACACTAACGATTTTAAAAATCCAAAAATGCATATATTTGGGGGTGATATTAGCAACACAGAAAAAGTAGAGGAAATGTATAAAAATCATTCTGTTTGTGCTCCTTGTCCTGTGTTTCATACAGATATAAAAACTGCTAGTTTGGTCAAATACAGTATAAACAGTTTTCTCGCAACAAAAGTAACTTTCTTTAACGAACTCTACGATATCTACAAACGAAACGGAGGGGAAGATTTTGGCGAATTTACAAAAATAATGTCAACAGATCCTCGTATAGGAACAAGCCATATGGCAGTACCAGGCAATGACGGTCAGCGAGGATATGCAGGCAGTTGTTTCCCTAAAGATACCAATGCATTTGCTTATTTTGCCCGTGAAATATTAAACACACCGTTTACACAATTAGAGACCAGTATAGAGATTAATAAAAATCTAAGAAAAAAATTTTAGACAGTTCTACTATTTTAACAAATAAATATTAGTATGGATTCTTATTGTGATGGAAAATTGTTAGTTTCTCCTCCAGGCATGAGAGATAAACGATTTGAAAAAACTGTGATCTATATCTGGAAACACGATATATCCGGAGCATCTGGAGTTATAATTAATAAACCTTTACCATTAAACTTTTCAAAAATATGTAAAGACAGTAATGTTTTAAAAACAACCAAAGCCGAACCTTCTATGTATTACGGTGGCCCTACTTTGGAAAACTGCGTAGGAACATTGCACACAAACGATGTCATTGTTAGCTCGAGTAACGTTAACGAAGACAACGATATTATTTTCACATTAGACAGAAGGCTAATTGAGAAGATTGCTGTAGGAACGGGACCATCAAATTTTTTGATAACAATGGGTATGGCACAATGGAGTCCACAACAATTAGAAACAGAACTAGAAGCACTACCTCCTAGAAAAAAATCCGAATCATGGTTAGTTCTTAACAGCGACCCGGAATTAATTTGGAACAGCAATCATCCAAATTTTTGGAATAGTTGTTTGAACATGGCAGTAGCTCAATCATCAAGAGAATTTACTAGTAATTTTTTTAGATAGAGTTAAGCGTGTCCACTATTAGTCTAGCGTCGTTTAATGTCATTTTTGGACTAATAGGAATATCGAGACCTGTTTCTGATAATTTCTCACAGTTAGGTAATTTTCCTTTAAACTTAAATTTTGGATGTTTATGCATTGGATAAAAAATAGGCCTTGCTTCAATATTTTTACTGTTTAAATAATCACAGACTTTATCCCTGTGGGGAGTATAAATTTGATAACGCCAATACACCCATCTTTGTCCCAACCCTTCTTTTATTTTGTGATATTTTTGATCTATATTTTCATTATAAAACTGAGCTATCTTTCTTCTTTGGTCAATGAGATACTCTATGTTTTCTAATTGTGCCACAGCCACTGCCGCTGACAAATTGCTTATTCTTGAATTTAATATTAATTCGTTGCTCCCAACATTATTTGGAGACGGTGTTACAAAATTTTCTATTTTTTCTTGCAACGAGTTATTATTAAAGGTTAATGCACCACCTTCACCAGCCGCTATAATTTTATTATGAAAACTATGAATAGCAATGTCGCAATCGTTTCCTGCCTTTTTATTGTTAACTATTGCTCCTATAGATTCTGCCATGTCTTCTATTATAGGAATTCCATTTACTTTTTGTTTTAGTCTTGCTATATCCAATGCTGTACCATATAAATCAACAGCCAGTATTGCTTTGGTTTTTTTAGTAATTAAATTTTCTATTTGATCTATATCTAAATTCACTGAATCCACAGCACAATCTATCCAAACCGGAGTCGCTCCAAGTAACATAATAGGAGTTATGCACCCACTCATAGTCAAACTAGGCACAATAACTTGATCTCCGGGTTTGATGCCTAGTGCCTGTAGTGCAATGAATATAGCATTGGTTCCACTACTCACAGGAATACAGTGATTAACTCCAAGATATGATTTTAGTTCTTCCTTTAGCATTTGTACAAACTGTCCTTGATGAGATAACCAATTGGCTTTTATACACCGTGTAAGATAGTCAAGTTCATTTCCGCACAACAACGGACTATCTAATGGAATTTTATATGACATACTTGTAAGTATAGCATTTTTCAGTAAGGATTACAAATTTTGACTCTAGTGCTTTTCAATGTAGCAACTCTTATTTTACCAAGCGTGTACGTTGCTCTGTGTCGCTTATAAGGGGGTATTTGGCACCCAGCCATATCATCAGTGCGGTCAGGGTGGCCAGGGCGGACGGCAAGATCGATGCGAGGAAAGACTGATGGACATAGTTACACTCATAAACGATTACGGTTTTCCCACTGTGGCCGTGTTCTTCCTAGCATATTTCATCTACTTCCTATGGAAGTTCATCACAACGGAAATCACTCCCAAACTGGCGTCAACTTCAAAGACACTGATAGGTCTCATAGACAGGGTGCGTATGTTGGACAATGACCTGATCCGACTGCAGACCAAAGTCAAAACTGTCAGGGAAAAGAAAAAGTAGTAGCACTTAAATTCTTTTAAAAATCTATTAAATATTTGCATGAATTTCACAATGGTAATGATCGTATGCTTCACCGTGGAAGTCTGTACGGCGATGTTTGATGACACCAAGTTCAACAGCTATGACGCATGTTACGAATCATCAAGATCTACAGTGAGCTACATGCAGGAGATATATCCTGACTCGGCAGGTGAGGTGTGGTGCCTTACCCCGGAAGAGCTAGCGGCATACAGAGAGTACATAGACCAGGGTGGCGAACCCCAACTGACCAACCCCGAATTACCAGAACCATCTTTAGACACCTAGTGAATAGTCATAAGATGTCTAGTTGACAATTATTGTAAATGTGCTATAATTAAGAAATGTCGGTAAATTCATACAGTGGGTTCCAACCCTTGCAAGAAATCTGGTTGGGAGATTGTTACCCAACATCTTTCTATGATAACTTAGAATCAGAAACAAAAGATGCTTTTGTAAAAATTACCGAGATGACCAAAAACGATCTAAATCTTCTACAAAAAAAGTTAGAAACATTTGGAGTAGTTGTCCAAAGACCAGAATTTAAAAACGATCCTACTCTATATACCAATGACAAAGGGTATCTGCGAAAACCGCCTATTGTTCCCAGAGATGAAAATCTGACACTTGGAGACACATTCTATCATCTAAGGAATCATTATAAAGTAGATCCGTGGAAAACCCACGTAGACAAACTAAAAGAAAATGGAAAAGTAATTGAATCCAACGACGGAGGACTTGCTTGTTTGAATACTCCCTCGATCGTGAGATTAGGAAAAGATATTGTAGTCGATTGGGGACCACACAAGGATTGGTGGCATTTGATTGCTCCAACCATAATGGAATGGAGTAAAGATTATAGGGTACAAATAAATTTAAAAAACACAGACACATACGGACACAGTGATGGAATTTTTTGTCCAGTAGCGCCGGGTGTGATTGTTTCTACATTCTACAACAAAGAATATTCAAAAACTTTCCCAGATTGGGATATCTACTATCTTGATGAGCCCACAATGGCCGATTATAATTGTAATTGGTTTATTGATGATAATGAAATAATGAAGAATGCTAAATTCAATAGTCATCTAGAAAAATTTGCTCGAGATTGGATTGGTAATATACGTGAAACAGTATTTGAAGTCAATATGCTAGTGATTGATGAAAAAAATGTGTTAGCAATAGCAGAAAATGAAAAACTTTTTAACTGGCTTAACAAAAAAGGAATCAATGTGCATCTTGTAGATTTTAAAACAAGAAGCTTTTGGGACGGGGGATTACATTGTCTAACCTGTGACATAAACAGAGATGGTGGCAAGCAGGATTACTTTCCGTCAAGACCAAAATTTAACTACTTGGAATGGATAAACTAATGACTACACACGCAATGATAGATTTAGAAACACTGAGTACTAGACCAGATGCTGTGATTTTATCCCTGGGTGCTATCAAATTTAATCCTTATACACAGGACGATCCGCACGATCCATTGTATTTTAAAGTAGATGTAGATTCACAAACTAGTATGGGCAGACACGTAATGGAAGATACACTGGATTGGTGGACCAAACAACCTGAACATATTAGGGAAGATGCACTTGGAGAAGACGATAGAATGGATTTAAACTACACAGTCAATGCAATAAACAAATGGGCGGTAGGAGTTGATATTTTCTGGTGTCAAGGACCTTTATTTGATTATGCAATCTTACAAAATTTATATGCACAACTTAACAGGCCAGCCCCATGGCAATATTGGGCGATAAGGGATTCACGAACTCTATTTTCTTTGTATAGAGAAACCGGTATACCCAAAGTGGATGCCCACAATGCCTTGGCCGATTGTGACTACCAGGCTAAAAAAGTACAAAGGTACTATAAAAAACTTGGATTAAAAAATGGATTTTAATGGAATATTAGCCATAGACTGTTGGTGGAACTTGCCGGATATAACAATAGACAATATTAGAAAAATCGATGCAGAGAAAAAACTGTTAGTCAATACAGAACATCAACCCACTAATGAAAAATTTTCTGATTGGGAAGTATGTAATGATCTAAAAATTTTTATAGAAATGTTGAATCAACACAAAAGGAAAACAGGACAACCTCAAAAATGGCTAATCACCGGACAAGGTTGGTTGTGTGGTACACACAATGAAGTACTTGGTATAGATAGATTAAAATCATTTGTTCCTGGCTTGTTGAAACTGTATACACATCCTACGTTGATTGCATTAGGAACACAATTTTTAGACAGGACTTGCACTGATAAAGATATAGAATCGGATAATAATAAATGGCAAAAGATAGAGGAAGGATATTATGAACTCTGTTAAATGGTATAATATTGATGATTTTTATGACACAAACAATCACTACAAAATAAAGCATAAAAGAAAAACGGAAAAGACATTTGTTAAATTAAGTTGTGTGTATTTTATAAAAATTGACAACAAAATTGTACACGTTGGTAGATCAGACACTTGTAAAAAACACGGAGGTGCAGAGAAAGTTAGGAAAGCAATAGTGAATTTGCTTAATATAAATCAATATAATCCTAGTGTACTAAGAACCAAAATTTGGGACAAAATTAGGTTGAAACATAGACCTAATTCAAGTAATATAAGGATAGGAATAATTGAAACCAAAAATGTCTCAGAAATTTATACCAAAGAATCTAAGAAAACCTATTAAAAATTACGAGGACTCAACTTGGCTAGCAAACGGAAAACCTGTTTGGGAAAATGAGTCAATATCAGTATGGGAAGATAGATTCCCATTAACACCAGGACATACATTGTTCATACCAAAAAAAGATGATATTGAACACATACAAATTGCTTACGGACTCGCATACGGTTGGGCGAAAGAAAGAGTTGACAATCAGGATTGGGACGGATTCAATATAGGACAAAATATTGGGCTATGTGCAGGACAAACTGTGCTGTGGCCTCACATACACGTTATTCCAAGATTCAATAACGACACTAAAGGAGCAGTAGGAGGAATACGACTATGTCATCCTAACGGTGACCATACAGAACACTATTAAATACATAAAATGAGCATGGTAAAAAAAATTAAAAAATTAAACAAAAAAAGAAAAAACACAACAGGACCAATATTCGTTTCTCCCGACGGTGGAGAGACTGTGTACCAATCGTTGCCAGATGGCAGTCGTGTCCTGATAGAACAATCACAGAAGGCCCAGGACGAAGAACAGGTCTATGAGGAAGCAGATATGGTGGGAGTAGAAGCCATTGAGCTCAGGAGGAAATACCCTACACTAAAGAAAGCATGGGAAAGATATGCTACAGTATGGCATCTGGTAAAAAATGACTAAATTTGTTAGTGTTATAGGAAATGGAGAATCAAGACAGGGTTTTGATCTAGCTCCTTTGAAAAAGATTTCAACAGTGGTAGGATGTAATGCTCAATTCCGTGATTATAACTTTGAATCGTTTGTGTGTTGTGACAAACATATGTGCCAAGAGGCCGCAAACACAGTTGGCAAAAATACGTTGATATACACTCGTAAAGATTGGGCCAATCAATTTGCTATGTGGCCAAATGTTAAAACATTACCTGAATTACCGTACAAAGGCGACGAACGACCAGACGACACCTGGCACTGGGGTACCGGTCCACATGCAGGCAACGTAGCTCTTACGTTCAAACCTAAAGTGGTCTTCATGGTAGGCTTTGACCTTTATCCTATAGAAAAAAATACAGTTAATAATGTTTATAAAGACACAACAGGATACAAGTACATAAAAAAGCCTGTAGATCCAAGTTACTGGATACATCAATTTAATAAATTGTTTGAACTGGGTACCACAAGGTGGATTATTGTTAACAATAAAGAATGGAAAATGCCAGAGGAATGGAGTAAGCATAAAAATGTATTTTCCGAAACGTATGATGGGTTAGGAAAATTTATTGTAAAACAGTTGACAGTATCTAAATAAACTCATAAACTATATAACATGAAAGATAAAAATAAAAAAAGTATAAAATGCCTGCAAGATGTTATTGAATATACTCTACACGCATTTAGCAAGAACGGTTTCAAAACAACAGATATTTGTAATTTAACAGAATTTGCAATCATTACTGATATGTTAAAGGCTATTATTGATAACCAGTTAGATATACCAAACGAGTTAGCCGATAAGATAGAAGTAATAAAAAAAGATTTGGATCTTGATATTAACAAAAGGTTACACTAATGGCATACTACTCAACTAAAACATACGGACACAACATAGGATTGGCCTGTGTGTTCAGACAACCCAACGCAGATCACTCACACTGTCACCTGTTACACGGATACAGTTTACAATTTAAATTTACATTTGGTTGTGAGAAGTTAGACGATAAAAATTGGGCAGTGGACTTTGGTGGACTCAAACCTCTGAAGAAGTGGCTAGAAGATAATTTTGATCATAAACTTGCATTGGACATGACAGATCCGCATCTTGAGAAGTTCAAAGAGCTTGAAGCATTAGATCTAGCAGAGATCAGATTGTTTGATGGTGTGGGCACAGAGAAGTTCGCCGAACACGCCTTTAGATTTGCAGACAATTTGATAACAGTCAAGACAAATGGAAGATGTTGGGTGGAGAGTGTGGAATGTGCAGAACACGGAGCCAACAGTGCCATCTATTCTAAAAAATAAAATTAAAGTACAACTAGAAAATCATAGTTACACAATAAATCTCTATGACAACAAATTCACACAAAAATGGTTGAAATCTTTAAAGCGAAATCTTTCAAACAATCTAGTACTAGAAAAAAACTTTTGTTTCTTAGGGTTTCCAAATTCGGAAAGAACTTTAAAGTTTCTTTGTGCTGAGTTAAATGATATATCTAACACAATAAATAATTTTAAATTTACGCCAGAGTACAAAGTCAAGGACAACTATAACGAACAAGATTTCCAAAATTTTGATCTTTCTCTAAAACACAACACTTGTAATCTATTGCATAGGTATTTTGAAGACCTACAAGGAACGGCCTGGCAACTGTCGGATTATTATAGACAAGCCAACTACGATACAAAATATGCTATAAGACAGCTCAATAATCTCTGCCACGAAATTGAAAGTTTTGTACTGGCCTACAAAAAACAGGTATTAGAGCCGGATTGGATAAGACCTTCGCAAATCACCACATTCCTAAATGCTCCACGACTAGAACTAGATATTGAAGATTTTAAATTATTCAAACAGAACAGGTACGACAGAGAGTTAGGCGGTGTTTATCTGCATTGGTCACAGATTGGCAAAACACTGTTTGAAGTGTATCGTGACGAGGATGGGGCAAAATTAGATGAGGCAACTTGTTCGGCCATTAATCATCAAAAGTATTATTCCGGAGAATTTGATATAGAATGGGGTCAGACAATCACAGAACACAACCCATTTAAGAAAAAAGAGATAAAAGAATTTAAGGAATGGCTAGAACTAAACAACTTTGACTGGAACGAGCCTACATTAGCATTAGGTTATATAAAGTTAGGACAAGTAAATCTCAAAGAAAGTTTTGGAACTGATGATTTTAAAACAGTTTATAATACACTTGGAAAAAATCTTAACATCAAGTCAATAGAGATTGTTGGTTCTTTAAAGAAGGATTTTAATTACAAGCTCAGTGATAAAAACTGGATAACTATTCAAAAGAACTTTTTAAAACCGGGATACGATCAAAGCAGTACCAATAATGACTAACCACGTAATATGTGTTAAATGGGGGAACAAGTATCCTTCGCAGTATGCGAATGTGTTACACAACATGGTCAAGAGGCATACCACTGTGCCTTTCGAATTCCATTGTCTCACTGACGACCCTGCAGGACTAGACTCGCACATCAACGTAATCAAGTTGCCAAATGATCCATGGATCAAATCATGGTGGAGCAAACTATGGATGTTCGCACCAGAGATGCCACTCAAGGGCAATATATTATATTTTGACCTGGACGTTGTGATTTTTAACAACATAGATAACTTGTTCACACACAACCCTGGTAAGTTCAACATAATCAGAGACTTTAATAGATGCAGAATTTCCGATTGGAAACTTTCTAACTCTAGCTGTATGCGTTGGGAGACAGGCACAATGGATTACTTGTGGAACGAGTTTAAGGCTAATCCATCGAATATAATGCAACAGAATCACGGAGACCAAGATTGGATAACAAAGAAAGCCAAGGATGATATCAACTGGTGGCCAGAAAACACAATCAGGAGTTATAAATGGGAGTTGGTAGGATGGAAAAATAACAAACTGTTGTCAAAGGATGGCAAATGGTTTTTTAACGCGGCGACAAACATTGAACCCGGCAACAACGTGGCAGTGTTCCACGGTAAACCTAATCCGGAGAATTCAGCTGATACGTTTGTTATTAACAACTGGAAATAGCATGAAAAAAATTAAACTTAAAAAAATTAAAGTAGACATAGACAAGCTAGTGACCATGGCAGAGATGGGACTAGGTGCGGTGCGTCCTCTGAACCGAGAGAAAAGCGGCTGGATTAAAAAGTTAAAGAAGGAGGGTGCTTGGGATCCTATCCTGGTCACACCCATAAAAGATTCAGGCTACTACCTGCTGACAGATGGCTGGCACAGAGTACAGGCCGCAAAGGGTTTGAAGAGGAAAACAATAAACGCAATACCAATGCCGGCCAACGTGGGCCTGAGCATGGCAAAGGCCAACAAGATACTGCGAGACATAGACAGGGAGTTCGGTTTCCGACTGAATTGCAGTGACATAATAGGACACTGGGCAATGATGCAATCTCTCCTGGAAGACTAGTCATGGAAATAGTGCTATTTCCAAAATTAAAAATATTGTTTGAAACCGGTTACGAGTCTCAGCCAGTGGATATAAAATTCAACAATAGTACTATCAGGCTTCCCAGAGGGAATTTTTATATAGAACACCAGGTAGAGTCATTGCAAGATATCATCGAGATCGAATTCTTGAATTTTGTCCCCTGGGATTCTTTGCAGAAAGTTTCAGTAGATATTTTCCATGACAACATAAAAAAAGACACTAGCTCTTTATGTACATTTGAGATGAAGAATAACCAATACGTGAAAAATGAAAATAAAAGTAGTTACAATACAATATTTTTCAACGGTACACTGAAGATAAGTTTTTTCAAACAATGGTTCGAATGCAATATTCTCAGTGGTGCACAAATTTTAAATCAGAGAAATTTACCTGTACAATGGGTATTAGGCTATGAATCAAACAGTTTGAGATTTGATCAAAACAAAAAAGATTACGATAGTGTTTGCTTGGGGTGTAGTTTCACATACGGAACAGGACTAGAAAACGATCAAACATGGCCACACCTGCTAGGTAAACAGACCAACTCGCAGGTGGCAAACTTAGGTACACCGGGTGCTGGCATTGATTCTATTTTAAAAC
>Ga0075117_1001917_pt1 | contig 12420 bp, 10 predicted proteins | sample AntAceMetag02UKJ_FD_69789 | JGI IMG/M metagenome (GOLD analysis project Ga0075117, IMG submission 69789) | Saline lake microbial communities from Ace Lake, Antarctica - Antarctic Ace Lake Metagenome 02UKJ | ecosystem: Environmental > Aquatic > Non-marine Saline and Alkaline > Saline | place... | reverse complement strand
AAGCATCCATCTCCGTGATTCGATCATAGTATTGCGCCCAGTCATGGCGTACTTCGGGGGTATTAGGGTGATAAGCTGGAATTCGTACTTTGGCTGGATCATGAATTAAAGTGTGGGGGCGGTTACGTATTTTACTTTCGTGGCTGATGGTATGGTTAAAAACAGAAAAAAATGGTTGTCCCGGTTTACGATTTTTCCAATGCGCTTTTCTGCTTGATTGATCCCAGACTTTTCCGGTTTTTGCTACATTGTAATCTTCTTTACTGTTATTCGTGCAGTAGTAACCGGCCTTTCTGAGGTAATGCGGATACATGAAAACATCATCAGGAAGTTTTACCATGCTGCGCATATGCTCTGCTCCCAGACAGGTTGGATACATGCCTGTAATCAAAGTAGTACGCGCTGGCGCACAAACGGGAGCAGTCGACCAGCAATTTAAATAAATCGTTCCTCGGGAAGCCAGTTTGTCAATGTGTGGCGTATCTGCATATTGATCTCCATAACACCCCAGCTGTGGGCCATTGTCTTCGCTGGTAATCCATAAAATATTCGGACGACTACTGTCCGAATCTGCTGCAAAAAGTTTGCTATGACTGGTGAATATCATGGTAACGATTAAACAAAATAGAAACCTACCCATCTTTCGTTGAGGACTTATAAAACACATTCGCTTTTCTTTCAAATCTGAGAGGATAGTCAATGCCAACTCCAAGCGATGGACTAATTCATTTGTTACGATATTTTTCAATTTGTTGCTGGGTCAAAAACATATTCACATGAGTTGAATAGAATTATTTACCGCGTACGTCATAACACAATAGGAGATCCTGGTCGCGCAAGAATAATTTTCCATCCGCAACAACCGGATGCGACCAGGCAGGCTTGCCACTACGTTGAGGCTGATTGAATCGTCCTTTTTCGACGTAGGCCTTGGGATTGATTTCGACCAAAGCCAGAGGACCCGATTCGCTTCTCATATAAATATGCCCCTCTGCACACGTCAGCGCGCCTTTTCCAACTGACCGATTCTGCCACACCGTCTGACCGTTAGAAAGATTAATGCAAGTAAGCACCCCGGGATCACTTGATCCATAGAGATATCCGTCGACTTCCACCATACCCCCATGATGATTTTTCATATCTTGTGTAAAAAAGCCTAAGTTTGCAGAAACACGATTTTGCGCTACTGTTAAACGAAGCAGGGCACCTCCAGTTCCGTAACCTGAAGCATAGAAGATGGAATTATTTCCTGCGAAAAATATGGGAGCGGAACAATTGGCAGTTTTGTTCGATGCACGATCATTACCCCATAATGGTGCACCTGTCTGGGCATCTACTCCCATAATACCTACATGTGTAAGATTCACATATTGTTTGACACCTCCCACAGTCACAATAATGGCAGAGGAGTAAGCGGCTTGGGGGTTGCCGGGGGCGGCTGCTTTCCAGATAACATTCCCATCCTGCTTATTCAGGGCAACCATAGTAGCTCCCTGTCCGCCGGGAGAACAAACCAGTTTTTCACCATCAATTAAAGGAGATTCACTGATACCCCACGTAATATTTTTGGCACCGAATTCCTGCAAAATATTCTTTGTCCATTCCACACTACCATCTCGAATAGTCATGCGTGAAAGATCGCCATTTCCTCCCAGAGCATATAAAACAGTGCCATCGATAGTCGGAGTCGATCGAGGGCCATTCCCCTGATTATTTTTAAATACCGAACCATTCGACTGGGACCAGGCGATTTCTCCCGTATTAACGTCAATGGCAATGACAACCTCTTCATTCGCCTTGGTTCCCATTGTGAAAAGCAGATTACCACTCACTGAAACCGATGAGTAACCTTCACCCAATCCACGGGCCGTCCAAAGTAATTTTGGTGGATTTTGATCCCAGTCTTTTAGCAATCCAGTTTCTGTAGAAATGTTGGCTCGCCCGGGCCCACGAAATTGTGACCATTGCTGAGTTGCTACATTCGGACTGGCCAATTTCGATTTCTCTTTGGCTTTCATATTTTCCTTACCCCGACTGATTTGACCGCTCGATTTTTGAGTCAAGGCTTGACGAACTGAAAATCGAGTGATCGTTCCAGACGAAGAAGTAAACACAGTAGCCCTTTGACCGACTTGAAATTGGTCGAATTTTGCCTGTTTACCATTGAACGTCGTGGCTGTTGAATCAGGTATCGAAAAACTTTTCTCTTTACCTTGAGAAGATTGGATGACCACTTGCTTTTGATTTACTGAGATAGATTTAATAATCCCACTAAAAATAGCGGCTTCTCCCTGATGCCCCCAAGTCATTACAATTACACAAACAGCTAAACTTAAAAAACGTGTTGCTCGCATGTGAATTCCTTATGATCATAAGAATGCCGTCGATTTCTCTAGCATGACAGCTACCTGACAGGTGTTTTCATAGGGTGAATTATACTCTGATCAAGATACTGGATGAAGCAGGAAACTTGAATTGCCGCAATTTCAGGTTTAATTTCATGAAGACTCTCAGTCTGGTATACATTCTATTCGGATGACCCGACTCAAAATAAATCACTCATTTTTTTAGGTGTCTTCAGAAATACCTTAGTGAGGACAGGCCGATGGTCAGAAACCCAAGTCCATCTATTTTCAGAAGAAATGGTAACGAACAGATCGTTCACCCAAATACTATCCAGATCCAAAACCGGTAAAGGCAAGGGCCACGTTGCCATATATCCATCACCGGCAATCTCCATAGAGTTTTTTAACCACTTTCTTAGAGGGCGAAAGTGAACCGAATCGCTGGGTGTATTAAAATCTCCTAATACCAAAATGGGTTGATCGTTAAGTGCAGAAACTTGTTCAGCCAGTTTCGTTAAAGCAGCCTTTCTTGACTTCAAAATATCGCTTCTAATATCGACCAGGAAGACCGACATTCCGCCTGCAGGAGTGTGATTTAGGCTTAAGTCTAAACGTTCATACTTTCCCATTTCAGTCAGTGTCCCCGGTTCTTGATTTGAAATGGGAATTCGGGACAGGAATACAAACCCATTCTTAACTACTTGAAATGGATGGTCTGGAAATGACTTTTTCCAAAATAGTTTCATTTTGTCAGAGTCAGCCCCCGCCTCTACTAATCCGATTAGATCCGCATCGACCACTCTCAACTCATCAAGTACCGTTTCCATACCCCATAACCGATCTCCGATATTCCAAAAATGGATCTGTATCACTGGTGGATTTTCATTTTTAAATGCCAAACTGAAATCATTCTTCTGGAATTGCGCATTCCAACACCAACTACCGGTGATCAAAGCCAACATGAGCCAGATCAAAGAAATACGGTACCAACGAATGTACCAGGCTAAAAGAAAGACAGTCGCTGCCCCCATACTTAGTAGAATGAGGGGAGACATATAGTATACCAGTGTTAGAAAGACTCCAGCTGAATCTTGTACCGACAAGCGAATGATCAAAGCCAAAACCCAGGGGGCAGAGATCAGAAGAATTATCAGCTTAATTAACCCGAATTTTAGTCCGTTTGAACTAGTTTCCAATTCCCGGTCTACCATCTCTGATTGTTTATTTTTCTCATTTTCAAATGGTTTTGAATTCATTTACTTCTATTTCTAAACCAGGTCATCTACGCCAAGTAATTTCGTTTAAATCGATAGATCTATTCATAGACGAGGCTATTTCAGTTATGATCTCAGTGCTTTCAGCATGCAAGCGAATTTCAAGAATCTCTGGCTTCAAATTCTAAAGGGAAATCAAACACAATGAGTCAATCTCCTGAAGAACGCATCAAAGAACTGGGACACTCCTTACCGACTCCACCTAAGGCTGTTGGATCATACATCCCGGCGACACAGTTTGGAAATATAATTGTAACGAGTGGACAACTTCCTTTTATTGGCAGCGAATTAATGTTCAAAGGTAAAATTGGTGGCCAACTTCATGAAGATGATGGCGCTAATGCAGCGAGTCTATGCCTGATGAATGCAATAGCACAAATCAAAGCCATCATAGGTGACCTTTCCAAAGTTAAAAAGATCATTCGATTAGAGGGATATGTACATTCTGCGCCTGGATTTGACAGGCAACCCCAAGTTCTTAACGCTGCATCACAACTCTTAACTGATATCTTTGGAGACAAAGGACAACATACCCGTGTGGCTTTGGGGATATCAGAAATGCCATTAAATGCAGCCGTCCAAATATCACTTTGGGTTGAAATCTCATCATGAGTCATCGTTTGAAAATAGAATCTTACCAAATGTGTTTCGGACTTTTTAATGGATTGTCATAGATGCCTCTGCCTGCAACACACTTTGGTAAAAATAATTTAATTCTCTCATCGGTAATGCGAGTAGCACTCGTGTATTCGGCCTTGCTTCTTAATATTGGTCTTGTTGCAGGTCAATTGCCTGAAATCTCTCCAGGCCCCTCAAAATCCAGAGCAATTCCATCGCAGAAATCGGAACAAAAAGAAAACCTGCACACTCTGGACGGTAGCTGGACTTCTTTTCTCGGAAATAATCGTAATGGTCACTCTGAAGAAACTGGACTGAATTTAGATTGGAATGTACGCAAGCCTTCAGTTCTTTGGCGAGTCCCGCTGGGAGGTGGCTTTTCCTCGGTTGTGGTAGCTGATGGTCGAATTTGGACTATGGCAACACATCTGGCGAATGATTATGTTTTCTGTTTTGACGCATTGTCAGGGGAAAAAATATGGGCGACCCTCGCTGCTCCGACTTACCTGGATAGTCAAAGACAGGCTCGCGGCCCTCGTTCCACGCCGACATACCATGCAGGTAAGTTGTATTGTCTCCTACCAGCGGGTGATTTACTCTGCCTCGATGCAGCTTCTGGAAAAATCCATTGGAAAAATAACATATTCCAACTGAGTGGTGCTCCTCAACAGGAACAGAAAACCATTTACTACTGGGGCATGTCCGCGTCTCCGCTCATAGAGGGGAACCTGGTGATTCTCCAACCTGGGGGATCCAATAATAACTCTGTGATCGCAGTCGATAAAGAAACTGGGAAACTGATTTGGTCGACTGGCAACGATTCACCCGGTTATGGCTCTCCTATCGTTATTGAAGCTGAAGACCAAAGGCAAATTATTGTTCCCACAGGACAATCAGTTCTTTCGCTCACACCTGAAAAAGGAGATATTCTCTGGCGCATTGTCTGGGGCAATAAATATAATTGCAATTGCGCTACACCTGTCTGGAATGACGACTCACTCTTTATCTCTTCCGCTTACGGTACAGGCTGTATGAGATTTGCACTGACTCGACAGAATGAAGATCTACGTCCTATTTCTCGTTGGAAAAATCTCGCTCTACAGAATCAGTTTGCCACTAGCATCATTAAAGACGGATATATTTACGGACCACATGGAGACTCGGCCGCAGTGACATATCGCTGCCTGGACATGCAACGTGGACAGATTCAATGGGTCTCAAGACGAGTGGGAAAATGCACGCAGATTGCCGTGCAAGGCCATCTAATCTGTCTGACAGAGCAGGGGACTCTCATTTTAGTCAAGGTCAACCCAAAAGAATATCGCGAGAAAGGAAGGCTGACGGGTTTGCTTGGCTTTAAAGCCTGGGCACATCCAGCATTGGCAAACCAGAGACTTTACATCCGTGATGAAAAAAGACTTCTCTGCCTTGATCTAAAACAAAAGTAGCAACTAAACAACGAATCCCATGCAGGTTTTGACCTAAAACTAGCTCTTAGCGGGAACCGAAACCAACTCTTTTTTAAGATGATTCAGCTTTTGCTGCTGTTTCTTGATCAATTTTTCTTGAGCCTCAATTTGCTTTTTGAGAACCTGTTTACCTTTAGCAGCCTGTTGCTTCGGAGGTAGCTTTTGACCTGGGAAGATTCGCCTCGGCGGATTTCGTAATTTTTCAAGCGCCTTTTTATTTTGCGCTTTAACGCGTGCAAGAATTGGATCTGCTTGAAAGATTGTCCTGCGTGCTTCTTCGAAGGCAGAATACTTCTTTCCATCCTGACCTTCTACTTCTTCATTTTCATTTTCATTATCTAAATCATTTTCAACACCGACCAGCGCATCATAAAAAGCCCGCGCCAGACCTGTTTTTAATTCATCCCGATTATAGTCCGATTTAGTTTGTGCTTGCTTTTGAGATGATTTAACAGCATCAGGGTTGTCGGCAGCTTTTTGTTGGGCAGAACTCAAACCACTCATCGTGATATAAAATAAACCCATCACTAGCATTAATGCCAAGATACGCTTCATTGATCTGCTCCATTCATTGGATAAAAACATAAAATAGCCACAGGCTTTTTATTCACCAAATTCATTATATTCAAACCATTCCACTTATACCATCCCTTTTAACATAAAAAGGACTACCAAAACATATCTTGAACTCAATGGAATCTTAAATGATGACAGGCAATACCTACCTAAAATCGGTAAAACGGGGTGCAAAAGAGAGAATCTTTCCTTATCCCCTCATTGATTGCGCAAAAAACAAGCCTGTGTACAAACACAGGCTTATTCCATTTATTTTAGATGGTAATCAATCTTTCAGATAGATTAGAAAGATGATCAGTTCAGGAATTGATCGCGTTGATTGCGTTGGCTAAGTCCATCAACTCATTGATTAATGCACTCCGCAAGGTTGTTAGTCCAGCGATCGCACCAATTCCAATAATTGTTAGCAACAGTAAATACTCAACAAAGACAGCTCCGCGGACCTTCTTCTTCCATCTCTGTGATTGCATCCGGATCTTGTTTAACACAGGTTATCCTTTCATGTACTCCAGATAGAAATTCCTCTAGAGGACTTTCAAGCACAACCTGTACCAATCCGTATAATTCTTAGAACTACATAACCCTTTAGCCAATATTCCTAAAAAATAGCATTGAGTAGAGACAATTAGATTCTCATGTTCATAAAAACTACACATAAGAGCAGATGTCATTGGTACTAAAAAGTAACAAATAATAACATTTGCAGCATCTTATGTTAACATTCATTTACACAAAGTTAATTGGGGATCTAATGAGATGAGATGCATTACACCAGGCAGAAAGAAGGGGAGAAGAAGATTTGATGTCGCGAAAACGGATACAAAACAAGTAACTTAAGAGTTAATTGCTCTGATCGCTTCTTCTCTACTCGGATAAGTTTCCCATAGTTTATCTAGATGGGTAACTTCTAAGACTTCCATACAATATTCACTCAGCCCGCAAATACAGAATCTCCCACCTTCCTGGTGGTTGATACGATTCCACATTCGGAAAATCACTTCGATAAAGGCGGAACCAAAAAATGAAGTATGGGAAAGATCCAAAACAACGATTGGGGGAGAGGCCGATTCAGTGACCTGCAGCAAAACGTCTGTCAACGAGTCGAGTTTTGGTTCATCCAAATTTTCGTACTCCGGCCCCAATGCCACGATGGTGACTTGGCCTTCTTTGATTATTTCTGGTGGGTAATCGGAGGACATAATCAAACTGTTAACAAAATGTCGTTTGCAAAAACCCTCCTTGTTGTGACAAGAGGGGAACCAAAGGAACTTACATATAGTAATCCATCTCACCAAGGTGTCAACCAAGAAATCAGTTTGGATGACTAAGATCTTTCGGCGCAAGTCTATTCAAGCCGAATATTTATCAACACACTCCTCTCTTCACAATACACCTATTCTTAAGTTCAGATCAGATTTGAGGTCTAGGCAGAACATCTATGGTTCGTTTATCCACTCTTGAAGTTTTGCCACTAATTTAATCTTCTCATTATTGCGAAGGACAACAAGTGTTACTTCATCTTCAATATTATGTAACTCCAGGGCATCTAACAAATCATTCGTATTCGAAATGCGCATTTCGTCCAGCTGCATAATCAAATCCCCTAATACAACATCTCCAGCGGCATTTTCTCTAATTGGTTTTAACCCAGCCTGTTCTGCCGCTCCACCCGGGGCCACACTTTCAACCATCACTCCATCGACATCTTTTGGCAGATAACGATTCATCTTGAGTTTTCTGATCACAAAATCATCAACGCCAATGAAGTTCAAACTGGGTATTTGAATGACGCCATAGCGAATCAGCTGAGGCACAAATCGACTGATGAGATCAACGGGAACGGCGTAGCCTATGCCAGCATAGACATGAGAAGAGCTAAAAATGGCCGTATTGACACCGATTAAGTTCCCCGAACTATCAAGCAAAGGCCCCCCAGAATTTCCTGGATTTATGGCAGCATCTGTTTGAATCACATTTCGAATAGACCTGCCGGTCACTGAAATGATTTCTCGTCCCAACCCACTAATAATCCCTGTCGTCAAAGTTTGATCCAACCCAAAAGGGTTGCCTATGGCTAGAACTGTCTGACCGACTTGCAGATCTCCAGACATCCCAATCTTGATGGGTTTTAATCGTTCCGAAGGGGCGTCAATGATTCGCAGAACCGCAAGATCCTTGGAGCGTGCAAATCCGACTTTTACTGCGTTCCAAGTCGTATTATCAGCTAATGTAACCGTAATTCCATCTGCTTTCTGAATCACGTGGTAGTTGGTTACAACATGCCCCTTACGGTCCCAGATAAATCCACTTCCAGAGCCTTGTGGGGTTTTCTGGAGGTTCGTATTGAACAGGCCCCCTTGAAGTGAAAACTCTGCGGTTCGAATATGCACTACCGAAGGCGACGCTTCGTGGAACAACTCAATCGTTCTTAATTCGGATTGAGTCAGATCATTACGCACAGGCGTATGTAAAGTTTGCTGCCGCAACTTTCGGCTCATTAATTCGTATGTCATGATAACGATCAAGACAATCAGAATGAGAATGAGCCATCTCTGAGTTATTGAGGATCTTTTCGCGGGTGAATCAAAACGAAGTGACTGTTGTTCTGAGACCATGTCCACACAGTTTCCTAGAGACTAAAATTGACAGACACTAACTTCTATCCAATATTTATTTGTAAGGCAGATCTACTGGGAAATTACAGTACTCATTTGCGAGATCGCGGTAGATTCAATAATTACTGTAGTTTTGCCGCAACGGAGTTGAGATCACTGACTGCTTTGATAAATCGTTTTTTTAATTTGGGTGATAGTTCTGAAAATGCCGACTGAACGGTGGGGGTCAACATTTGATTGCTGCGTTCCACAGCAGCACAGATACGTTTAATAGCCTGTTCAGGCATAATCTCGGGTTTTGCAACTACTGCTACTTCGGAACCTGAGCCTTGTGGAGCAGGGGATGCTGCACCTGAACGGAACGGACTGTATTCATTTCCAGAAATTCCCATATCGCGTGCATGCCCGCCAACCGTCGCGGGAGAATCTGCCTGCTCTCGGATACTGGATTCATGATCGCCTTGTTCAGATTGCCCATAAGCTGACGGATCTTTGACAGAGGTTGGTTCGTCAGAGAGAAATGTCACTTCAGAATCAGTGGGATATTCTTCAAACGGTTCAGAAATTGATAGATCTTCGCCATGAATGGCACGTCTCCAAGCCTTTAATTCTGCAACAGTCGCCTGATTTTCCTCTGCCCATTGCAAGCACTCTGGTGCATCATCCCAAGTTAAAGCAATATAATAATGTGACCACTTAAGTTCGGAATACTGATCCCGCACATCACCGAATGTTTCCCAGACTCTTCTTCGTTGATAAATTTGATCGCCGCTAAGGCCAATCATCGCACCAAAATCGGCGTCGGTTCGCCCTTTGGCATATTTTTTTGTCCATTGAGCTGCACATTCACCAATCACCCAACTACTATTGCTCAATGCTTCACGGGCACAATCAATCAATTGGGTTTCAGTCATTTTTGATGTCTTTTCAGTCATTTTTAGATAAGTCTTAAAATAGAAACAAAAAACGCTCTCTTCAATTTTCCTATAAATTCAAGAAAAGCTTATTATAAGAACTGACTTTATGGGGGCAGGATCAAATTCACGAACCTACCGCAACCTAAATGTATCCATTCAGATATCCAAGAAGGCATGATATCGATGCTACACGGATTCAAGCCAGAATTCCACCAATCAAGAGTTGTTAGACAAAGAGAACGTTATTTCAGTCACTATGGTTATCCCAAACTTCTTCACCGAACCAGTCCATGCCTTGCTTAAAAAGGGCGTGTTAAAATAGGTATATTACAGAATTCTTTCTGAAGTTTTGTTGTTTGCTTGACCTAACTTCGATCGGTTACTACGATTCGGTGAAACTGATACCGAGAAGAGTCGAATAATGACTCTATCACTTCTGTTGATTAAATAGTTTCAACACAATAAACTCCGCTATAACAACAGTTTATTGTTGCTTATCTAAATTTAAGGCGCCGTAGCCAAGTGGTCTAAGGCGGTGGATTGCAAATCCATTATTCCCCGGTTCGAATCCGGGCGGCGCCTCTTTCTTTCAGCTCACCCCTCCGCTCAATCAATCAGAGATTGATCCACATCTGCTGAAACCGTCTACTCGATAGACTTCAGAATCCGTCAAAAACGTTCATTTTGAAGCATGATTCATTCATGGGTTCTTTCCTCACTATCTTGTAACCTTGGCTGTTTCAGAACAGGTTCTCATTCTACCCACTTTAAATATTTGAAATGTGATCTACATTCTACTTAATCCACTAATCTCTCCTGTTATTTATAGTCAAAAAAATCCTGACAACTAAAATGCTGTCAGGATTCAATTTATTGAGACTCGTTGTTTTTTGAATAATTTATCTACTTTGTTGTACCTTCAAATCAGTAATGATCTCCGAATTCTTTAAACATCGAACCAGAGAGATATCGCTGGCTAACCGACCTCTTCGATCACTGATCATTTCGGCTGCATTTACCATACGGTCTAATCCCGCCTTCATTCCCATGTCATCAGTGGAATCATTAGGTGTTTTCAATTCTGCATACTTCATCTCTGATGCCTTCCACATGATCCAGGATGACGTAACATCATGGAGACTAGCAGTGCCCAGTGGATAGTATGTATTGATCCTCTCACTCCAGGCAACTTTCGCATGTTTCATGCTTTCCGAAAATAACTCCCGACTTTTAGCTGGTTGTTTAAGCTCATGAAAATAAATCCCTTGAGCATAAGTCAATTGAGCCTTCGAAAGCTCAAGTAAATCTGATCTCCCCAAACCTGCTCCCCGATTCGCCATCCATTCGACTTCTGATTTAATTTCACCCAACCCACGAGCAAAATCAGCAGCATTGCTCGCATTATATTTATCGCTGCCGAAAAACAAATTGCGTTCTTGATTCGCAACATAGACTGATCTTGATGCCCTGCGAAAATCTGACAAATCGGCCTCGCCAACTTGCAGTTCAGCTTTACGAATAAAGAAATAGTCATCTGAATTTTTTACGATCTGGTCTAAGGCAATTTGTTGTGCATTTTTATCCTTAATCTCGCGGGCAATTTCGTATTGATTTTGTGCAAGGAGCAGTTTTGCATGTGCTACGTCTCCGTACCATCCCTGAGCCGCCGGTTGATTGAAATTCTGTAATTGTTCTACAGCTTGCTGAATCAATCTTTGTTTTGCGCTTAACAAAGTTATTTTAGCCCGTTTCGTCTGTCGAATTTGGGCGACTTCGATTTTTGAATTAAATGCGATGTTTAATGCAAGATTATAATCAACAAGAGACATCAACCCCCTTTCAAAAGAATTAGAACTCTGTCCAATCAGCTCATTTACATTCTTTTCAGTCTGCTGCAATTGCTGCTCAAATTTTTTGGAAAATGCTCTCTTTTTCGAAGTGGAAAGACCTGATTTCCCGTTTCTAATCTGCTGTTTTTGATTTTTAGGGCGTTCTGGAACTACGTTGAGTGGAATGTAATTATTGTGTTTTCGTTTTTCTGGATTAGTAGAAATTAAATCCGTAGAAAAAGTTCGATTGACAATAGTTGCAGTCGCTCCAGCTGTACTCTCTCCCTCTTCTCTATCTAAAAAATTACTTATTGTCGCTGGGGAGTTGTCCGAAATGAGCGTTTCTCGAGGGGAGGATAATTGCGATGAGAGAGGTATTTGAGACCAGAAAACAACTCCGATCATTGAACAAAGAATAGAAGAACTAATAAAGAAATGCATTCGGTCACTCATATAGATCTAGAATCGCTTCAAAGAATGAAATCCGATTAACAAAGTAATATCGGATATTGTGTGAGCAATCCGTGCTGTATGCAACAAGTTTGTCCTCTTAGGTCTCTATCGGCTGAATGATTTACAAAAATTTTGAAATTCAACTCATAGCCATGTAATGCGAGCGAGAAGCATTTTTGGCAGTTGCATTCGAACTGTTACGATATGATTAATCGGCGGGAAGGTCTGCTCTGTAGCCATTGAGTTCACTCAGCCTTCGCAAATTACTCACCATAGACACATCCACATAACCCATTAAACAGTAATGACTTGCCACACATAAAT
>Ga0075117_1001914_pt1 | contig 12423 bp, 8 predicted proteins | sample AntAceMetag02UKJ_FD_69789 | JGI IMG/M metagenome (GOLD analysis project Ga0075117, IMG submission 69789) | Saline lake microbial communities from Ace Lake, Antarctica - Antarctic Ace Lake Metagenome 02UKJ | ecosystem: Environmental > Aquatic > Non-marine Saline and Alkaline > Saline | place... | reverse complement strand
CATCAAGTTACTCTCAATGTACGCTGGTTTTCGGCCCGACGACAAACTGCTCGACCCGCTCTGGGAATTTGCCACCGAAAAAAAACTGCCTGTTCTCTTACACACCGGAACCACATTTATCGCACAGGCACCACTCGATTGCACCCTGCCCATCCATATAGACCGTGTCGCCATTCGGTTTCCTGAAGTGCGAATCGTCATGGCACATCTCTCTCACCCTTACGAAGGCGAATCGGTTGTCGTCATTCGCAAACACCTCCACGTGTACGCCGACATTAGTGCCCTGCATTACCGACCCTTTCAACTATATCATAGCTTAATGCTCGTGCAGGAATACGGCGTCTGGGATAAGCTCCTGTTTGGATCGGACTATCCCTTTACCACAGTCAACGCATCCATTGATGGTTTGAGAAACCTCAATTCGATGTTAGAAGGCACCGCCTTACCCCGGCTCGATACCGAACAAATCGAAGCATTGATTTATCGCGACGCACTCCCTCTACTGGGCCTGGAAGATTAAACGTAGACAACTCGCTCACATACTCACTGAAAGCACTTTGATGTCATTTCAAATTACTCATGTCACGGCACGGATCGCCGATTATACTCTGCACCAAAATCGCGTCATCATTACCAGCATCGGCAAGCATGATGCATCGCGTTATCTAAACATCACCCTCACCGACGAACAGGGAACAGAAGGATATGGTGAAGCAGCCACAGTGATTATCTGGAGTGGCGAAGCAGCCGAAACCGGATTATGGATCGTCGAAAACATTGTGGCACCTCTGTTAGAGGGAAGCCATTTCGATCATCCCAGCGATATCTTGCCGCTGCTGGAAAAAGCCTTTCAAGGAAATCCGTTTTTAAAAGCCAGCATCGATATGGCCGCCTGGGATTTATGGGCCAGACGTGAGGGAACGTCGGTTGGAATGTTAATCGGTGATCGCGAACCCGTTGAGTCAGTTCCGACTCGGTTCAGCATTGGCGCTTATTCCGTTGAAGATACCGTGCGTCTGGCCGTTGAATCCTGGGACGTGGGCATTCGAACCTTGAAAATCAAAACCGGTGTCCCCGGACTGGATGATGTTGCCCGCTTGAAAGCAGTTCGAGAGCGTTTGGGAGACGAGCCCATACTGACAATTGATGCCAACGGTGCGTACCACACCGAAGATCAAGCGGTCGCCGCCATTGAAGCGTTACTTCCGTTCAATTTGACGCTCGTCGAACAGCCAACCCCCCGGGATCGAATTGGCATGATGGCGCGCGTAAAACAACGCGTCGATGTTCCGATTCTGGCTGATGAAAGCATCTTCACACCGGGACATCTGGAGGAAGCCCTTGATTGTGATGCTCTCGATTTACTTTCTCTCTATCCGGGGAAAAATGGCGGTTTTACCAATTCGCTGAAGATGGCAAAAATGGCACAACAAGCTGGCAAGCATTGTGTGATCGGCTCGAACATGGAAACAGATCTGGGGCAGGCAGCCATGGTCTGTCTCGCAGCGAGCTTGACGGCGTTTCCTGTCGAACAATATGCCTCAGACTTAATGACAAGTATGATTTATACAGCAACTTCAACCTCGCCTCCTATCGAACTGAAAAACGGCCGACTGGTCACTCCTCAAGGAGACGGATTTGGAGTGGTCCCTCTACAAAAGTGAATACTGAAATCAAACGTGACTCAACATAGAAACAGTGAGGAAACAGATGCGCGTCGTTCAATTTTTCATACCGGGTCAAGGCCGCCGAGTGGGCATCGTTCAGGAGGAGACCGTCGTTGACCTGACGGCAGCTCATTCGGAGCTGACACGCATCTATGACGTGTTTCAAGCGGCTCAGAAAAAACAGGTCTCGCTAAATCAGCTGTTGACCGAGTTGAGTACTGCACCAAATACAACTCAGACCTCCTATGCGGATCTGTTGCAGGCAACTCCTGGGGGCAGTCAACCCTGGCTGCTGCCTCCCGTTGATCATTCTGACCCGCATTACCTGTTTGTGACAGGAACCGGGCTCACGCATACCGGCAGTATGGAATCGCGCGATCAAATGCATGCACAGGAAACGGAACAAACAGAAACACACCAGACCGATTCCGCCAAAATGTTTGCCATGGGTCTCTCAGGCGGCAAGCCGACTCCGGGAACACGAGGTGTCTCGCCGGAATGGTTTTACAAAGGGAACGGCACGATTTTACGCGGGCATCGTGATCCATTGGAGATCCCTGATTTTGCCCTCGATGGTGGCGAAGAACCCGAGCTGGTGGGTTGTTATGTAATCGATGACCAGGGCACTCCCAGACGACTCGGTTTTGTGTTAGGGAATGAATGGTCAGACCATGAAACGGAGAACATCAACTATCTTTATCTCGCACCTTCTAAATTGCGGACTTGCTCCATCGGGCCGGAATTGAATACCGATTTTGATTTTTCCGATTTGACAATTCGCTGTTCCGTCGAGCGCGAAGGAAAAACGATTTATGAAAGCGGAGACTTGAAAACCGGTGAAGAGTTCATGTGCCATTCCCTGGCCAACTGTGAAGACCATCATTTCAAGTATCCACAACACAGACAATCAGGAGACGTGCATCTACATTTCTTCGGAACCAGCAAACTGAGCCATAGCTCGCGCAACTGGAAGTATCAGACCGGTGACGAAATCAAAGTCGAAGCCCCCGGCTTCAGCAGTCCACTGGTCAACATCGTAAAGAAAAACGAAAACTCGCAGCAGAGCCCCATTCAAGTCCGCCCTGCTTAGGTTGAAGCGTTATGATAGACTGACTCCTTCCACCAGAAATCTCTCAGACTTTCATCAGTAAAGGTGATCCATCATGGTAAGTACCGCTGAAATCAGCATGTATCCTTTTCAGGAAAATTTTCAGGAGTTGATTAAGGAGTTCATCAAAAAATTGAACGACTATACAGATCTGAATATCACACCGGGCGCCACTGCAACGGTCATCGTGGGTGACTATGATCGCCTGATGGAATGTATCACAGAAATGATGCGCTGGAGCCATGCAGAACAGGGACGCGCTGTGTTTGTTGTAAAATTCCTGCCAGGATATGATGTGAACTGAAACGGTTTGGTTAAACCATCCGCCGCATAATCAAGGAAATAATCCGGTTAGGGGACCTGTGAGTCAATACAATCAATTTTGTTGTATCGGATGAACAAATAGGGAACATACACTATCAGACATCGTTCACACTCATCGTAATGCTTTCTACAGTCACTGCTTGGAATTTTTGTTCAAAACCCTCAGACTGAAGAAATTCGACTTGAGAATGGTACAATCGTAGCTTGGGAAGAAGTCTTTCATAAATTAAGGCTTGGCAATCGCGATGTGTATGAGTATACTCCATACAGACTTAGGCTTTTCTAAAGCTTAGAAGTCGATATCGTCGGAATAAGCGAGTAACGTTTTTCATGGATTTGAACTACGTTTTCCGACCAGAGAGGGTATTTTTGCAAAGCCAGGCCCTTATGCAACCCTCTATAGAAGTGCAGACCTTTTTGCTGCACGTTTTGCTGCTGATCCATCGGTTGTGTATACCGTATTGAAAGTAGCCTGCATCATGACGGATGCATTGAATTCTGTGATTTTCTTGTTTATCCAGAGTTCCCACGAAGGCAACATTCACTGTGAGTGAAGTCAGTTTGACTTACAACACCAGAGTGAATTACAGCAGAGTCGGCGAAGTATTTTGCCTGTTCTCACACACCATTTTTTGACTGTGTAGTTGCCAGGAAGCGGAACTGGATACAACCTCGTCATTCACTCCCCGCATTGTAATTTGATGAACTAAGAAAATCCGATTCCAAAGATGCCCTAGCCCAGCTCTCTCTAAATTTGAGAGAGTGCCTGCCTTTAATTCAGCAGACATTCTGGTCAATGCTCTTTGTGAATCAAACTAATCCTCAGAAGGAAAACCATTGAAAACTTTTAAAGAACTAGACTTAATTTCTTCCCTGCAACAAGCACTGGTCGAAGAAAAATACGAAACACCAACCCCCATTCAGGCACAGACAATTCCTGCTGCGATGCAGGGACATGACATCCTGGGCTGTGCCCAAACAGGAACCGGAAAAACCGCCGCATTTGCGTTACCAATTCTCAATCAATTGGGAAAACACAACCGCAAGGCATCTCCCGGTCGCCCGTTCGCACTCGTGCTGGCTCCTACCCGTGAACTGGCAATCCAAATCGGCGATAGCTTCGAGGCATATAGCCGTCACCTGCGATTACGACATGTGCTCGTGTATGGCGGCGTCAGCCAGGGAAATCAAGTCCGGGCCCTCAAGCGTGGAGCGCACGTAATTGTCGCCACGCCTGGCAGATTGCTCGACCTGATGAATCAGGGACACATTAAACTGGAACAACTCGAAGTTTTTGTTCTGGACGAAGCCGACCGTATGCTCGACATGGGTTTTCTGCCTGACCTCAAGCGAATTATCAGCAAGTTGCCAGCGAAACGACAGTCGCTGTTTTTCTCTGCGACGATGGCACCGAAAATTTCGGAACTCGCACAAAACCTGCTCAAAAATCCGGTGAGCGTCAACGTGACCCCCAAAACCACTAGCGTCCAATTAATTAAGCAGGAACTAATGTATGTGGAACGCAACGGCAAGCAACCACTACTAGAAAAAATTCTCGCTTCGCAGAATGTGGATCGGGCTCTGGTCTTCATGAAAACCAAACGCACTGCCAATATGCTGGCACAAAGACTGGAGCGAACTGGAATCAAAGCGACGGCAATTCACGGCAATAAATCGCAAGCCGCTCGACAGCGGGCTCTCGAAGACTTCCGCAGCAGGAAAGTTCAGGTCCTTGTAGCAACAGATGTCGCCGCGAGGGGAATTGACATCGAAGGCATAACGCATGTCATCAATTATGATATTCCACTGGAACCCGAAGCCTATGTGCATCGTATCGGCAGAACAGGACGTGCGGGTGCAGAAGGAATCGCAATCTCTTTCTGCAGCGACAGCGAACGTCGTGAACTCAAAGCGATTGAGAATCTGATCGGCCAGCGCGTGCCGCGTTCTAAAGATCAACCAGTCATCTCTGCAAAAGACCGTAGACCGGAATTAGAATCAAAAAGCAAGAAAGCGGAACCAGACCGACGAGCTGGTTCAAACTATTCCAACCAGCGTCCGCCGCGCGCGAAAAAACGTCGCGCTGCAGCCCTGGATGACAAATTAAAGCAGCAAGGACGGAAAAATACGAAATGGCGACGACTCAAAAAACCTGCTCAACAAACCAGTTAGCAGGTAGACCGACTAAAAATTGGTCCCAGAGAATCAGCTAAGAACCATTATTTTCAAGGAGAGATACTATCGCCAGAAATCAGAATACTTTTGCCAAACGTCAACGAGAAGCAGAAAAAAAAGCGAAGGCACAAGCCAAGCTCAACCGGCGTAAAGAACAGAAGGAAGCGGGTGACGAAAGCAACCCACTCGATTTAGAGAGCATGGATCCACGAACATTTGATCCCCCGACTGAATAATCTTTTCTCGCTCCTCATAAACCGCACCGCTGCGCCACAGTAGTTTCCAAATTAAAACACCAAGAGCCAATTCAGCTCTGGGTGTTTTTTCTTGCGCCGTTTTTTGAATTCAACGACTGGCTTCCGTGGTTCGCAAGCAACAATCGACAGGGCACACATCGTGGTTGGCTCCCATATCTCCTAACGCGGGCCGTTCGGTCGTACCACTGATTCGTTCTTCGATCAGCTCGCGGATCATAGTAATGAAGCGGGGATGCACACCAACGGTTTTCGCGCGTGCCACGTTGATTCCCAATTCGCCACCAACGTCTTTGGCTTCCGTGTCCAAATCGAATAAGACTTCCATATGGTCAGAAACAAAACCAATGGGCACGATCACCACATCCTGTACGTCAGCTTGTGTTCCCAGATCTTTAATGAAATCGCAGACATCCGGTTCCAACCAGGGTTGATGCGGGGGGCCACTACGACTTTGATAAACCAGATGCCAGGGCTGCGCCCCCAAATTCTTGCTGACGAGTTTTGCCGCTTCCTTCAACTGCACCTCATATCGACATCCAGATGCCATTGCCAGTGGGATACTATGCGCAGAAAACAAGATCGTCGCGTTAGCCCGCCGCGTTTCAGGAATTTCAAGCAAGGCTTCCTGGGTACGCTCAATCATCGCTTCAATGAATCCGGGGTGATTAAAAAACATTCGCAGCTTGTCTACCTCAGGCACCCCTTCACCGACTTCCTGTTGTGCACGTTGGATATCTTCGCGATATTGTCGACATCCGGAATACGAACTGAAGGCAGACGTAAAAAAAGCCAGTGCCCGTTTGATTCCGGCCTGTTTCATCTGCAACAGCGTATCGGCAAGTAATGGATCCCAATTTCGGTTTCCCCAAAAAATAGGAAGGTGCGGGCCGTGTGCTGCCAGTTCCTGTTCCAATGCATTTATCAAATTGCGATTCTGCTGGTTGATAGGACTGACGCCTCCAAACTGTTGATAATGTTCGGAAACTTCCAGCATACGTTCTCGGGGCACGTTTTTTCCGCGAAGCACGTTCTCCAGAAACGGAATCACATCATCTGGCCCCTCTGGACCACCAAAAGAGACTACTAAAATGGCATCATACGAATTGCTCATCAAATTTTTATTTCCTCTACCTTTTCACTCAAATCTGAAACCTGCCTGTTATCTGAGTTCAGAACCCAGAATCAAGTGATATGTGACTTGATCATACTTTTGTAGTCAAGCTGCATGAAATTGCCACTCAAAACTTCAAATTATTACGCAATCCCGCTTCAGACAGAGTTTCGTCCTGAAAGAGGCTTCTTGAACAGTCAACTTCTCACCAGAATTTTTCATTTGCAATTGATCGGTTGTGCGCGTTGCATTTTTGAAACATCCAGGCACATTTGATGCAAACAATAAACACATATTATGATTTTGCGGATTATTCAACACCGGAACTTAACCCATAGAATTAAACTTTCAATCCTGCCAGAATCAGTCGGCCTGAATCTCCAGCTCTGACTATATATTCATATCGCCCCGTTTGCATCACAACTAAAAGTCCTCTAACACCCGACACACATTCCTGGCACACACATCAATGAACCACTGCATTACCCTACCTGCTCCTGAAGTCCCCGTTTTACGAGTAGAAATACCACACGTGGCACTCACACCCGAAACCATACGTTTCTATTATTTGGATTCCATGAGATCCACTTTAATGATCCTTGGGGTGGTATTACATGGCGCTTTAATCTATTCATCCGGCGATCATTGGATCATCTCTGATTCACATCAGTCAGAATTTTTCTGGTTTCTCAGTTCCGCCATTCATGCCTTTCGCCTGCCGACTTTCTTTATTATTGCCGGTTTCTTTTCGATGATGGGCCTCCAAAAATATGGCACTGGCTCATTCACAAAAACACGGCTGCTGCGTATTCTCCCCCCTTTATTTTTCACAGCAGTATTGATTAATTCGCTTGAACTCTATGTCAGAATCACCATCATTCAACATCAGCCGATGTCAATCACGCATTTTATGATCCATGAACTACCCCGAAAATGGATCGCCGGCGAATGGGTCTCGCATCTCTGGTTTCTGCTGACATTATTACAATTTTTTGCCGTTGGCATCGCCTTATATTTGCTAAGTGGTAACCTTTCGAAATTGCGCTCACTCAAACGCTTTCCAGTTTACTTCCGTAAAAACTGTTACTTTCTGTTATTACTTCCGCTCTCTCAAATCGCCTGGTGTATTGCCGCCAAATTGTCACCCGAAATATTTCAAGGAAGCCATTTCCACGGTTTGATTAATTTCGAAGAGCTTTTGGTCTACCTGCCTTATTTTCTGGTTGGTCTCTGGCTCTATCGAGACCAGGAACTTCATCAGGCGTTTCAATCATTTGCACGCTGGGAATGGTATGCACTTATCATTTCTCTGCTGACACAATATTCTTTATCGAATGCCCACGGTGCGAGCTCGCTCAGTTTATTGCGTATTTATTCCACCAGCCTTACATGTGGGCTCGCCAGTCATCTCTGTTATGTCCTGTTCTTTAAATTTATGAATCGAAATTCAAACGTTTTCCGTTATCTTTCCGATGCCTCTTACTCGATCTACCTGTTCCATCATCTCTTTGTGGTACTCTTTGGTTATTTATTACTCGAATCTGAATTTGCCATCGGCTATAAATTTTTGGCCGTCGAAATCGCCACGCTCTCTATAACACTGGCCATCCATCACCACCTGATACTGAAATCCAAAACTTTACGATTCATGTTTAATGGTAAATGGAGTTAACATTCCACCGGAACAAATTACCCCTGTTCCTCTTCACCGGAATTGTCTAAAATAATATACCTCTATTCGGAATTCACTCTATTTTATTTTTGACATGTACAACGAGGAAGAATGCGTCATGACATTCTCGCAAATACCAATGCTGATATTCGTCGGTTTATCTCTGACCACACTGTTAACTCTGATGAGCGGTTGTGAGAAATCGATCACACAGAAAGATCGGCCGATTGCCATCGCCGACGAACAACCTCAATCCCAAACCAAACCAGCGGCGCAGGAAACGAATCCACTGGAAGTCGTCACGCTCGGCTCTGGCTGCTTCTGGTGTACCGAAGCATTTTTTCGAGAGTTGAAAGGCGTGAAGTCGGCTGTCTCTGGATACTCGGGGGGGCAAGACCCGAATCCAACCTACAAAGCTGTCTGTACCGGCTCGACCGGACATGCAGAAGTCATTCAGGTCACCTTCGACCCACAGCAGATTGAACTCACCGATCTTCTCAAAGCGTTCTGGGAAACACATGACCCGACCACTTTGAATCGCCAGGGAGCAGATGTGGGAACCCAATACCGTTCAGCAATCTTCTATCACAGTGAACAACAAAAAGAACAGGCAACCGCTTACAAAAAACAGCTCGATGAATCAGGCAAATTCAAAAGCCCCATTGTCACCGAGATAACGGCCTTTGAGAAGTTTTTCCCCGCGGAAGATTATCACCAGGACTATTTCAAACTCAATCCGAATGCACAGTACTGCCAATATGTCATCCGCCCGAAACTGGATAAATTTCGCAGTAAATTCGCTGATAAGCTGAAAACAACCGAAACCGAATAACAATAACGTTCTGCGTGAGATTAATCTCAGACCGAAGAATGCTTCGATTTCCCGTTGTGGAGACTGCCCCCTCCTGATACATTAATCATTATTGATGCGTTGTATTTTCATGACAACGCTGCCCTGCCAACACTAGCTTTCCCACCTGATTGAGCGCGATCGGAGTAGAGTAAATGAGAAACCCTGGAATATTCTCAGGCATTCCTTGTTCCATCGCCTTCGCTGCCATCTTCTGTCTAAGCGTAATTACCTATCGTAGCGAAGGTCTTGCTAAAGATGCTGCGAAAAAACAGCAGGTCGAGCTCACGTATGAAAAAGACGTTCTGCCAATCTTTCGGACGAAGTGCTTTCGTTGCCACGCAGGTGTTGAACCCAAAGGGGGGCTGAATTTATCTCAGCCATCGGCACTGTTGATTGGAGGCGACTCAGGAGCCGCCATCCGGATTTCAGCGGCTGAGTCCAGTCTGCTTTATGAAAAAGTCTCTTCGGATGAGATGCCCGCCGCCGGTCAAAAACTGACCACCGCTGAAAAGGCGACGATTCGAACATGGATCAATCGTGGCGCCAAAGGCATAGACCCCGCAAAGACCATTGATCGCTCCGACGACATCACCGGCGTCGAGTTGTGGTCCTTCAATCCGCCCGTGCGTGCTGAAGTACCACAGGTGACCACACAAAACCGGGTCTCCAATCCGATTGACGCATTTATCCTCAGGAAACTGGAAGCACAAAAACTCACGCTGGCAGCGGAAGCAGATCGACTGACTCTCCTGCGTCGTGCAGCATTCGATCTGATCGGCTTGCCCCCTTCTCCAAAGGAGATAAAACAATTTCTCGTTGATAAACGCCCAGATGCTTACGCTCACATGATCGATCGATTGCTGGCAAGTCCGCATTATGGAGAACGCTGGGGGCGACATTGGCTGGACGTCGCCGGCTATACAGACTCCGCAGGCATTCTCTCCGCAGACGTTCCCCTGCAGTTGTCTTATCGATATCGCGACTATGTGATTCGTGCATTTAATAAAGACAAACCCTACGACCGATTTTTACAGGAACAGATTGCCGGCGATGAACTGACCGACTATTGGACCGCACACGACACCATGGACACTCTGCCAGAAGATGTCATCGAGGGGATCACGGCCACCGGTTTTCTGCGAACAGCCGCGGATGCCAGCCGACCGGATTTCTCATCCATCAAGAATGCGGCGGGACAATATTTCTATCCCACAATGTTCGACACGTTGCAAATCGTCTGCTCATCGACAATGGGACTGACCGTCCAGTGCGCCCGTTGCCACAGCCATAAATTTGATCCGATTCCACAGGTCGATTACTTTCGGATGCAAGCTGTCTTCACTGGCGCATTGCGTCCAGCGGCTTGGATTCCCCAGGCGAAACGTCGACTGCAGATCGCGACAAAAAAGCAAAAGACAGCTGCAGCCACAACCAATGCCGAAGTTGACAAGAAAGTAAAACAACTGAAAGCCGGTTTCGAAAAATACAAAAAGGATTTGGAACAGCAACTTTTCGCAAAGCGTCTCGCCGCATTGCCTGAGGAAATTCGCGATGACGTCAAAGCCGTGTTTGCCGTCAATAAAGAGAATCACAACGAGATTCAAAAATATCTGTTTGAGAAATTCAAAAAACAACTCAGGCCTGAGACCAAGGATCTCGATCAAATCTTTAAAACAAACTTTCCGAAATACGTTACCAAAGGGAAAGCGTTGAACGATCAGGTTGCTGCTGAAGAAAAGCAGCGGGTCATTTTTGCAGAAGTCCGCGCTCTATACGACCTGCCAGGCAACGTCACAACTCCTGTCTTACTCAGAGGAGACCCACAAACTCCGGGACCAAATGTCGAGCCAGGCGTCATTTCAACAATCAATACGCCAAAAACATTTTCCTGGAAAGCACCGCCGGAAGGCACGCGCACCAGTGGACGTCGCCTCGCCTTTGCACGGTGGTTGACTCAACCAGATCACCCACTCACCGCTCGGGTGATGGTCAATCGAATTTGGATGCATCACTTCGGAAGCGGTCTTGTCTCGACACCAGAAGACTTTGGAGTTTCCGGTGCCCCACCAAGCCATCCCGAGTTACTCGACTGGTTAGCAACAGAGTTCGTCCAAAATGGCTGGAGTATCAAACATATGCACCGGATGATTCTTACATCCAGCGCATGGCGCCAACGATCGCGTGTCAGTCCTGAAACCCGCAATCAAGCATCAGCCGTTGACCCGAAAAACCAGCTGCTCTGGCGACAGAACATGCAGCGACTTCAGGCCGAACCGCTCCGCGATGCAGTGCTCGCTACATCAGGCTTATTGAATCCAACACTGTTCGGGGCACCCATTGCCGTCCAACGATTAAGCACCGGCGAAGTGATCGTGCCGGTGAAGTCTGCACCAGATCGCCGCTCCATTTACATTCAGATTCTAAGGTTGAAACCCCAGACAATGCTCCGTGCATTCGATCAACCGGAAATGACCGTCAATTGCACTAATCGCAACACATCCACCGTCTCGACACAGGCATTGACGTTACTCAACAGTGATCCCATGGTCCGCGCGGCGAATGCATTTGCAAAACGAGTGCAAGCTGAACAACCCACGGACCCCGCGAACTACGCGGTCATGGCTGCGTTTTCGCGTCCCGCAACGCGTGACGAACAAAAACTGTTCTCACAATTTCTTGACGAACAAACGGCAAGACATCTTGACACCCATAAAAGCGAAGAGCAAAAGCAAGCGAAAATCATCGCTGAATCAAAACAACTTGCGCTGGCCGACTTGTGTCATATGCTGTTGAGTGCGAATGAGTTTGCCTACATCGATTAAAGATTTTATTCGGAGAGTTCCATGAGCCAATTCAATTTCATATCGCGCCGCAATGCACTGCGACGGCTGGGAGATGGTTTTGGCGGACTCGCTCTGGCTTCAATGCTCAGCGAAGCGGGTGCCACGCCGCGTTCGTCGGTTCACGCACCTCATACCGTTCCCAAAGCGAAAGCGGTGATCCAACTTTACATGCACGGCGGTCCGAGTCATGTCGACCTGTTAGACCCCAAACCGATGCTCAACAAGTTCCATGACACCGCACCACCCGAAGAAGTTTCCGACGACGAAAAGAAAACAAAAAACCTGATGGGCAGCCCCTATCAATTCAATAAGTGTGGCGAGAGTGGTCTTGAATTTTCGGAAATCCAACCACATGTCTCACAACATGCTGACGATATCGCCGTGGTGCGTTCGATGTTCACCGAACACCGCAA
>Ga0075117_1001901_pt1 | contig 12471 bp, 8 predicted proteins | sample AntAceMetag02UKJ_FD_69789 | JGI IMG/M metagenome (GOLD analysis project Ga0075117, IMG submission 69789) | Saline lake microbial communities from Ace Lake, Antarctica - Antarctic Ace Lake Metagenome 02UKJ | ecosystem: Environmental > Aquatic > Non-marine Saline and Alkaline > Saline | place... | reverse complement strand
ACGGAGTCAATGAGAATCACATCAACCAGGAAGACACCCAGACTTCTCCAAACCGAACAATTCAAACCGAAATCGTCGCCTGATCAGCTTTTCCTGAACACAACATTTGACAGTAACCCTGCTGAAGTCGTGTCCTACGTAATTCTGGACCCACGGAATTAGGGAACTTGAAATTCGGGCCGCTTTTCGGATTATTACCATGAGTTTTGATGCTGAGGCTGAGGCTGGCGGTGCCTCTCCTGATCCGGTTTGACGAAACGATGACAACGGGCAGATTCATCGGCCTGCTGTGGGGCAGTGGGCTCCGCGATCAGCCATCGTGGATTATTCGCAGGCCATGTCGCGTGCCGTTGTTCTGAAGCAAACGCAAGTTTGAATATTGCCGGATTCGACTCGCAGCTTGAACAATAAACTGTTGTTTCTGGTATACGACATAGACTCAGCGTAAGCGCAATGTCGGCAATCTTCAGGGTGGGCCGGGAGCCATCGCAAAGGCCTTGAGGCCAGATTCACCCGCCTGAGGATTTCACACTGGTATGTCTTGCTGCATACTCACCATACCACTGCTTAACAGTTTCATTGCCCGTCATTTTTGACAACATTCGCATCGCGAAACTGGCTTAACATCCGGGTGATAACTGTCTTATCGAGTGGCGATTACGACCGCTCGACAAGGAGCGGGGTAGCCTTCGATGGTTTGCGTGGCGTTGACCGGATTCAGGAAGTCGGGCAGCGATTCGAATGTCATCCAGTCTGTACTGCGTTGTTCCTGAACTGACGTTGACGTAATATCGATCAGCTTGATATCGCGAAAGCCGACTCGACGCAGCCACAGTTGTAGTTGTTCAATGGACGGAATAAACCATACGTTGCGCATTTTCGCGTAGCGTCCTTCCGGCACGAGTATTCGGTTGGGATCGCCTTCAACGATCAAAGTTTCCAGAACCATCTGGCCACCCTTTATTAACGTTCCAAACAGTGTTTGCAGGTGATCGATCGGGCTTGGACGGTGGTAAAGAACGCCCATGGAAAACGTCACGTCAAAGGCCTGCAGATCCTTTGGCAGACAAACGTCACCCAGAGGAAGAACAAAGTTAGGAGCGTTCGGCCCCGCGTATCTTTTGATAGCTTCGTGCTGCATGACGTACAACAGAAACGGGTCCAGCCCGACAACCCGAGTGGCTCCAGCCGCCAGCATTCTCCATCCGTAATATCCGTTGCCACAGCCAACATCCAACACGCTTCGATTGCGTAGTTCGATATGATTTTTCAATCGGTCCCACTTCCAGTCGGACCGCCATTCTGTGTCGATGTTCATTCCGAATACATCAAACGGGCCCTTCCGCCACGGATGCAGCAACATCAACGTTTCTTTTAGAACGTGCTGCTGATCTTTTGAAAGGCTGCCGGAAAGGTGAAAGCCATTTACCGCATCCAGCACGGTGTCGGACACTTTCGGTAGCTGGTCCCAAGCGGCAATCCAATTGTCCAGATTTCCGTGAATGGCGGGCGCCAAAGCTGTATCGCAGCACGCCCTGATAACTCTGATCCATTCGCCGAAACCCTGTTGAGTCAGTTCGGCGAACAAAGAATCAAAATTGAACAAATGAACTGTCATCGGCATAATCTGTTGATGGTAGAAACCTGGCAACACAGCGGCCAGACTACACACGATAACCCATCAACAGCTAACGTGCCGAAACACGATTCTGGTAATACCCACGGGATCTAAAGTTTTACAACATCGGGACCGGGCATTAGCGGAAGCAGCCAGACTTTTGACGTCTTAGCCGAGGCTCAAAGTGCCAGTGCTGTCGCCCAGTTCTTTGATGGGAGCTCCCATGCGTTCGGACATGGCCAGGAACAGGTTGTTCAGTGGTGTTTCTTTTTCGAAGTTCAGCGCATGGCCGGATTTCAGCGTTCCTGCACCTTTACCTGCGACAATGATTGGCAGGTCATGATGCGCATGACGCATACCGTCTGAAATCGCGCTACCGTACAGAATCATGCTATTATCCAGTAGATTGCCTTCGCCTTCTTTGACCTGTTTCATACGAGTCAGAAACGAAGAAAACTGTTCGACCAGATATTTATCGATGCGAGCAATCTGTTCCATCTTTTCTTTGTCATCGCGGTGGTGGGACAGTTCGTGGTGGCCGTTTTTAACATCAACCTCGCGGTACGTGCGATTGCAGCCAGCATCTCCGACCATGAATGTAGCGATGCGTGTTGAATCTGTCTGGAAGGCCAGCAGCATGATGTCGTACATCAAACGCAGATGTTCCGTTAGCTCTGGTGGTACGCCTTCCGGAAGATTAACTTCGGGGATTTCTAATGGGCGCAGATGGTTAGCTCGATCGATTCGCTGTTCGATTTCCCGAACACTGGTGAAATATTCGTCTAGTTTCTGGCGATCGTTACCGCCGAGCTTTCCGTTCAACCTGTTGGCGTCTTCCGCAACAAAGTCCAAAATGCTTTTGCGAAACTTATTACGACGTTCTGCCGTTGCAGCGGCTTCCGGGTTTCCGAACAGGCGTTCAAAGGCCAGTCGGGGATTGATTTCCTTAGCTGTCGGTGTGTTGGGAGCCTTCCAGCTGACGTTGGTGGAATAGGCACAGCTGTAGCCTGAATCGCAATTGCCAGCATTGCGACCCCGTTCAATTCCGAGTTCCAGAGAGGGCAGCCTTGTTTGATTGCCAATACGCTGAGCCACGGCCTGATCGATAGAAACACCGACTTCAATATCAGCACCGGACGTTTTTCTGGGCTGTGCACCCGTCAGAAAGGCACTGGCGTTGCGAGCATGGTCGCCACCGCCATCGCCGTTGGCTCGAGCATGGTTTTGAGTCAGACCACCCAGCAACAACAGGTCGTCGCGATGCTGTTCCAGCGATGCCATGCTGTTGTTGAACTTGAAGTCATGGCCTTCTCCTTCCGGCTTCCATTGATCCATGATCGCGCCGTTGGGGAAGAAAATAAAGGCCATGCGATTGGGCGCGGTTGCTCCAGCAGCCTGAGTTGCGGCAGACGCAGCCGGTTGCATCACATCCAGCAAAGGAAGGGCCACCGCGGTTCCGATTCCACCACGCAGAACAGTACGACGATTTAAGTGAAGTGAGTTCATTGGAAATCTCCCAATCTAACGGTTGCGAGCCGAAGAGGATTCGGCCAGCCAAATTTGGCTGAGGTGTGTCAACATGTTAATTATAACGGACAGTGCTTCACAAAAAGCCAGCTGAAAGGAAAAATTCTATAACCTGTCGGCAAAGCTAGCTCTTCATTTGTGTTCTAACCCGATAAGTCAGAACGGCTTAAGTGTGCTGGTCCGAACAGAACTGGTACGCTCAGAATTAATTGTCCGCCGCCCGTTTCTTTCGAAACGGATCCGACAGCACAATTCCTTCCACCATCGCCGAAAAGCGATTGTTCTTCTGTTTCATCAGCGTCAGACATTGGTCGACGGCACATTTGTCGTAGTACTCGGTGCCACGACCGATGGCGTAAGTCAGCATCTTTTCAGTGACTGTGCGGAAGTATAGTTCACGCCGTGCCTGCACGATGAGAATCAGTTCCAGAGGATTCGAGAATTTTTCGCCGGATGGCAGACTTCCGGAAGCATCGATATCCCGTCCTTCTTCTTTGTCGCGCCAACGGCCAACGGCGTCAAAGTTTTCCAGACCAAGCCCCAACGGATCCATCACCTTGTGGCAGGCCGCGCAACCGGGATCTTCTCGGTGCTTTGCCAGTTGTTCACGAAGTGTGGCATCCGGTGAAACCTTTTCCGTGGCTTCCAGTGGAGGGACGTCCGGAGGTGGAGGCGGTGGAGCATCGCCGAAGATGTTTTCCATAATCCACTTTCCGCGTTTGACAGGGCTGGTTCTTCCCGGATTGGACGTCAGGGTCAGAATGCTGGCATGAGTCAGCACTCCCGAACGATTGGTGCCACTAAGTGAAACTCGTTCAAACTTATCTTCGTTGACTCCGGAAATGCCGTAGTGTTCTGCCAGTCGTTTGTTCACAAACGTGAAGTCGGCGGACAGTAATTCTTCGATGCTGCGGTCTTCTCTCATGACTGTTTGGAACAGCAATTCGGTTTCACGCCGCATGTCGGCTCGTAGATCGTTATTGAACGATTTAAAAATATCGGTGTCCGGGGTGACATCGTCCAGGTTACGAAGGTTAAGCCATTGCGATGCAAAGTTGGTAATAAGAGCATTTGATTTTTCATTCTGAAGCATCCGCTTGATTTGCTGCCGCAGTGTTTCCGGGTCGGTTAGCTTTTTCTGCCGCGCAACTTCGAACAACTCGTCGTCCGGCATGCTGCTCCATAGAAAGTATGAAAGACGCGACGCGAGTTCATAGTCGTCGAGGGAACGTTCAGACTGACCGGCGTCAGGATCTTTTTCAAGGCGGAACAGGAAATCCGGAGCGACTAGAATTGCCTGCAACGCCAGTGAAATTCCACCTTCGTATGTTTCACCCAGATCTTTGACAGCCGTTTGCACAAGGCTGGCGTAACGAAACACTTCGGACGTCGCGACTTCCCGACGAAATGCTTTTTGCATGATGGGCTGCAACACTTTCTGAGCCGCATCCATTACAGACAAATTGTCGCTCGGTGTGTGCGTGACAAGTCGCTGGTGGACATTCGAACGAATCGGGATGCCGCCATTTAGTGGACCAAATAATTCAATCGACTTCACCAGAATGTTGCGGTCGCGGCGATCCTTCGGGCCATCATCCACCACTTTGTCGTTAAGAAATGCCACGGTAATAGTTTTCATACCGCCATCTAATGCATGCCGAGGTTCGAAGTCTTCGTACTTGTGATGTTGCTGCACCTCGAATTCGCTAATCGATTGACCCTCGACGCGTATGGCGAATTTGGCCTTGTCATCCCCCGCCTGGTCAGCTCGGACAACCGCGCGGATTTCGTATTCGCCGGACGCTGGTATGTTAAACACACCAATGGCTTCTCCGTTTGTGTACAGAGAAACGGGCTCACCACGTTTTACACCCTTCTGAAGTGACGATTTCAGGCCGCCGCCTTCAGCTTTGATCTGCACTGGCTTCGAAAAATCGCGACTGTCTACCACGGCCGCAGCGACCTGTTCTGCCGCGTTCAGATACTTTTCCATCAACAACGGAGGCAGCGACAGAACGTCGCCGATGTTGTCGAAGCCTTCGCCCACGTCGTCCGCTGGAAAGTCGTCGGCAGGAGTCAGGTTGATGCCGAACAGGTCGTGAATGGTGTTATTGTATTCAGATTTATTCAAACGCTGAACGGTGGATCGCCCGGGGTTGTAAACAAGTTCGCAATCGAAGTTGAAAAGTTCTTCATGCAGCAGGTCGGCAACACTTTCCTGTACTTCCAGTTTGGGTTTGGGGTCGTAGTCCGATGGCGGCATGGCGCCGGAATTAATCATCCGATAGATTCGTTCCCAGGTTTTACGTTCAGTCAGTAATTGTTCTCCGGACGTGAGTTTGCTGACGTTGATGCCCGCTTCCTGCATATCCGGTCCGTGACAGTCGATGCAGTACTGGTTGAGGTAGGGCAGGATTTTTTCTTTGAGATGCTTCGTGCTGGCGGTTGCCTGTTGTTCACGACGTTTTGCTTTGTCATTCGCCGCAATCTGTTCCGGAGAAAGCTGGCTAGCCAATGGCGTTCTCAGGCTGACAAGCGTCGCTTCGCTTCTGCCCGGCAGGGTCGCAATTCTGACTGAATTGGAAATGCCGTTTTGTTTAGACGATTCTGATTCGCCCATAAGAAGGTCGTCGACGCTGGGGCCACCAACAAACGACAAGGCCAAGGCCCCTAACACGGTTACTGCCACCACGGTACCGAACCCGATCCATAGCGGATTTATGGCCACATGTTTCGCGGGCGTTGGAGGCGTTTGACCGGAAATTCGTCGGCGGGCAGCACGCTGACTTCGCCGAATTTCAGATGGCGACTGGGCGCTGGTGTCAGCGGCCAGAGTTTCTGAATTGTCGCTGAACGTTGACTTACTTCGTGTGGGCTGTGATTGCGATGGAACAAGGCTGGCCGCTGTCGAAACGGCTACATGTTCCGGTGAAGGTGCGGCAGGTGATTCAACAAAAGCTGCAGTAACGGTTCTCGGCCTGATGGCGCCGTCGCGACCTTGCCCAGGACGTATTGCTGCGTGCTGACTAGCATTGCGCGGCCTGCCGCTGGTTTGGCCAGTCGTACCCGCCGGCTTCGCACCACTAGCGGGCGCATTCAAGCGAATCTTCTGCCCGCAGCCGTCAGCTGGACACGCCGCGATTTTGCCGAGGTATTTGTTGTTAACTCGAAAGCGCAAACCGCAGTCAGGGCAGGTAAAAATAGATGTGGGACTCATGGAAACCGCCGAGGATTTCAAAAACCTTGAACTAAGAAAGAACGTGCCAAAACCTTCTTTCTCGCGATGTTTTATCAGTGGCCCGAGATGTTTCGAAAATCTTCAGGCACACCGCTTACGCTGCTCGAAGCCCAGTGTTGGGACACCAAAGCTTCAAGACCATTATAAAACGCGTTGGCAATCGAGCCGAAAAACGCTTAGTTAAATGCAATTGTCGTATTCTAGCTCGTTTTAGGCCCCGGGAAAGCAACTGATCAAAACCGAGCTGAACGTTTTTGAATTCGTTCAGTATTCGTGCCGGATAACCGTCAGTTTAAGGCCGGACTGGAGTCTGACGGCTTATTGCCGAAATTTGCAAAAAGCTGTGCTTGGCTGCCCGCGAATATTCGGTGAGCGGTTCAGCCAGCAGACGTTTGGCTCGTAGGCAGTGCGAACGATCCGCAGGATTATTTTCAATGCGGCAGCACCGGCACTGGTGTTCATGCCTGAACATCAGTATGCACGCTGTCGTGCGAGCGCACAGCAGCGGCGGCGAATGAACTTTGGGCGATTGAAAGGCTGACCCGCTGGGACTGCGTGCCTTCAATGTCTGCAGCTTCAAAAGCTGAGTCGCCGTGGCAGAATTCGTGACTGCGTCTAAGAAATCTCAAACAGCACCTTTAGAGCATCCGGTCGCTCAGCGTGCTCAAAAGCCAGTACAGCGTCTTCCAGCGGATACTTAGCGCTGACCATGGCATCGACCCGCACTTCGCCATTCGCGATCATTTTCAATGCCGGTGCAAACGGACCGCAGCGAGATCCCAGAACATTGACCTCGTTGATGACCACGGGAGCAAGATGCACGGGCTGAGCTGCGGCAACTGTTGTCTTCAGGATGATGGTTCCACACGACTTGACGCATTGCAAAGCCGCTTCGAAGCCGGACGGTGACCCCGTGCAGTCGACCACAAAATCATAATCGACGGCTGGAACTAGTTCTGTCAGCTGGCAGGTTCTGATCCCCAACCGCTGCAGTTGGTTCAGTTTCCAGTCGTGCTTGCCAACGACCAACAGTTCGCACTCAGTGGTCTTTAGCACCTGAGCACACAAATTTCCGAGTCGACCATCACCAAGAACGAGCACTCTACTGCGGGAAGAAATCTGCACCTGTTCCAGAATCCGGCATGCGGCGGCGACGGGTTCTGTAAATACGGCCTGTTCAGAAGTCACATGTTGTGGCACGACATGCAGATTGCCTTCCGGCACAAAGACTGTGTCTGCGAATGCTCCGTCGTGATTCAAGATGCCGATGACCGAACGTTGCGTGCAATGACGCGGCAGAGACCTGTCACAGAAATCGCATGATCCGCAGAAACAGTTAATTTCACCCACAACCCGTTGACCGGAAAATCGACCGCTGGTGGCAATGCCGACAAATTCGTGGCCCAACACACCGGCGAAATCCATGTAGCCCTGCTTCAACTGTAGATCAGTTTCGCAGATACCGGCCTTCAGCACCTGAACAGCAATTAGATCCGAACGCTGCACGCCGGGAATGTAGTTCGGACGAAATTCAACAAGGCCTTCCGACAAATATATGGCTCGCACAAAATCATTCCAATTCGAGTAGTGGCGGACAAGGTGGATACGATCTCGACAGACTTTGTCTGTTCTGGGCAATCCGAAAATCACTGTGAGTCGGCTATCCGCCATCGCCTGAATGGTTGCTGAAAGAAGTGCATGTTGTCGCGGAAGTGACGATGACTTCCAACCCGCTGGCTCGTTGTTTATAAAAATGTCTGCAACGTCAGCCGATGCAGTTGGCATGATGGGGCTATTGACCTGCACGGCATGCGGATTATGGTTTCCCCTGTGTTTTTAAGAAATTATCGGCATTGAAACGCAAATTTCCTCGAATTTTCGGGCCTGCAACAATTCACCGCAGTCTGCCCAAGCCTTCCGGAATACTGCATTTTTATCGCATCCAGATATAAGTCTCGTATGGCATCCGCCTGGAACGGCTACGTGTGGGTTCGTCAGGTAAATCCGGGGCAAGAAAGTAACAGTCATGAATGGCCGAATTATGCAGCATACATTCTTCGCGATGCTGGTCATAAGTTGCTGGAGCATTCGGACAGCTCGTCAACGGTAGATCGTATGGCGTTCACCACAACCATATTGGGGCCGGGGGACAATGTAATGATGTCTCCGCACGCTAATAACTAGGCCTCCAGTGGCTGGCACCTATTCGTGGAGTTTCAAATGAAATTTCCGCTAAGACGTGCAATACAATTCTATCATCAAGCCTTATCATCGCTGGTGTTGACGATACAACCCGGACAGCACCGTTATCCGTACTATTATGGTCCGTGTTCGATAAATTCTAATGAATTTCCAAACTGGTTTAATCCGTACCGAGCCATGCCATCATCGGAAATGCCGGATGGTGCAATAATTCACGGCAGCACTTTAGCCAGAGCATTCCGTCAGCTGCACTCTGATGTTGGCGAAGTCGGAGGGCAAGAAAATAAGCGTAAGGACCGCCTGGGTTCAGAAAAACAAATCTACAGGAACGTTTTCAATTCGATAACGGCAGTCGCCGGTTGAAGTGCGAGACTGCTTTGTTGAAACATCCGTGACGCTGGAGAACAACGTTCGCGTGACCGACGTATGCTGGCAACAGACTCCACCGTGGAGCGTGGAGTCAACGGTCGATTAAAAATTGTCCGCTTAGGTTTCTCCAAAACGCATCCGAGCGATGATTTGAAGTTGGATGCGTTTGTATGCTGTTTTCATGAGTCAGCCATCATATAAGCGGATTGTCCCGGACAGGGATAGTTGTTCCCTGTCGGGGACAATCCGCCAGTTTCTGATCATTACTATCGGTGGTATTGCATCTTGAAAGCGGCCGCAGAATTCATCGCAGAACGGCGGTCTTCCGCCTTATCCGAGAACACCTAAAGTTGTCCTTCGGCATGGCCAGTCGATTCGTCTTATTCGTTCGGACCGCTAGTTCCCAACAGTCCGATATAGACGCGTTTTGGTCTCAATAAAACAGGTTGGTTTTGAGGCCGACCAATTGCCAAAAACGATGCAACCGTTGTTGAAGCTGAAATCCCGCGTAGCTTGCACGACCGCTATGGCCAAAACACCCGCGAATTTCCAGCGGCTCGCTCAGCGGTCGGCCGATAAGGTCTCTGTGTAAGCCTCTACGTTGTGACGGCCCGATTACAGGGTCGTCACAACGTAGAGGCACTGGACAACTCGTTTCACGGATGGAACAGACCACCGATTAGACGGGCCCTCAATATGCGATTCTTTGTTCCGAAACACGTAGGACTTGCTGCTAAAACAAGCCGAATGTTCGGAGTGCTGCTACTGCTACTGTGCTGTTCGACTGTGAATGCTCAACTAAGCATTCCGTTGCATATTGAACAGCAACCTGCACTTGACGATGCCCACAACCTTGATGCGGAAATGATGTTTCCTGCTGATAACGGTTTCTGGTTTCTTAGCACTCAACACTCGCCGCAGTCGTTTAATCGTGCGTGTCCACAATTCGTTCCTCAGGTGCAGCGTTACGAAAACTGTCAGGGTTTTCGGAGCTCGCATCTGCACGAGCTGACGTCGACTCTGAAACCCGGAGTACCGGTTTGTGTGATGGTCCACGGCAGCTTTGTAGACGTTCCAAGTGCATGTCGCGAATCAGCGTATACCTGGAACTGGCTTCGAAGCGCCGGTATGGGACATCAGATGCAGATGATCTATTTCAACTGGCCGAGCTATAAACGCATTTTTCCCACCGTGCAGTTGGAAGTGAACCAACTTGGTCGGCGAGCTGCCAGGAACGGCTATTACCTTGCCGAATTGATCCAGCATATTCCCGCGGAATGTCCCATCTGCCTGATCGGACACAGCCACGGAACTCGAGTCATCGCGGGCGGGCTGCATCTTATGGCTGGCGGCACGTTGCAGGGTATCGGCCATCCGTGGGCTCGTGCGGATGGGCGGCAGATTCGCACAGTGTTTGTCGCGTCGGCTCTGGACCACGACTGGCTGAACCCAGGACACAAATATGATCGAGCACTCTGCAGCACAGAATGTCTGCTGAACATGCGCAACGAACTGGATCCAGCGTTGGCGATTTACCCGCTGCGACTTCCTTTCATTGCTCAGCAGGCGATGGGCTACAAAGGGCTTTCCAGTTCTGACAGATATCGCCTTGGGCGTAACAGTCACAAAGTAATCGACTACGACGTAACTCGCGCGATTGGAAGGTCTCATCTGTGGCCGTATTACTTCACAAACCCAGGGCTCAGCATGGCGATGCACAACTATGTGTATTTTCCCGATCGGGGGCAGGCGGTATCGATGGCAAACGCAACGACCACTACCGAACAAAGATAAAATTGGACGACAGAATCTGAACACCAACCTTTGCCTTTGAAACGAATCGCGTCTGGTAGTCGCTGTGTTTTTGAAAACGTTCCGGAACGTGCTTGATCAGGTTTCACTGATTCGGATACGTCGCGCGGCCCCATTGAAGTTTCCCAGGCGTTTTACGTCTCACGTGGCCGCGTTCGGGAATTTGCGGATTGGCTGGAACCAAAACTCTGGGAATCGTGTCCGTCACGGGACCTCACTCCTCGCCGAAATATGCCGGCGTTGGTATCATCGCCTGTCAACAAATTTGCCCCGGAGTGTGATTTCCCATGAGCGTTGCCAGTTTGAACAGCCAGTCGACCATCGATCTTTTCGATGAATATGTCATCCCCAACTACCGACGTTATCCGGTTTCTCTGGTAAAGGGCGAAGGATCACGCGTGTGGGATGCAGAAGGAAAGTCGTATCTAGACCTGTTTCCAGGTTGGGGCTGCAACATTCTTGGTTATTCGTCGCCAGCTTTAGTAAAGGCGATTCAGGACCAGGCGTCTAGGCTGATTCACGTACCAAACACCTGGTACATCGAACAACAGGGCCGATTTGCGGAATTTTTGTGCACGCGAAGTTTTGGCAAGGCTTTCTTCTGCAACAGCGGAGCCGAAGCGAACGAAGCCGCTATTAAGCTGGCACGCCTGCACGGTTCGCCGGAAGGCCGATTTCGCATGATCACGTTCGAAAAAGGATTTCATGGAAGAACATTAGGAGCATTGACTGCGACGGCTCAACCCAAGTACCACGAAGGTTTGGGGCCGCTGATGGCTGGCTTCCGCTATGCTGCGATGAACGACCTTGAAGGCGTCGCCAGCCTGATCGACGACGAAACCTGCGCGATCATGATTGAACCGATTCAGGGTGAAGGCGGAGTGCGAATTCCTGATCCAGCATTTCTGCAGGGACTTCGCAATCTGTGTGACGAACACGGCTTGCTATTAATTTTTGACGAAGTGCAAACCGGAATGGGACGCACAGGAGAATGGTTTGCCTACCAGCACACAGCCATTCAGCCCGACGTGATGACTCTTGCCAAGGGACTTGCTGGTGGAGTCGCGTGCGGTGCTATGATTACCCGAAATGAATTTGCCGGTGACCTGCGACCCGGAATGCACGCCAGCACGTTTGGCGGAAATTCATTGGCGATGGCAGCGGGAATTGCGACCGGCGAAACGATTGAAAAAGAAGGTCTGCTGCAGTATGTTCGCGATAACGCTGAATTTGTCCGACAGCAGATGGAACAGGTTCAGCAATCGTTGCCTATCATTAAAGAACTTCGCATTTGCGGAATGATGATTGGCATCGACCTGACGATTCCCAGCGCTCCGGCTGTCGGCAAAGCAATGGAACGCGGAGTACTGCTGAATTCGACTCAGGATACAGTGGTTCGACTGCTTCCCGCTCTGAATATTACTCGGGAAGAGCTTGAGCAGGGTTTGGAGATTGTGGTGTCAGTGCTGGAAGAAATGGCGGAAGACGCATAGCCACGATTCCGTTGACTTGAACCTCAATCCGATCACCAGTTGCTGAGAGCATTCAACCTGCCGTCCCTGCCAGGTGCTGAAAGAACTGCACTTGGGTGTCTGAGTCTCAGGTTTAGGCACATTTTGGGGATCGAGTTTTGTATCCGAGCGGCGTTGAGCATGATGTGAAGTTTAGTCCATCCTTTCCAGAGAGTGATCCATCCAGGGTGACT
>Ga0075117_1001898_pt1 | contig 12476 bp, 9 predicted proteins | sample AntAceMetag02UKJ_FD_69789 | JGI IMG/M metagenome (GOLD analysis project Ga0075117, IMG submission 69789) | Saline lake microbial communities from Ace Lake, Antarctica - Antarctic Ace Lake Metagenome 02UKJ | ecosystem: Environmental > Aquatic > Non-marine Saline and Alkaline > Saline | place... | reverse complement strand
GAAGGCTATGCATCGGGTTGCCTGTCCGTTTTATCAGAACTGGGTATGCTTGATATCTCGATTGAACAAAAACCGATTCCGTATCAAATAGAAGATGACCGAAAAGAGAGCGGCCATCTACAGCTTCAAAATCATGCACCCGTTGCAGGATTCTTTGAACCGGCGGTTCAATTGATGCAGCAGGTGAAAGTCGGCGACAAACTGGGCTCACTTTGTTCCATCACTGGTGATGATGTGACAACCGTGTCTGCCAGCCAGACAGGGGTCATCATTGGAATTCGAACATTGCCTTATGTCGAAAAAGACGAATGGCTGGCTGTGATTCTGGAAACCGAAAACTAAATCACATTCCAGTAACATGTTTCGAATGACAATCTATTAATTACGTAAAAACGGCCTTCAAAACGCGGCAATAGAAGTAACTCTGGTTACAAAAGGATCAGAAATGAATGAGCGACCGGTTGCCATCATCACAGGCGCAGCGGGAGGTATTGGAGGTGAGACGGCAGTCTGCTTCGCCGAACGGGGTTACGATTGTGTCCTGTTGGCACTTCCCGGGGATAATTTAGAACCAGTCACCAGTCGTATTGAGAAAGCCGGCGGTCAGTTTCTGTCTTGTCTCGGCGATCTATCAGATCTCGATTATGCAAAATCTGCTGTCGACCAATGTATGTCAAGCTGGGGACGCGTTGATGTGCTCGTTAACAATGCCGCCTGGCGCGAAATTACGACGATGAGAAACATCGAACTGTCGAGTTGGGAAACGACCTTGCGCGTCTGTCTAACTGCCCCCGCCTTCCTGTCGCGCTGGTGTGCCGAACATATGGAACCTGTCGGCAAAGGAGTGATCATTAATATCTCAAGTATTCAATCACAAATGGCAGCCGGGATCTGCCCCGCTTATGTCGCCGCCAAAGGCGCACTCGATTCACTTACCTATGAACTGGCCACCCTGTATGGTCCCGCGGGCATTCGCGTCATCAGTGTGAATCCTGGTGCCATCGATACCGCAATGAGTCAGGACATCGCCACAGATCAGCAACTGTCAACCGGTGACAAAATCCGTCAGGTTTCTGAAGACATGATCCCCTTAAGACGCTGGGCACAACCTCAGGAAATCGCAAAAACGATTGTAATGCTGACCAGCGACGATGCCAGCTATCTCACCGGAACGTCCATCACCGTCGATGGCGGGTGGAAACAACAATGCTCACCCTACTCCATCAAATCACTGCAACTTCCCGATCAATTCCCGGCTGAATAAATTCATCCGGAAATTTCAGGCACGATCGTTCAACATCCGCGCGGCAATACGAATGGCTCCTAAACTGGCATCTTCCACACATTCGATGGTGGACGGCTCGGCTTGTAACTGCTGCAAATGTGCCAGCACAGCCATTCGATAATCTGGCTGATGTAGTAAAATCCCGCCGGTTAAAGCGAGCGAATAATCAGCGTTGGAAAAGTGAAGCCGGGATGCCACGGTTTTCACCAGTTCCGCCAGTTCTTCACTCGCCTCTTGGAGAATTGTCTGCGCAACAGAATCATCTGAAGCCGCGGCTTCAAATACCAGTTTGGATAACGCAGCGATTTTGCTCCGCTGATTCTCCGATCGATACACAAAACTCAGTAATAGTCCAGCGTCGTCCAGCCCCAGCGTTTGTAGAAACGCTGTTTGTAAACAGGTATTCGGACCGCGCCCTTCAAATGATTTCAAAATTGCCCGAATGGCGTTCATCGCTATCTGGTAACCACTACCCGCATCACCGAGTAGATAACCCCAGCCTCCCGCGCGCGCCACTTCACCAGTTTTATTTTCCCCATACGCCAGTGAACCGGTACCTGAGATCAATGCGACTCCAATTCCCTCTGGTGTTCCAGCCGATAACACGGTTTCGGCATCGGTCACAATACACGTCTGAATGGCAACTTGCTTTTCTGCTGCCCATTTAAGCCAGGCATCCTGCTCGGTAGATCGCCCCGCTCCCGACATGCCCATGCATAATCGAGCGACCGACCCAGGCGGAATGGCCGCAGATTCGAACGCGCGTTGTATCGCCAGATTAACCTGTTCGCTGGCTGCCTCAAAATCAACGGCGTTCAAATTCGAAGCGCCTGCAGTTCCCTGAGCAATTACGTGAGGATCATAATCTGAGGACACCTCTGCCAGCGAGACTAGAGTCTTCGAACCTCCTCCGTCTATCCCCAGCACCAGTTGTTTCGATGATGACGACATACTTCTGTGACTTTCCTTTGAGGACATTGAGCTAAATGATTAAGGTATCACTGCGACTACTCAGCGTCTTCCAACACTTTACGCAAATGACCATCTGCGTGTTTCAGCAAATCCCATGCAGTTTCAGGCGAAACCCCGCGAAGGACATGCACGATCGACGTTTTCAGTTCGCCACTACATTCTTCTAAAACGGCAGCAGCATCCTCCCGCGCTAGATTAGTAAACCCCATTAGAATACCAATGGACCGATCTACAAGTTTATTGTTTGTCGCACGCAAATCGACCATCAAATTGCCATACGTTTTTCCGATGCGCACCATGGCACCGGTCGTCAGCATATTCAACACCATTTTCGTCGCGGTTCCCGCTTTTAATCGAGTCGAACCGGTGACAACTTCCGGTCCCACCACCGGACAGATCGTCAAATTCGCGACTTCGGAAAGTTGATTTTTCTGATTGCACGTTAATGCGATGACCTGGGCGCCACATTCCTGTGCATATTTCAGACCGGCAATCACATAGGGCGTTCGACCGCTGGTTGCGATACCTACGAGGATATCATTTTGACTGAATTCCAGTTCGTTCAAATCTGCAATGGCGAATTCAGCCCGATCTTCCGCACCTTCTATCGCATTGGTTAAAGCCTGTTTCCCGCCGGCAATTAATCCAACGACCTGTTCGGGAGGGCTGTTAAATGTTGGTGGACATTCACTGGCATCTAACACACCCAGTCGACCGGATGTCCCTGCGCCTAAATAGACCAAACGACCACCATCGAGAAACGTAGCGGCAATCAGATCAATGGCTTTGGCAATCGTTGGCGCTTCTTTATTCACAGCAACGGCAATTTTTGCATCTTCCTCATTCATCAATCGCACGATTTCCAAACTACTCATGGAATCGATCTGATCCGAATTGGGGTTACGCTGTTCCGTTGTCAAATGTTCTAACATGATGCTTAGCCTGTTAAACTGATAATCTGCCAGTTACTATGATAACCAGTCTTGTAATTCTCGAAAGGATGGAACCCAGCAATCTATGGGCGAACCTTTTAAATGTCGTGTTGGTGGCCCTGTCTTTATTTACCCTATGAAATGAATCAGGTGATGGAACTGTGAATATTGCCATTGGAACTACCGATCTGTTCATAGTGGGCCTCTATCTGATTGGCGTCGTTGTCTTCGGTTCCTGGGTGGGTGGCAGGCAAAAAAACCTGTCAGACTATCTACTCGGCGGAAAAACTCTTCCCTGGTGGGCGATTCTCGGTTCGATCGTCGCCACTGAAACCAGCACGGTCACCTTTCTCAGTGTGCCGGGAATCGCTTATGAACCGGGTGGAAACCTCCAGTTCCTGCAGCTTGCACTCGGATTTATTGCAGGCAGGTTTCTGGTCATTGTTTTTTTACTCCCACTCTATTTTCGTGGAGAAATCTATTCGGTCTATGAGGTATTGAAAGATCGATTCGGAGGAACTACCGAACGGGTCAGCTCACTCACGTTTATCTTAATGCGTACACTGGCAGATGGTTTGCGACTCTATTTAACTGCCCTTGTGTTAGAAAAAATGGTCGGCATTCCACTACCGACGTGCATCGTTTTGATTGGTATTGGCACGATCATTTATACCTGTCTCGGTGGAATGAAGTCGGTTGTATGGAATGACTGTCTGCAATTTGTGATCTATATCGCCGGCGCAATTTTCGCTTTTGCTGTGATCATTGATAAGCTGCCCAATGGCTGGAGCGATTTTCAACAGTTCGCGGCCACGCATCATAAATTAAACATGTTCGATTTCAGTTGGGATCTCTCCAACAAGTACTCGTTCTGGGCGGGTCTGGTGGGTGGCCTGTTTCTATCGATGGCCACACATGGCGCAGACCAGTTGATGATCCAACGCTATCTGGGCGCACGCAGCCAGCGTGAGGCTGCCAAAGCGCTGGGCCTTAGCGGTTTTGTTGTGTTCGCGCAATTTGCTTTGTTCCTCTTGTTGGGAATCGCACTTGCTGCCTTTTATACAAGCTTTCCACCCGAGGCCGCTTTCGCAAAATCGGATGAGGTCTTCGCCACATTCATTATTGACAACCTACCCGTGGGCATTAAAGGACTGACGTTAGCTGCCGTCTTCGCCGCTGCTATGTCGACGCTCTCCAGTTCACTTAGTTCTACGACCAGCGCGTTGGTGAACGACTTTTATCTGCCACTGCTTACCACCAAAAAACAACCCGCAGAACTCGTCAAAACCAGCCGCCTGTTTACCGCGATGTTTGGCGTCGCTCAAATCAGTGTGGGCATTGCAGCCAACAAACTGATCTCGGATAGTCTGATTTCCGATAGTGTAGTAGGCAATGTCTTTAAAATTGCCGCGATCTCGACCGGTCTAATATTGGGTATTTTCTTCCTGGCAACATTCAGCAAACGGGCTTCGCAGATTCCTGCTTTGCTGGGTTTCATAACGGGTCTGGCGACGGTGCTCTATGTCGCATTTGAAATGCAAGACCTGGTGGCCTGGCCGTGGTATACCTTAATCGGCGCGACGACGGTGTTTCTTGTCGGCGTGGTTGGCTCTATTTTTCTACCCGATCGAAATCAAACTGATGGGGAATAAACGGCTTACCGACCGCGCCATAAGATGTGATCGGAAATCTCCAATCGTTCCTGCGCTGCCTCGATTGCATTTTTAAAGCGACGCGCGTCAACCGGATAACCTTTCGTCGGCTTGAGATCGGGAACATGCTGCAACCAAAATTGATTGAACCGCTCCATCATCACTTCGCGCGTGTACTTGCAAACCATTGAAGAAACGGCCACAGGAAAATGGCTTTCCGCTTTTGTCTGAAATCGAACTTCGGTATTTCCCACTTTGTAAATACTTTTCGCCGTTGATTCTTCCACCCGAAAAATCATCTCGCCATCCAGAATTTCATCCAGAAACTCATCATACCGATTCCGCCCACCATGTTTGTCACCGATGATTAAGATTGGCTCTGTGGATGTTCTGTCCCAGACACGGGTCAGTAATTGCATGCACAAGCGCGTGAGCATCACCCCTTTGGTGCCGTACTCTGCACATAAGTTATTAAATCGTTCGGGCAATACAATTTCAGAACAGATTGCCTCCAACTGAATTTCTGCGCTATCGAGGGCCTGCTTTAAACCCTGCTGAGGGGCTTGCATGGTTTCACTCTCGACGATGCTGGGAATCGAAAACTCGCCTGATTGATTCCAAGGCTGTTTCTGAATTGCTTCGAGATGTGCTGGAGCAGCCATTAATAATCGCCACAAACGGTCCAGCGTATCCAGATTCTCTTCACCACTGAATATTTGCAGAAATGGAAAGGTCGACTTTTCCAGTGGACCAAGACCGGCTGAGGAAGAATGCACTTCTTTGGAATCAGCAACGTGTAACACCCTGGAATTTTTGGCAGGTTTTTTTTGTGATACAACTGACTCTAACGCTTGCCAGAAATCGAAATCACGTGGATCTCCGGGTACTTTCCATAAACTCGCCGTGATGACAAGCGGTCCCAGATTCGGGCCATATCCCGCTTCGTCCATGCCGATGATGAAACCCATAAAGTACTCGCGCAATTTTTCAAGAGATCGTTTCCAGACCAGTTCGAGTTAACGCCATGCAAGACGCAACGTGCTCATAATAGGAGAACCGACGATCAAGTGAAATGACCGCAACTTGCGAATCAGAGAAAGCCGTTGATTTTCGACCGAAGTGCCGCTTATTCAAAACGCAAGAGGCCAAAAGTATCGGGTCGCGGTTCAGAGGACATTGGATGACTCCAGCTCTGGAGGCCGATAGCTGGTAAAATGCGTACGACCGAAAAGCCCCAGGTTTTGCGTTTCAATTGTGCAGAAGGAACCAGTTCATCCAGTGGAACGGCAATTTCCGTGCGCCAATACTGCTGGTCTTTTTCACGGGCCACGTACCAACGCGGGTTCCAGCTTTGATCAATCCAGCAACGGTCACTGGTCCACCCTCGATGATCCACTTGCATTTGATAATAGGTGGTGTAATCACGGTCGATGTCAAACGCGAACGAAAGCCGATCGTGTAATTTTAAATCAGCATCATACGTGCGTCCTGTATCGGGGGCTTCCGGATAATTCAAACCCGCTTTCACAGGAATGCTGGCAGCGATATAAAGATTTTCCTTATCGTATGACAATAGTACAAAAGGCCTGCTCAAATCATTACCCTCGGTCTCAAGCTGATTTTCTTCAAGTGTGAGCGGTTTTTCTGAAAGACGAAGTTCATCCGCATTCTGCCAGCATTCATCAGACAGTAAACCGTCCAACACGGGTCGCGTTTTAGTAAATCGACAAGGATATACCGGGCGAGGTGGACTGCTAGCAGGATGCATCAACCAGTTTTCTGCTTTGGCAATTTTTTTCCACGTACTATTGGCTGCAGGACTGTGAAAGGCACGAAAGATTTCATCCGACTTACCATGTGAACCAATCATGCGATACAAAGAGGCCAGTGGAACCTGCACTTCCGGTGATTCCAGAAATGCGGGAGCATATTTCTCAAACCAGTTGACGGCTGCCAGCGCCTGTTTCTTCCAGTTCTCGGCGGTTTGTGTGCGCCAGTTCTCACGGGCCCCCGTATTGATTTGCCCCACCTGTTTCACGGTATCCAATAAGGGAGAAGGAAGCTGCTGCGTAAACTGAAACGCATTTTGCACCCTGCTCTTTGCCTGAGTCGGGGTACTTGTCGATCGCGAACGTTCGACGGGCACCTGACGGCTTCTCTGCCAGGCAACTTCTTCACTGGACCAAAGTTGAAACAGCCACAACATGGCACGTACTGCCTCTGGTTCACTCGGAAACTGCTCCACCAGTTCCTGATTCGTGGCTTCCGCTTTCACTAAATCCTGATTGGCGATGTATTGCTGTGCCAGTTGTTCCAGTTGCAACGCTGCCTGTCGACGAGAAAGGCCTTGTGTAATCGTCTTCAGATGAGACATCAATTGTGCGGAAAATTGTGGATCGCCGATCAGCTTCGCGGCGAACGCTTTGATATTTCTTTGCCGTTCGGCCAGTTTGCGATTCCGTTCTTCGTCGGCATCATTAATGGGAAACAAATCCCGCCGCGCATCGGATCCGGGAGCAATTCCGATCCCGGCGAAAAGCGTCCCCCCTTTGATGACTGGCTGCTGATCTGAACCATCGACCTGATTAACATCGATCAAACGATAAACGCTGCGATTCTCATTAGAGACCAGCGTTTTCCCGAGAATCTGTTTTCCTGAAGCCGCCACCGTTGATGCTGTCATACCAAGCCGAGAGAGATATTCGTCGGCCTCAACTGAAACCTGCCCGGAACTCCCAGGCGGTAAACGTAAATAAACTTTTTTGACTTTCCATGGATCAAGGCCCGCCTGTTCGCGGTGTTCAATGTAACGCGTCGAATCGGAGGCATAACGCACCGCTTGCAACATGGCATCTTTTACCAGCGTCGAAGCGGCGTCTTTTCCCGTAGGCTGATCGATGATGAGTACCTCAGGCCGCCAGGTGCGCAATTGTGCGACAAAACGACTGAGCGTGACCGAAGCCAAACGACCTTCCGTATGCCGATTCCATTCTTCAATCAAACGATCTGGATTCTGTTCCAACTCGGGAATTTGAACGGGAAACCGCCAATCCAATGTACCCTTTGAACCACCCACACTGGTCACCGATTCATTCAATCGTAAATCCAGATCCTGATGCGGCTGGCCATCCGGCCCCAGATCACGGCGTATGGGTAAGACGACCAGACTTCGGTAACCCTGATCGCCGGCATATTTGCTCAACATATCAAACGAGATCTGCGCAGGTTTGGCATGCACACACATCAAAGCCACGCGACGTGGGTCTGCATGATTTGAACGCCACGTGTGACCGCCATCGTTTGTTGATAATATGGTTCCGAGTGCACCGACCGCGTATCCGGTTTGCTCATCGACAAAATGAATCGCCGATAGAGGGGCGCTCTGGTTAGTCCATTGCTGGCGCCATGTTTTCCCCCGGTCTGCAGAATACCAAATCACGGATCCCGGATCGCCGGCAACCCAGACTTGATCGCCGCGTACTTCGACTGCTTGAAAATCAAAGAAGTCTTTGATCGTATCAGGGAGCGAGGTTTGAGGCATCTCCCAGACGACACCCTGGTTTTCCGTTTTTCTTAACAGTGCGCCATCGCCGACCATCCAGCCAGTGGAAGTCATAGGCAGTTTGAGATCATGAATACCACGTAAACCTTGAGGTGGAAAGCGGGGAGACAACACGGCACCGCCGCCTACTAACGTTAACCGTCCTTGAGTGCCGGCAACGATTCCCGTATTCACATCAAAAAAGGCAGCACTGCGATAACCCACTGATTCGTATCCCACGACATCCTGCCAAGTTTTGCCGCCATCGACGGTTTTAAAAACTCCCGTCGCGTGCTGAACCGAAGCATCACCTACGACCACGCCTTCATTCACTCCAAAAAATTGAACATAGTGTAATCGTGGCAGGCGTTTTTGCACCAGCTCTTCCCAGGTCTTTCCGCCATTCTTTGTGAACAGCAGAACGCCCTGATTTAAATGACCATAGGCGGAAGTACCGCCACCAGCGATCCAACCAATCTGATTGGTCAAAAAACAAATATGTCTCAATGGAATTTGTACGGGGCTGGCGACATACTGCCAGCTCCGTCCGCCATTTTCGGTTTTCCGAATCACACCCCGATCGCCGACCGCCCAGCCGATTTTCGAGCCCAGAAACTGCACATCATTCAGGTTCGCATCATTCAGCAGAGGCGAACCTGCAGACATGGGTCCCGTGTCTGCAAAGAGAGACGATGAAAAGAGGATCATACTGATCAGGCACAGAGTTCCGCTGAAAGCAGATCGTGTCTGAATTTTGTCGTTTCCTCGGATTGGTAACAGCATCGGACATCCTTGTACGAATAAATCAACGCAAAACAGGCACTCTCTCCTCAGTCCCAGACTGAGATTAGCAGGGCCAGCGCTCGATAAGTGATCGGTAGTTTACAAAAATGCAGATTTTACGGGAGGGGAAGTTTAAACTCATTGCACGTGCATTTCCCAAAATCCCGCTATTTTAACCCTGAGAATGCCATCCAATTCCCTTGATGGCCGATCTTGGATTGTTATACTGGGAAATCCTCGGCTTTGAGTCGGTTCCGGTCATCTGTATAGCATGATTGAACTGACTCAAAATCAAGCCCAAGTGGCGGAATGGCAGACGCGCTAGCTTGAGGGGCTAGTGGGGGTAATCCCCGTGGAGGTTCGAGTCCTCTCTTGGGCACTTTGATACGAAAAGACTTAGGGCATTTCGCTCTAAGTCTTTTTTTCGTTTTCCCATTGACGACTGCGGGAGCAAACTGGTCTGCAAGCAGCATCAATGTGGAGCGCATAAAAAGAGTAGTGATGAAGACAGCGAGTCGATTATGATGAACGCTTTGCAATAAAACGTTCGCGTTTTTTGGTTTCCGACACCAGGATCGATCCAGAGACAGAATTTCCATGACTAAAAAGAAAAACGGCAGACTCATTGCGTTAATCAGTGTCCTGCTCGTCCTAGGCGGGTATGTCCTCTTTTTGCTGTATTATAATTATTATTACAGTCGGCTATCAGAGGTAGAAAAAATGGGCGTATCCCGATACATGGAAAAAAAAGCGAATGAGGCAATCGATTCAGCTCGCGAGAAATACGATGTTGAGTTGGATCGCACTCCTGAATCGATAGAAGCTGTGGAAAAGATCCTGAAGCAATTACGTGCCCGGCATGTAAACAAGCCGGTAGAAGACAGCACTATCTATTAAAGAGAGTCGCAAGTGGGGCGCTTATATCGGCGAAGTCATCAAATCGCAAAAAAACTGCAAGTGGCAACACGATCCTGAAACAACGGCGATTACTCTTCAACTGGTTGAAAATCAAAAACAGTATGATTTCATGCCGACCATATGGTGCTATGGACGGATCAAACGAGGGGCCCCGGAAGACAATGTCTGGCTCCAGTTCCTGTATATTACAGCTGATCCCAATTCAAACCAGAGTGAGCAAATTAAAGCGATTGAGAATCAAATCCAATCCTCTGACGAATAAGAGGTAGAGAAAAGGTGTCTGCAAGCAACATCAATGCGGATCGCATAAATAAGTGGTGCTGAATACAGCCAGTCGATTAAGATGAGCCCTTTGCATGAGATTGTTAGAATTATTGGGTTCCTTGACACCTTTTTTTCTTAGTGAAAGCCGTCGAGTACGTTCTTGCCGATGGCACGGCCACTCTCTTGTAGCGAATGGGCCGTCTTGAGAGTTTCGGCGCTGACTTTCCCGAGATTTTTGGTCACTGTCAAAACCAGCGTGCCATCGTCAATGAGTTCCGAGACTCGATTCAACAATTCATGCTGCCGTTCAATGTCGTTCGTTTGAAACATCGAGCGCGTAAACATGAATTCCCAGCTAAAGGTCAGGGCTTTTTGTTTGCCCGTTGTAATGTCCAGGGTCTGAGGATCATCAATCAATGCAACATGACCGCGCGGCTTGATAAGCTCGATGATGGCAGGGAAATGCCCGTCTGATCCTGAAAGAGAGGCAACGTAGCGAGGTTCGAGTCCCAAGTCCTTAACTTGATCAATGAGTGACTCGCGGTGATTGATTACATGGTCGGTACCCATTTTTTGAACCACTCTGTCGTTTCCGGACGAGAGGCAGTGGCGATTACAGTTAACTGGGTCAGTTTCTTGGCAAGTTGAATGAGGATCGACCCGACACCTCCTGCACCACCGATAATCAATAGACTCTCGCCTTTGCCTGTCCCTTCCTTCAAACCGAAGGAGTCGAACAGAATTTCCCAGGCAGTAATGGAGGTCAGCGGAAAACCGGCTGCTTCTGCGTAGCCAAGGGATGTCGGCTTTTTCCCAACGATCCTCTCGTCAACGGCATGTAGTTCTGAGTTGGTCCCCGGGCGGGTGATGTCACCCGCGTAAAAGACCTCATCGCCCACTTTAAACTTGCTGACATCGCTGCCGACTTGACGAACAACGCCAGCCGCATCAAAACCAATGACTTTGTTGCCTTTCTCTGGTGACATTTTACCGCGCACTTTCACGTCCACAGGATTGACCGAGATCCCCCGGACCTCTACCAACAGGTCGCGTGGTCCTAACTCGGGTGTCGCCGTTTCAAATTCGACCAGTGCGTCTGGCGCGGTAATTGGACCAGCCTGATGATATCCGATTGCTTTCATATTTACGTTTCCCTTCGTGTGCTGCCGAATTATTACTTCACATTGAGAAAGTGTAGACGTTGCTGGCTGATAAGTAAAATTGTGACTTAATGCAAGGTGCTCAACAAAAGTGTCAGCGACGACTGGCACCTTTTATTGCTCCAGCCGGGCCTGGGCGTTCGAAAGGAAATAGTGGAACTGGAGATAGTAATCCGCCCGCAAAAAACGGAGCCGATCAACAAGTTGGATTATTTTAAGTCATGAACTATGTGGTCATGCTGTTGCGAAAAAATACACCAGTGCAAATATGGTGGAATAAAAATGGAGCATCGACACTTAGCCAACGAACTAAGTTTAGAGAGTCAATCGAACTGCAAACAACGACATCTATTTGTCACAATCAAACTGACATTTGAAATATGCAAGCAGTGTCAGGTGTAAAATTCTTTAGTAAACAGTTGGTCTACTGCTGGCTAAATGTCTGATCTCGCAAGCTAGTATCACCGCTATCGTCACGCACGCTGTTGAGTGCTCCCGTTAAGACGAAGCCATCGATTTTGGCCTGTGCCGCGGCCAGTTGAGACTGGGCATTCACAAATTGCAGGTTGGTGTCAAAATATGTTTTTCGAGCAAACAGGATCTGCACAAAACCGACTTCGCCCGCTTTATATGCCTGATTTGCTAAGTCCATGGACTCCAGGGCACTGGGTAGAATGTTATTCGAATACACATCAATTGCAGCTGTGGCAGTGTCATACTCTTTAGATACGACGGCCAGACGTGCTTCAATGTCGTTTTTAATGCGCTGAGCTTCCATCTGGGCTCTGCAGATTTCCGCCTGTGCCGCATTGATATTCCCCTGATTTCTGTTACTCACTGGTAAGGGAACACCGACCTGAAGATTCAGCATCCCTGAGTTTGTACCATAATCAACTCCCGCTCCCAATTGTACCGCCATGTTGGGAATTGCCTGAACTTCTTGCCGCTCCAGGGCGGCGTACGCACGGA
>Ga0075117_1001890_pt1 | contig 12495 bp, 11 predicted proteins | sample AntAceMetag02UKJ_FD_69789 | JGI IMG/M metagenome (GOLD analysis project Ga0075117, IMG submission 69789) | Saline lake microbial communities from Ace Lake, Antarctica - Antarctic Ace Lake Metagenome 02UKJ | ecosystem: Environmental > Aquatic > Non-marine Saline and Alkaline > Saline | place... | reverse complement strand
ATATGTTTACTACACTCCAAACACTGACGCCCATAACGAGCAGTATCTTTCAAGGTTTACTTATAATCAAGACAAAGATGAACTCGATATGAGTTCGGAAAAAGTTATGCTCAAAATAGGCGTAAAAGGAGATGGCTGCTGCCATACCGGAGGCTCTATAGACTGGGATTCCAAAGGAAACCTTTTCCTATCAACAGGAGATGACACCAATCCTTTCGCGTCAGATGGTTTTGGCCCAATTGACTTTAGAGAAGACAGAGCAGGCTGGGATGCCTTAAGTTCTGCTGGAAATACCAATGACCTAAGAGGTAAAATATTAAGAATTAAACCCACTAGAGATGGCTCTTACATCATTCCACAAGGGAACTTATATGCTGAGGGCATTCCAAACACGAGACCTGAGATTTTCGTTATGGGCTGTAGAAACCCTTATAGAATAGCGGTAGATAAAAGAACGGATTACCTCTATTGGGGTGATGTGGGTCCAGATGCAGGAAAAACCAAAGAAGACAGAGGTTCTGAAGGTTTGGTAGAATTTAATCAAGCTAAAGAACCAGGTTTTTATGGCTGGCCTGTCATTGTAGGAAACAATAGACCTTACAATAGGTATAACTTTGAAACGAAGGAATCTGGCGAAAAATATAGTGTTCTAAAACCCGAAAATGATTCTCCGCATAATAATGGCCTTAAAATGCTTCCTCCTGCCAGAGAGCCACTTCTATATTATGGCTATGGCGTTTCAGAAGAGCATCCTTTAGTGGGTCAAGGTGGATGTAATCCAATGGCTGGACCTATCTATTATTCTGAAGACTACAGAGAAAACGAGAATAAATTCCCCTCTTATTTTGACGGAAAGTTTTTTGCGTTTGAGTGGATGCGTGGCTGGATTATGGCCATCACTATGGATGAAAACGGAAAGTACCGTAGCATGGAGAAATTTATGCCGAGTACCAGCTTCGACCATCCAATGGACATCACTTTTAGCAAAGATGGCATCATGTATCTGCTAGAGTACGGCCCTAAGTGGTCTTCTCAAAATGAGGAGGCCACACTATCTAGAATTCAATACAATGCTCACAATCGTCCTCCTGTGGCTAAACTTGCGGTAAATAAAGCAGTAGGCAAAGCTCCACTAAAAGCTACCTTCACATCTGAAGGAACCATAGACTACGACGGAGACGAGTTGACATATACTTGGAATTTTGATGGCGGAGCCAAAAATAGTACGGAACAAAACCCTACTGCTACGTTCAAAAAACCTGGGATTTATAATGTAAGCCTAGAGGTAAAAGATGCTTTAGGAAACAAAGGCAAAAAAAGTCTCATTGTAAAAGTTGGTAACGACGTTCCTGAATTGGAAATCACGGTAAATGGAAACCAAAGCTTTTATTTGGGAGATGAAAACATTGCTTATAACATAGCTGTAAAAGACAGCGAAGATGGCGTTATTGGCAAAGGCATCAAAAGTGAGGACGTGGTCGTAAGTATTGACTATCTGGAAGGCTATGATAAAAATGCCGTGGCTATTGGCCACCAAAGAAACATAGCCAATGCCAGTGGTCGTAAATTAATAGATAAAAGCGACTGTAAAGCTTGCCATCAAATGGTTTCAAAATCTATAGGACCTAATTTCAAAGAAATTGCTACGAAGTACCCGAAAACAAGAAGAAACATTGCCGACCTAGCCGATAAAATCATCGAAGGTGGTGGTGGCGTTTGGGGAGAAACAGCTATGGCAGCACACCCATCGCTAGAAAATGATGACGTGCAGTCTATGGTAAGATATATTCTGTCTGTAAATGATAAAAAAGCTTCCTTACCTGCTGTGGGTACTTATTCTGCCAAAGAGCATGAAGGTAAAAAGTCGGGAGCATATGTAATCCAAGCTACTTATGAAGATAGAGGAGGCAAAATAGTAGGCCCACAAAGTGGTTCTGCTACCAGAGTTTTAAGAAGTGCTTTGATACCAGCTACCGCCTTTGATAAAAATCTCGGTACCATGAATTTTGATGTACCAAACGTGGGCGAAATAGTGGTGGCTTCTAATAAAACATGGATTATGTTTGAAAAAATGGACCTTACCGGCATTCAAAATGCTGAGATTGGAGCCTTTAGCATGAAAGGACAAACCGCTGGTGGTACTGTCGAATTTAGACTAGGGAGCCCAGAAGGAAAAGTTATTGGTAGCGTGGTCATTCCAGAATCTAGTATGGCCCCATTAATAATGAGCTTTGAAGGAAAATTAGGTGTAAGTGACTTGTACATCACTTTCATAAATGACGCAATTGAAGGAAAACCACTCTTTGGATTTAAGACGATTGAGTTTAAGAAGTAAAGAAAAAACATTCTTATCTAACCAAAAGCGGCTTTCAATATTGAAGGCCGCTTTTTTTATCTTTCTCCTCCAATCTTTTGTCTTCTAAAGAACCGAAAACTTGTCTTAGCTTTTAAAACTCTCTAAATTGTATCAGAATTATACTCAATCTATCATAAAACCTTATGGCAACAATTAAGATTAAAATCAATGGCAAGTCACAACAGACGGACATTGACCCAAACACTCCTCTGCTTTGGTACCTTAGAGAACATGTAGATTTAGTGGGAACTAAATATGGCTGTGGTATAGCCCAGTGTGGTGCATGCACAGTACATATGAATGGAAGTCCCATTCGCTCCTGCGTTATGCCTATTTCCGCCGTGGAAGGAACAGAGATTACAACCATAGAAGGACTTTCAGAAAATGGTGACCACCCAGTGCAGGAAGCCTGGAAAGCTCTAGACGTTCCTCAATGTGGGTATTGTCAGGCGGGCCAAATGATGACGGCCAGTGCTTTGTTAAAAGAGAATAATAAACCTACCGATGACGAAATAGAAGCGACTATGTCTACGCATATATGCAGATGTGGCACCTATCATCGAATTAAGGAAGCAGTTAAACTGGCTGGGGAGAAAATGTAGCTTCGAGAGCCTCGGCTACCGTCGAGAGCCTCAGCTACCGGACCGGTGGACTGATGCTAAATGTCAGGTGTTGGATGTTTTTCTAACATCGAAAAACAAACATCCAACATCCTTCCGATAGCTATCGGGACTAATATCTCCCATTTAAATCTAACAAAATGAATAATAAAAATACAAGAAGAAGTTTCCTTAAATCTGCCTCCCTTATTACTGGAGGGTTGGTGATAGGATTCAATTCTATAAATAAAGCTGTGGCCGCTCAGGTGATTGACTCATCTACTCTGGCTCATGATTTTAATGCCTATTTGAGCATCGCTCCAAATGGCAAAATCACCATCTTTTCTCCGAATCCTGAGATAGGTCAGGGTATAAAAACAGCTTTCCCACTGATTGTGGCTGAAGAGCTTGACGTAGATTTCAAAAATGTGCATGTGGAGCAAGCGAACCTTTCTGATAAATTTGATCGTCAACTCACAGGTGGAAGTGGAGCCATAAGACACTCTTGGGACAGGCTAAGAACAGCCGGAGCCACCGCCAGAGAAGTTTTGAAGGCTGCTGCAGGCCAAAAATGGAACATCGCTATCTCTGATTTAAAAACAGAAAATGGTTTCGTTATTTCACCTAAAGGCGATAAAGCAGCATACGGTGATTTAGTAGAAGCCGCTTCTCTTCTCACTGCACCAGAGAATATAAAGCTAAGAGACGCCAAAGAATATAAGCAGATAGGCCAGTGGCATGCTGGAGTAGATAATGATGACCTACTGGTTGGAAAACGATTATATGGCATTGACCTAAAAAAGGAAGGCATGGTGAATGCTCAAATTCAGCGTCCGCCTGCATTTGGCCAAAAACTGGTTTCTTTTGATGCCACAGAAGCATTGAAAATGCCCGGCATAACAGATGTTGTTTCCTTTGGCAATAAAGTGGCGATTGTGGGAAACACTACTTGGGAAATTATGCAAGCCCGTAAAAAAGTAAACATCGTTTGGGCAAAAGATAGAGACCTAGAAAGTGATGAAGACCATCAAAGAATTTTCCAAACCAACCTAGACGATCCTAATTCGGGGAAAGTCATGCGGAAGGATGGGAATCCAGAAAAAGCCTTTGAAGAAGCTCATAAAGTGGTAGAAAGAGAATTCCAATGCCCATTTTTACCCCATAGCCCTATGGAGCCTATGAATTTTTACGCTAATGTTAAATCAGATGGTACGATAGAGTTAGCAGGGCCTACTCAGACTCCGGGAAGAGCAGTTAGCTCTGTTTCAAGATTACTTGAAGTTCCAGCAGAAAAAATATCCCTAGAATTGACTAAAATGGGTGGTGGTTTTGGAAGGAGATTGGATGATGGTTATGCCTTAGAAGCTGCCGAACTTTCGAGCATCATTAAAAAACCTGTCAAAGTAACTTGGACGAAGGAAGACGACGTAACAGGCGGCTACTATAGACCGGCCGTAAAGTATAGATTTAAGGCTGGAATTGACAAAGATGGAAATGTGACGGCCTACTCATTAAAAGGTGTTGGCTTAAACACGGGCAACTGTACCCGCCAAGATAATTTCCCTTCCGGAGCCATTGATAACGTATTAATAGAGTCTGTCAACTATGACTCGCCAATAACCACGGGGCCATGGAGAGCTCCGATTGCCAACTTTTTGGCGTATGCCGAGCAATCTTTCTTAGATGAAGTGGCACAGGAAATAGGTAAAGACCCTATAAAGATGCGAATGGACTGGCTAGACAGAGTCCTTAAAGACCCTGTAGGTAAAATAAACTACGAACCTGAAAGATTTAAGGCTGCTATTAAATTGGTGGCTAACAAATGTGATTGGGGCAAAAAGAAAGGTGTTTCTCAAGGTTTCTCTGTTTACTTCTCTCATAATTCTTATGTGGCTCAGGTAGCAGAAATGAAAAAAGTCAAGGGTAAGCCTGCCTTAACTAAAGTTTATGCGGTGACAGATTGTGGTATCGTGATAAATCAATCTGGTGCACAAAATCAGATATATGGTGCTATCATAGACGGCATAGGCCATGCAATGTATGGTAAATTAACTTTCAAAAACGGTGAGCCTATCCAAAAAAATTATGACACCTATCGTTTAATACGTATGAATGAAATCCCTGAAGTAGAAGCCCATTTTGTGGATAACGGAATTTCACCAACAGGATTGGGCGAACCCGCCCTCCCTCCTACTGGCGGAGCCATTTCAAATGCCATAGCAGCAGCCACTGGAAAGCGTTTATACTCACAGCCCTTTAATTTGGAAGACGAGGCTGTGGAGGGTTATATGTAGTAGGCTTAGATATTAGTTTTTCGATATTCCACTTCGACAAGCTCATTGCAAGGATATTAGTCCCGAAAGCCTTTGAGTAAATATTAGGGCAATGCCCGGTATTAGTCCAGGTTTCATCTTTAAGAATTATGCTTTGGAATCCTGCCCTTTTGGGTGGGATTTTTTATTAGTCCCTTTTCTTCATGACCGAATAATAAGTAAAGTGAGGCTTATTTAAAGGTATAAGTGCATTTGTTTAACTTGAGGTTTTATGGAGACTGGAAGTTCAGGCTATTTTTAACACCCTTTACTGGTAATTTAGACAGGAACACACAGCATTTAAATGTATAATAACAAATGCACTGACAAAATTGGAAATGAAAAAACTAACTTTGAAAACAAGAAAAGTATAGAAGAAACACTTTGGCAATCGTGTGATAAATTGAGAGGTTCTGTTGAACCAGCAGAATATAAACACGTAGTACTTGGACTTATCTTCCTGAAATTCGCCAGCGACAAATTTGAAGAACGCAAAAAAGAACTATTAGCAGAAGGCAAAGAAAAATATGTGGAAATGAAAGATTTCTACACTATGAAAAACGTCTTCTTTTTAGATGAAATTTCTCGTTGGAACTACATTATTAAAAATGCCAAGCAAAATGATATTGCTTTAAAAATAGATACTGCTCTAAACACTATTGAGAAAAATAATCCTGCTCTTAAAGGAGCTTTACCAGACAACTACTTCTCTCGTTTAGCTTTAGACAAAACAAAACTTGCTTCTTTATTAGATACAGTCAACGACATTGATACACTAAAAGACAATGGACAAGACGTTATTGGACGAGTTTATGAATATTTTTTAGGCAAGTTTGCACTCAAAGAAAGTAGCGGAAAAGGTAAAGGCGAATTCTACACACCCAAAACCATTGTAAATCTAATTGCCGAACTTATTGAACCCTACAAAGGCATTATTTATGACCCTTGTTGCGGAACAGGTGGAATGTTTGTACAATCCATAAAATTTATAGAGAGCCACCAAGGAACTAAAAAGGAAGTTTCTATTTACGGACAAGAGAACACGCCAACCACTTATAAGTTGGCAAAAATGAATCTTGCAATTAGAGGTATTTCGGCAAACTTGGGCGACAAACACGCAGACACTTTTGCAAACGACCAACACAAAGATTTAAAAGCCGATTACATAATGGCGAATCCACCTTTTAACTTAAAAGACTGGAGAGGCGAAAATGAATTATTAGATGACCCCCGCTGGATGGGTTATGAAGTGCCACCAAAAAGCAATGCTAATTACGGTTGGATTTTAAATATGGTTTCTAAACTTTCCGAGAATGGCGTTGCAGGTTTTATACTTGCCAATGGTGCACTTTCGGGTGGTGGCGAAGAATATAAAATTCGTAGAAAACTGATAGAAAATAATTTGGTGAAGCCATTATCATTATTCCAAGAAACACATTTTACACAACTGACATTAGCGTAACACTTTGGATTCTGAATAAAAACAAGAAGGAAAGAACCGTTAAAATAAACGATAAAGCTAAAAACTATCGTAACCGTTCAACCGAGATCCTATTTATGGATTTAAGACGTTGGGGAAGCGAATATGAAAAGCAATATATTCAATTAACAGAACAAGACATTGAAAAAGTCGCTCTAAATTATCATAATTGGCAACAAACCGATTATAAAACCACTTACAAAGATGTGCCAGAGTTTTGCAAATCTGCAAGTTTTGAAGATACGGTAGCCAACGACTTTTCACTTGTGCCAAGCAAGTACATTGAGTTTGTAGATAAAGACAGCCAAATTGATTTTGAAACTGAAATGAAGCGGATTCAAAAAGAGTTTACAACGCTTTTAAAAGAAGAAAAAGACTCTCAAAACCAATTGATTAATGCTTTTAAAACCTTAGGTTATGAGCTATGAGCAAAAAGAATAAAAAAATAGATGTTCAGGGGAGTGAAATAACTATTATTTCTACCGAAGAACAAGACTATATCTCTCTTACCGATATGGTTCGTGATATTGATAATGGGCTTGTACTTATTGAAAAGTGGCTAAGAAACAAGAACACTATTGAATTTCTTGGAATCTGGGAAGAAATTTATAACCCTAATTTTAATTCCCCCGAATTCGAGGGAATTAAAAATCAGGCAGGCTTAAATCGCTTTGCACTTTCTGTTAAACAATGGGTAAGTAAAACAAACTCCATTGGTATTATTGCCAAAGCAGGTAGGTATGGTGGAACTTATGCCCACAAAGACATTGCCTTTGAGTTTGCTTCTTGGATTTCGCCAAAATTCAAAATCTTTCTGATAAAAGAATTCCAACGTTTAAAAGATGAAGAACAAAAGCAACTTGGTTGGGATATTAAACGCAACCTCACCAAAATCAATTACCGCATTCATACGGATGCTATTAAAGAAAACCTTATCCCAAAAAACCTGAGTAAAACACAAATATTCTTTGTTTACGCCAATGAAGCAGATATTTTAAATATGGCATTGTTTGGAAAAACAGCCAAACAATGGCGAGATGAAAACCCCAAGGAGAAAGGTAATATTAGAGATTATGCCAATGTTAGTCAATTGGTCTGTTTGGCAAACCTTGAAAACTTAAACGCTGTTTTTATCAATGACGGATTAGAGCAAAGCGACCGATTGGTAAAATTGAATCTAATTGCTATTTCACAGATGAAAATATTGCTTGGCGATAAATCTGTAAAAATGTTCGGGACTAAAAATCGGAGGAATGATGAGTAGTTATAAACGATTGGGCAATTACATACAATTGGTGGATAATCGAAATTCTGATTTGGAAGTAACCAATCTTTTGGGAATTAACATTACCAAAAACTTTATGCCTTCTGTTGCCAATGTTTCAGGAACAGATTTATCCAAATATAAAATCATTCAAAAAGGGCAATTTGCTTATTCAGCAATGCAAGTTGGAAGAGATGAAACAATACGTCTTGCTCTTTATACAGCTGATGAACCAGCAATTATTTCACCTGCATATTTAGTTATTGAAAGTAAAGATGAAAATGAACTGATTCCTGAATATATGATGATGTGCTTTCAAAGACCAGAATCAGACAGATATGGTTGGTTTATTAGTGATAGTAGTGTAAGAGCAAGTTTAGAGTGGGGACGTTTTTGTGATATAGAAATTCCAATGCCAGACGATATAGACCAACAACGCAAATACGTAGCACTATACAAAGGTCTGCTTACCAACCAAAAAGTGTATGAAAATAGTTTGGAAGATTTGCAATTGATTTGTGATACTTACATAGAGGATTTAATAAAAAAGGAAGAGCTGAAATCTTTAGGCGATTATATTCAACAATCTGATGAAAGAAATTCCTATTTAGAAATTGACAACTTACTTGGTATAAGCGTGAACAAAATATTTATACCTTCAAAGTCTAAAAAAGAGCGTCTCGATTTATCAAAATACAAAATTGTAAGACCAAGACAATTTGGATATGTATCTGTAACTTCTAGAAACGGAGAAAAAATATCAATCGCCATTTTAGATGGCGAAGCAGGTTTGGTTTCCAGTACTTATACAGTTTTTGAGGTAAAAAATACTACAGGGCTCTTACCTGAATATCTGTATTTGTATTTCCAAAGAACTGAATTTGACCGTTATGCACGTTTCAACTCTTGGGGAAGTGCAAGAGAAACTTTTGATTGGGCTGAAATGTGCAATGTAAAACTGCCCGTTCCAGATATTAAAATACAAGAAGCTATAGTAACCATTTACCACACTTTAGAAGCTCGAAAACGTATCAATGAGCAATTAAAAGAAAGTATAAAACCACTTTGTCCAGTTTTGATGCGTGGGGTTATAGAAGAAATGAAAGTTGAACCTTTAAAAGCTGAAGCCTTATGAATTTCATTTTAAGATTATTTTTGACATTTAGTTCCATTTCGTTTTTTCTAATTGTTTTTTTGGTTCAAAACGAGATAAATCGGTGCAAAACTCAATTAGGTGAATATGCTTGGGTTACTTATGTCGCTTATGTAACTATACCTTTTATTCTTACATTTATTTCTCTTGGTATTTGTAAACTTTTAGCAAAATCAACAATAAATAAAGTTGTTTCACTTGAAACTTCTAATAATGATTTTTTAGCTAATTACTTGGCTTTTTTCTTTGTGGCTTTAAGTGTAAAAGGTTTAATCACATTTTGGGTAGTTTTTGGATTGACTATCCTGTTCACATTTGTTTCACGTGTTTCATATTTTAACCCTATTTTTTTAGTGTTTGGTTATAACTTTTACTACGTCCACACAGGCGAAAACGTAAAGGTGATGCTGATAAGCAGAAAAAAGCTAAAGAGCCCACAGACGTTTGAATCAATGTCCGTCAGAAGAATTAACGATTATACCTTTATAGAAATTTAAAATATGAGTGAACTAATTGGAAAAGTAAAGGCAGAATTCAAGAACATATTAAATCAAGAAGCTAATATTCTTGATGATTTTGATGTTACAGCAATTGAAGCCATAGATTTTACACCAAGTCATAAACTTGATGCAGACGAATGGTTTAGATTGACAAACTTTTCAGAAAAAGACTTTTTCATCGACCAATGCCTACCAGATTATAGTACCGCAAGCCTCAATCAAATTGCTAATAATGATTATCGAAAAATATCAGCAATTGAGATTATACAAAATGGGCAAAAGCATTTTCAACGTATTACACCTGCCCTATTTGTAAATCGTAAAACCATTCTTGATTATTCAGGCGAACCACAAATTGTGGAACATAGAAATCAAATTGAATTAAGAAAAGAATCGGATGCAGTTTACATTTCGGGAACCGATATACTTTATTTTAAAACTATTGGCAAATTAAAATTAATATTCCCAGGAATAGAACAGTTACACCGAGAAGCAACACAAGAAGAAGTTGATGCTTTTATAAATAATGATTTCATTTCATTAAATGGCGTAGAAAGCACTTCAATTGGGGCTTTGAACAGAAAGAGGATTGCAGATATTGGTTTAAAATACAGCGGATTAAGTGCCGACAAAAAGACTTTATTAATAACTTATGCAAAACAAAAAGCAGGTGTAGAAATAGAAAATAATTCATTCAAAGTCAAATCTGAAACAGACTTGAAAAAAGTTTTATACGCAATGGATCAAAGATTTTATTACGCAGACATTTATGAAGAAAACCGTGTTGCAAGTTCTGTTAGAGTAGTTACTAATGAAGAACCATTATGAACAGCGAAATCCTAATATATCAAAACCAAGACGGCCACATCAAAATAGATGTTCGTTTGGAAAATGAAACTGTTTGGCTGACTCAGGCACAGATGGCCACTTTGTTTGTTAAAGACAAGCGTACCATCAGCGAGCATATTGGAAATGTATTTGCAGAAGGTGAATTAGACGAGAATTCAGTTGTCCGGAATTTCCGGACAACTGCATCTGATGGCAAAAGTTATGCTACCAATTTCTACAGTTTAGATGTAATTATTTCGGTTGGTTATCGGGTAAAATCGGCACAAGGTACTCAGTTCCGTATGTGGGCTACACAGCGATTAAAAGAATTCATTATTAAAGGATTTACGCTCAATGATGACCGCTTTAAGTCAGGCAGTTCAATGAACTATTTCAACGAATTGCAAGACCGCATTCGTAAGATTCGTCTTTCAGAAAAATTCTTCTACCAAAAAATAAAAGACATCTATACCACCAGTATTGATTATAATTCAAAAGATGAAAATACCGTACAGTTTTTTAAAGTAGTACAAAACAAACTTCTGTGGGCTATAAGTCAACAAACAGCGGCCGAATTGGTGTACAGACGAGTAGATGCCTCTTTACCACTTATGGGAATGCAATCTATGGATAAGAAAAACACCCTTTCGTTAACAAAGTCTGAAGTAAGTATTGCTAAAAACTACTTAGAAGAAGATGAAATGAAGCTGCTGGGTTTGCTAGTGGAGCAATACTTGGCATTTGCAGAAACGATGGCACAACAGCAAACGCCTATGTATATGAAAGATTGGATAGAGAGGCTAGACAGCATTTTGCAATTAAATGGTAGAGAGCTGCTCACTCACGCAGGTAAAGTATCACACAAAAAGGCTTTGGAGAAATCAGGGAAAGAATATGCAAAATTTAAACAGCAACAAAAAACCTTAGAAAAAGAAGCGAGCCTAAAGGAATTAGAGGAAGACATTAAAAAAATGGTTAAGAGTAAGTGATTAATGGTTAATGAGATGAAGGAAAATGTAGTTAAGAATAAGAGTTTTGTGTTTGCAGTAAGGATTGTGAGGCTATATAATTTTTTGGATGACCAGAAAAGGGAGTTTGTTCTTTCAAAACAACTGTTAAGAAGTGGAACGAGTGTTGGAGCGATGGTTAGGGAAGCGGAACACGCTGAGTCAAAAAACGATTTTAAACACAAAATGGGAATAGCTCAAAAGGAAATTAACGAAACCATCTATTGGCTTGAACTTTTGAAGGAGACAAATTATTTAACCAACGAACAATTTGATAACATTCACGATGATGCCGTTGAAATCATAAAACTTATAACAAGCATCATAAAAACCACAAAAGCCAACATTAATAATTAACCATTATAAATGAAATTCACCGAAGTAAAGTTAGAACAGGCCTTTATTGAGCTTTTAGGAAATGAAGACTATCCGCATTTTGTGGGCAGTAGTTTAGTTCGTGGTAGTGAAGACGAAGTACTGATAGAAGAAGACCTAAAAAACTATTTGCTTAAACGGTACAAAAAAGAAAAATTAACCGATACAGAAGCTCAATCAATTATTCTACAACTTAAAACACTTTCTTCTGCAGATCTTTACGAGAGCAACAAGAAAATAATGCGTTGGTTGGCGGATGGTTTCATTTTAAAAAGAGAGGACAGACAACAAAAGGATATTCATATTGAACTGATTGATTACAGAGGGTTAAATAAACAGCGAAAAAGCGACAATTTGGATACCATAGCTGCAGAACCAAAAGCACAATATGGCAAAGACCATAACATCTACAAATTTGTAAATCAATTAGAAATTGTTGGCACTGAAAGACGTATTCCAGATGGTATAATTTACGTTAATGGTTTGCCAGTAGTAGTTTTTGAATCAATCGCGTCCTAAACGTTCGAAAAAATAAGAGAAGGGATTTGGTATCTCAAAGTTACCTTTGAGTTGAACAACTAAACACCTTCTCTTATGACAAACGTAACCTTATTTTCACAA
>Ga0075117_1001888_pt1 | contig 12506 bp, 9 predicted proteins | sample AntAceMetag02UKJ_FD_69789 | JGI IMG/M metagenome (GOLD analysis project Ga0075117, IMG submission 69789) | Saline lake microbial communities from Ace Lake, Antarctica - Antarctic Ace Lake Metagenome 02UKJ | ecosystem: Environmental > Aquatic > Non-marine Saline and Alkaline > Saline | place... | reverse complement strand
CATGAGCCGCCGTGTCCCATATCTTCACGCCACTTCAGACCGCGCTTAGCCTCGGAGGAGACAGATTTGGGGACCGTGTACATGCGGTCGTTGGCAGAGACGACAGTGATATCAAGCTCAGTGAGAGCGGCGTTGGCTAGTTCTAGGGTAGAGTTGGCTGGCTTCTTGACAGTCCTTTTCCACGCAAGGGAGGCGGTAATAGTTGCGACGGCACTGACCGACACAACCGTGTTGCTGAGCTCATCGACAACAACACCCATGCCGTCTTTACTGAAAAAGAACTGGGTGCCGATTCTGCCTACAAGCTCAACTGCGTTAGTCATTGTACCTTCTAGTTTCATATTCGGCCACCTCAGCTATGTCAATTTCTTTGCCGCTGTCAAATTTTTCGAGCAGCTTAAGTTCCTTGGAGTCTTCTTTTTCTAGGGTGATGGTCCTAGTGTCGTCGTACATACCAGGTGTTTCCTCCGTATCAAACGGCGCCCAACGGCCTTCTCTACGGTGGAATACCCCGTAGTTTTCAACCGTGTAGACCAGCTCGGACGGCTTGCCAGTTTTGTTGTCGACCCAAAGTGTGATGTAATCGACTATCAAAGTTCCTTTTGAAATCATGTTTATCTCCTTCTACAATTGTATCTCGCCGGAGGCGGTGGGTATGTTTAATTCTTGGGCAGTAATGGGGGTTTGTGCCGCGGCGACTATCGACGCGTTCAGGCCAGAGATGGCTTGCATCTCAACTCTGGAATCATCGCCCCCAAACTTGACCCAACGCTCGTCTACCCTTCTTAGAAGAGTGTCGTCCTCTTTTCTGATGTAGAGATTCTCAATAGGCGCCTCGGGGGAGCCAGGCACAGGAATTACAAACTCGTAGCCAGTGCCGGAAAGCTCCTCCATTGTTGGGACACCCATAGGGATTCCAAAAAAGAATTCAATATTGTGGAACGGCAGGATTGGACCAATTGTAAAGAGTCCGGTGCCCGACTCAAAGCGATACCCTGGGCCCTCTGGAACTAGCTCTGTGCCGTCCACCAGTCCAAATCCTTTAGTAGTCATATTGCCAGCGGCAACAAAAACTGCCGGGGAAAGCCCCGGGGGAGTTTGGTAGTACGCACCAAGGACAATTATCTGATACGTCTCCGCGGAATCGTCCGACTCGTCTAGGCTGGCGTACCTGTGCAGGACACAAGGCTTGTGGAACAGAGTTTTATCTCTCATTAGTAATCCTTTATTTTTTGTTTTAGGCTCTTTACGTCTAGTGCAAAGTAGTCCTCCAAAGACATACCTGCTATCCTATCTATCCCTCGGGCCCTAAGTGCCGCTATAGTTCGTACAGCCATTTCAGCTGGCATGTTGACCCCCACCGAGGCAGAAAGGGATAGATTGTTTTTGATCATCAGCTCCCCATAGTGGCCACGGTTTTCTATCTCCGAGAAGATATCCGTGTTGCTCTGTGTTAGCTTTCCCCAGCCGTCGCCACTGTTGGCAGTAAATCCCATGTTGGCCAGAACCTCCCGAGGGTCAAACACAATTTGGTAGGTCTGGCTCATGTTGGTCTGGGGGAAAATGCCACCATTCATGTACAAGAACACGTACCCAGCGCCCGCACCCTTGACATCCGCGGCCGAGGAGTTCCCCCGGGAGAAGTCCCCGGTGACGTGCCTGCTTACGGTGCTTTCAAGTCGGCCACTCGCCAAAATGTTAACTAGCGCGTCTACGTGTCTTTGTTTCCGGGCTGTTGAGCTTTCCCCGGAGACCTGGGGCACATAAACATCGTGGTGTACCGGGCCAAGTTTAGTCTGCTTGATTATCTTCTTGACAACACTCTCAGGCAGCCTAAGAAGTGGGCGCCCCTGGGTGGTGTCGTCGGAGGCCAGCACAACATCCTCCGGAGTCACACCCCACACCGCCTTGATTTTCTGTAACTCCTTCTGGCGAAGGGCACCCCGGGGGTTCTTTGTCCCGTCGCTAAGATTCGCAAACAGTGTAAGAAGCTTGTTTTCCGCCAGGTTCTTGACGTCTACGTCCGTGGCGGGCCGGGAGCTTTGGACACCCGCTGTCGCCAGCGCCTTCTCAATAGCAGCGGCGTCCGCACCACCGGGGAGATTTATGTCAAAGAAGTTGTGGAAAGCTTTCGGGGTTGTGGATTGGTTGACGTGCTGGAAGAAGTCAACTTTCTCGGTGTCCTCTTGCGAGGCATCAATGGCCCGGAAGACTTGAATCTTTGCGCCGTCGGCGTCAGCAATAGTGTACGAAGCCCCTCTGTCCTGTGGGTCGACATACTTAGCTGGGCTTACTCCCTTGTGGACAAGTTCTCCCGACACGTCCTTCTTGAACCTGTCTAGACTGATAGTGGGGGTTACGACAAACTCCGAGGGGTTGCCCTCCTTGATATTTTTTATCAGGTTGGTTCCGGCCCAGTCCGTGAGCCTTCCTGTGATTCTTATACGGGCTTTCTTGCCTTTCATAACCCTTTGCACCCTAATCTGCAGGTCCTCTACCGAATCCCCGTCTACTAGCGTGTAGTACCCATCGGCACCGTCTTTGTTCGCCGTATCGGCCAACAGCGCGAGGATACTTTCGATGGTCTTGGTGCCTGTTGCAGATGCGTCCCAGCTAGGGAGTTGTTCGAGTTCCGGCGCATCAAATCCAGGACCAGACACATTATCGGGGTCGTTAGTCTTGAGACTGGCGATCGTGGTCTCTTTACCTTTGTAAACTTTTACAGCGAACGAAGGGTCAAAATATACATTGAACTTGTCCTGGGCACTATCTTTTGAGATAAAGTTGCCAGTTGAGACAAGGTCTTTGGCGTTGACGTTGTTGAAGGTCTTGCCCGCTTGCGGACCAGATAGCATGACGACGTTGAGACTTCCGGGCTTTTCACCATAGATTTTACCTGCGGGGCTGCTCGCATCGAACGCATATTTATTTATGCCGCTGACTATCGCCCTACCTGAACCCACCCAGACAAGCACGCCAGGGACAAGTTCGAGGTTGTTTTTGTCCTTAGGGATATTCTTTTTCTTTTCACCGTCTAGTAAATCCACTCCGGTTTGTACCCAGCCGTTGAGCATATCAAAACTCTTTGCCCCTTGGAACTCGTCGTAAAATGCCGAAGTCCCGGTGATTAGGGGCGAGTATGTTTTCTGCACCGTAAGCACCATACTTTCTTCGGTGTACGAACTTATCGAGGTGCCGGTGCTCGATACCTCTTTACCACTGAGAGGTGTGCCGTCTGGGTTAGACGTTGCGCCGTTGGGGCCCTGCCCGGCGATAGGCCCGGGCTTGGGGGGCCCAGCGGGCGCGGCAGGCGCGGGGGTGGGGGCCGCGGGGGTAACATCCACAGCCCCACCGGTTTTGCCAGTTAGAGAAATAACTGTTGCTGTATCGGTTGCTAGGAATGGGATAGTTTTCCCGGGGAACCCACCTTCCGGCTTGTACTCTACGTACGTGCCGACACCTGTCTTTTGGACTAGAGCGCTGGTGTCTTTGAACATAATGACAGCACCCGGGGGTAGCAGGCTCTCAGCCTGGGCATATGTGACGGTATTGCCCGGGGTGGGCTGCGAAGGGATGCTTTCGGGGGCTCCGGGGGCTGGCGTGGGGGTCCCAATAGACGCGGCCGTCTGAAGGGTAGTACTCTGCGCAACAATTGTGTTGGTTTCGCCGTCGCTGTAGGTCACCGAAAGGTAGTCGGTGTAGGTGTATATGCCCGTGGTGGGCTCCACGCTCTTCTTCCGCTTAAGGGAGTTGACCTTGGCGCCCATTTTGTATTTACTGTGCGTTTTGCTTGTGACCGTAACTCGGTCGCCTATGACAATGACATCGTTATTACTGTCAACATAGGAACCGGACTGCTTGGGCTTTGCCGTGTCGGCGTACAAAGTCTTTAGGTTTTCCGCAGTGAGGCTTTTTATGATCGGCGCTGGGGTGTCCCTAGCGTTGCCGATTTGGTCATCAATCTTTGAGAACAGGGCCTTGGTTGACTGCCAGCCGTTCTTCCCCATCTCCTTTATTCGGGTGTCCCCATTTTCTGCTGTCACCCGGTGGTAGATGTGGAAGGAGTTGTTGTTCTGGCGACGAACCACAACATCAAATCTACGTTTGTCGTGCATAGTCGAGAAGACAACAATGTGCCCATTGGGCAGAACTTTTCCGTCATAGTCATCAATAGTTTGCTGCCAGATAAGGTCGGTTGCTGACTGGTCCACATCAATCGCTGCGGACGCTTTCTCAAGTTCGTCTACGGTGCTGGGGGTGTCGTCGTCCTCGGTGGGACCATCAAGTGCGGACTGGACGGCATCAGCGATAAGCTTCTCTGCGGTGTTGAGGGCAGTCTCGGCTTCGTCAACCAGGTTGTCGAGTTTATCAATTGCCTCATCAGTGATGTCGTCGTCGACATCCTTACCCTCACCGTGGTTTTCTACATCGGTGGTTGTGGGGTTCAGCGCGTTGTGCATGAGGGCTATCAGGCCATCAATTTGACTTGCGGTCTCACTCCCCTTCGCTTCGGGAAGCTCGGCATCTTCCACGGGGACTTCTACACCTGGGGAGTCAAATTCTTCGACCTCGGCGACAGCGCTAATCTGCACCATTTTACTGACGGTAAACTTTTTGAGTTTGCCCTCGGCGTCACGGGTAAGAATATTTGTGTTGGTTTCGCCGTCGCTAAGCTCCAGCAGTATGGGGGTTACCTCACGCGTAGTGCCTTTGTAAGCAAAAGTAAGAACTTTTTTATTAGTAATAGCGTCGCCTACCTGGGCCTCAATATCGCCGTCCAGGTCAAGAATAACGGGCTCGCTGCTACCGGGAGGTGGGTCGTCCGCCTCTACCACAAGCTCCGGTTCCGGGCCCTCTTCCGCTTCCTGCGACTCACGCAGGTCTTGGACCGCACCCATGTCAAATAGCCCATTGAGGTTTACGGTATCCATGCTTGCGTCAAAAGCTTCTTCGGCGGTGTCGTAGCTACCGATGTCCATAATGTCCTGGTCCATGCCATCGGGGTCATCACCCATGATCTCAGAGAGAACCCACTTGCCATTTGCCCCCAGGGAAATCAGACCGCTTACGGGGACAGTCGAAGTGGCGTCTAGCTGATACGTGTTCTCCCCGGTCTTGTCCCAGGCCCAGCCAGCGGCTAGTTCGTCGGGGGTCAGTCCGGCGGTTTCCGAGGGTGCCTCGTCGGGAATTTCCGCTACGGGCTCGGACTCCGTATCGAGCTCATTCATAATCCACTTACGGCGTAGGATGAGTATGTCTAAGATTTCTTCGCCACGGTCGGGGTCCTCAAGGAAAATCTCATCGACAATTTCTTTGATTCTCTCCTCTGACAAGTCGGCAACCACTTTTGCCGATTCATTCAGTTCAGCGTCGTTCATCCCTTTGAAGACGTCGGCGGACTGCTGATTCATCTTGGGATTCCGAAGACTCTCGATAAGGAGCACGTCATCGGGCATGTCTTTGTTCTTGCCCTGGGCCCGGTAGAACAGTGACCCACCCGGGTCGATGCGATAAACTTTTTCGTCTTTGACAAGCATGTTGTCGTACTCAAGCCCGACAGCGTCCCAGTTGTTCAGCCACGCGTCAGGGACAAAGCCCTTTAGCGCAGTGGCAAGAACCTCAGGGTTGTCCATAAATTCATTGAGTTCGCCATCTACGCCGTCAAGGATGGGGGAGACAAGGATGGTCTTCTCGTTGTCGTCGAGACCGAGGTACACACGGCCAACGGGGATGCCCATAGCTTCGTAGAGTGCGGAAGCGAGGACCTCGTTACGGGCGTGGTCGTCGGACTTGGGGAACTTCACATAGAACTGTTTCCCGTTTTCGTCTTCGTACAACCCACCGGGGTTGGAGCCAGCCTGCTCGCCGACTTTTGTCCAGCCCTTAGTCTTGTAAATTTTTTCGGAGCTGGGGGCGCTTGTGGGGACTTCTGCTACGGGTTCCTCCTCCACACCCTCTTCCTCAATCATCTCTTCTGCTTCTTCAGGTGTTGGCTCGTTGTTCTCGTAAGCTTCGCGCAAAATCTCGTTGGTGTCTATGCCCTGCAACTGAAGAGCCTCACGCAAGAACTCCGCGGGGACATCGTACGAAGCTTCTTCCCCGTTAGAGTCCAGGTAGGTTACCTGTGCATATCCGGGGCGACCGCCGACGCCGTCGACAGCGTCACGCAGAAGTTGTTCTAAAGTTTCAGTCGCCATGTCCATGGCCAAATCAGCGGGGCTGTTGGATGTCCCAGGCTCGGGGGTCTCAGATACGACTTCGCCCGGAGGGGTGTGCCCGCCGTCGAGGTCATACTTCCCCTCGGGAATGTTTGGGAACTCTTCGTTGTCCGGCAGGAACTTTCGGTAGTCCCCGGTGTCAATAATTTCCTGGAGCTCTTCGTCGGTAAGTGCCTCGAGCAGGGGAGGGAGCTCACCGCTCTCACGGAGGTCAGCCGGAGTCAGCTCAGCGGGGGTTTCCTCTGCTTCCTGAGTCTCCTCTTCTTTGGACTCTTCGGGAATTACTGCTACAGGCTCTTCTTCTTCTGCCTCGGGAATCTCTGCTACAGGCTCTTCGGTATCAGAGGAGTCCTTGCCTTCTATAGCGTCTAGGATTGCGTCAGCGTCAGCGCCCTGTGTCTTTAGCGCTTGATACAGAGCCTCAGCGGGGAGGAACTCATCTCCGTCATCAAAGGGGAGCATGCCCTCACCGGTGCCACCTTGTACAGCCTCAGTCAAGGCGTCAGTGATTTCTTTCTCATCGTAGCGCTGGGCAAGTTCCGAGGGGTCGTCGGTAAAGTCCCCGGACTCGATATCCTTATTGGAACCCTCGGGGAAGAACGGGCCGCGGTCCGTTTCATAGAACCCGCTGGTGTCCTCCTTCTTTGGCTCCACCGGTATCTTCACACTGGGGGCGGTCGTGGATTTTGGTTCTGGCTTTGGCTTTGGCTTTACCGGTACCTTCACACTACGTGCCGTCTCGGGGTCCCTGTCAAGCTCACCCTGGGGAATCATGGCTACAGCGTCTTTACCTTTTGCGAACAGGGGCTCGTCGTCGTCAATAGCTTTCTGAATGCCCACCCAATTCTCGTGAGCAGAGATGGGGACAATCCCGCTCAGCTCTACTCGGGAGAGGATAAACCCAGCGTCGCTCTTCAGGACCTGGTAGTTGCCGGGCTCGTCTTCCCACGCGGAAATGACATCGGCTTCATTGACGCCCTTGGGCATAGTGATGTCGTCTGTGCTCACCGGGTCAAAACCGTAAGGTTGGTCGACAAACACCATGTCGGCTTCGTCAACAATCGTGTCAGACGCAGAAGTCTTGGCGGGTGTCCCGCTCAGGCCGTCTGCGTCGTTTTTCCCGGGGATGAGAGCTTTGACTTCACCAATTTCTAGTGCGTCAGCGTCCGCCTCAAAGAGTCTGCCCTGGGGAGTTTCTAGAATGACAGTGTTGCGCTCGGGGTCGGTCGAGACGATGTTACCCGTTTGGTTGTAGGCTTTCCCGTTCCTGCCAACAAGAAGACGAGCCTTTCCGCCCATGAAGGCGAACTGACCCTTAGAGTTGCGGAGCTGGCGACGCCAGAACCCGTTGTTGGCGCCGTCGTTGAACCCAGCGGCAGCAACTATAGGGATGTATGCCACACCCATAGCCTTGAGACGTGCAGCCGCGTATTCGTGCTCAGGAGTGCCCGCAGAGGCAGTAAACGCCTTGATAACAAGGGAACGTACCTCGGTGTCGACGATTCGGGGGTCGTCTGCGTACCAACGGGCCCGAGCATCTCTGACGCTAGAAAAATCCATCTTGTGCCTACGAGTGGACAGCGGGTGCCCGATAACCAGCAAGTCAAGGTGCACCGAGGCGGGGTTGATAAGCTTGCTTGTTTGAACGAGAGAAATGTGTTCAGAGACAGCTTTGAGTGCGTGTTGCTGGCGTACAGAAAAGGCTTGGTCTTTGGTTTTAGCCAAGGACCGGCTAGCAACCTCTACCGCGGTGCCCTTGTTGACAAGGCGCATCCCGTGCTGTCCCTCGTTGGCCTCGTCCGCAAATTCCCAGGCGGCGGTCTTGATTCGCGCCTCAGCGTCACCGTGGGTGAAAAGTCTATTTGAAACACTCCGCTTACCGAACATTAGGCTTCATCTCTCTTAGTGGGAAGAAGGTCCGCATCCAGACTGTCGTACGTCATGGTCGCCAACATGGAAACTCTTTTGAAGGGGTCGTCACCGTTACGAACGGCACGGAGCCAGCTCGCAGAGAAAGCAAACTCAGCCTCGTAGCCAAGCCCGGAAAATTCGGTAAGGGCCAAGATTTTGTCTTGGGTGCTTGTGTACTCGGACTCGGCTTTTATTTCGACACCCAACTCTGGGAAGGCACTTGCGGTCACGGCTTTCTTTTTAGCAAACTTGGGATGGGTGTCCGGGAGCAAGTCGTTGTCCTGGGTGTACGCAACACGGGGTGGCTTACCAGACGACAGCAACCGAAGGTACGCATCGACACGCTTCATCGCCGAGGAGTCACGGCTTCCGCCAGCACGGATGCTAGTGGAGAAGGCACCGGCACCACGTCGATACACGGTCCTCAACATGTCAGTCGTTGCCCGGCGGGCTTTGGGCGCGTGGCTATTGTGGTAGTCGGCTTTGACAGAAAGGGTGTCCTCGGCCGCACTAGAAAATGTAATCCCCCTGACGCGTGGCGCGGTGTCTTCCTTAAGTACGGGCGCGGGTGCGGGAGCGGGTTTGGGGGGTATAAGGGAGAGTGCGTACTCTTCTGCCTCGAGCATAGAAGTGGAGGTGGCAGGGACACAATTAGGAACCTGCTTGCCACCTTTCTCTTTCATGCCGATTTGAACGTAATTTTCCCAGCAGGGGTCACCGGCAGCAGCTTCGTTGTCGTGCTCAGAGTCTTTCATCAAAGAACCGTCTGGCATGAAGTGGTAACCTGCTGGTGGAATTTCATCTACGAGCTCGCCGGTGTTGGCGGCTTCGTGGGTGGCGTTAGGCAACGGGGGGCTCCTCGAGGGCTTCTTCTTCAGGGGCGGGCTCTTCACCTTCAGCACCGGGAACGGATTCCTTGAGTGCCTGCTGTACCTCATCAGGGAGGGGTGCAATGGAATCTTCCTGTTGCTTGCCTCGGACGGCGTTCATAATGCCGGGGGCGAGGGAAGCCAACATAGCCTCGGTGAGCTCGGGGGTAAAGGCACCTTTGTCTACCAACATACGGATAGTGACTTCGTCCGGGGTAGGTGCGTCGGCATCGGAGAATCCGTGGGCACGTCTCCATGCTGAGTAGGACACAGCGCCTTTGTCAAACCCAGAGTCAGCGTCAGCTGCACGGTCATTCCGAGTGGAGACCGCAGAGGGGTCATACCAAATCGTAATCCGCTTTACGTCCTCGGGGGCGTGGCCGTTCGCTATAAGATAGGGGCGCAAGTAGACAACGGTGAGTGCGTCGACGATAAGCAACATAAGGGGCTCGATGTGCGCCTTGTACAAGCTTTCGTCAATCTGGAGGGCGTTGGAGTACTTCACGTTTGCCATGCCGGATACAACATCTTTGGGGACGTCAAGGCCCTGCATGATGCGCTCGAGGACGCGGTCGGCACGAGTAGCCAACGCGGGGTCAAAAGAACGCTCAAACTTGAACTGCTTGATAGCTGCCCCGAGCTCAGCCGGTCCACGGATAATCAGGGGGACGACAGCACTGGCGGACTCCTCATCACTGATGGGGGTTGTCATAGCGTCAATCAGTTGCTCTTCGAACTCATCCTCTGCTTCTTCAGCTGTGAACCCCTCCCCCACCCCATCTTCAGAATCGTAAGGCTGGTCAGAATCACCTTGAGCAGCCACAGAGAGGCCATCAGGAAGATAAAGCGCCCCAGCGTTAAGACGTGAACGAGCAGTTGCACGGAATGTCCTGTTCAGTAGAAGGAGTTCGGCACACATGTCTAATAGACCGCGCAGGCTCGAGTCGGCTTCGTCAGAGAAGCGGGGGTGCGAACGCCAGATGCGTCCGATAAAAGCTTTGTCCCCTAGTGGGGTTCTATTCCCACCGGTTGCCCCCTGAGCTTGCTCACGGCGTCCAATAACATTGAACCCGCCGCGGGTGTCGGGGATGACCTCATCGACGGAACGAATATCCCAGGACTCGGGCTGTCCTGTTCCGAGGCGGGCAGGCATCTGCACCAGGTAACACTCACCGGCAACAGAAAGATTCAGGGCTGCATCCTTGAGGAGCCCCGGCTGTCCACCATACGCGGAGTTCAGGCGCTCTAGGGCCCGCTCTGCTGCGGAGGATAGGTTCTGGTCAACGGTGGTGGAGTCTTTTACGGGGATAGGAGCTTGTGCGGGGTCGTCAATCGCGCCCGCAAAGATACGGATACGGGAGACAACGGAGGCAACCAGGTTGAAAGCGTATTTGATTTCCCCGATAGCGTCGTAGTATTCCCAAGCTTCGCCTTGCCAAGCGGAGGACGAAGCGGAGCGACGCAACTTGAATTGCTCAAACTCGTTTTTGTCGGTCGCGCTTACCAAAGAAGCGGCAGCGGTCAAAGAGCGGGGAGAGTTGTAGGGAACAACAGTAGGGGAGTTGAAGAAGATTCCAGCGGACGCGGCAGGTTTGCGCGGGAGTCGAATGGCTTGCCCAGAGGTCGTCATCGAGGACTTTGCTTTCGCGGGCCTCGTGCGAACGGCTTTTGCTTTCGGCTGTGGTGCTGGGGGCTCTTCTTTATTGAATATTCCCATTAGGGGTGCTCCTCGTCAGTGTTGCGGAATACAAGTTATTTATGCTCGTATGCGGTCAACAGTCCTGCAATTGCCGACAGCGCGAAAGGCACTGCGACTATAACAACTACTGTACTAATCATAGCTGATATAAATAACAATGATGCCACCCATATTGACAAACACCATTCGCACGTCAATAAGTAGCCAAGCTTGCTGGTCTCGGGTGGGAACCGGCGCCAGAACAGGTTTCGTGGGGTCTCAAAGATGATGTCAGTTGTCATCAGACGTGTGACTCTGAATGTCGCCAACGCAAGGATTATGAGGCTCAGGGCGTCCATCACTCGGTGGGGTCCTTACTTGACATCACAATATTTCCGTAGGGATTCCATGTCCTCAAGCGAGAGCCACAGCCACAGTTCTCATCCTTGGTAAAGGCTAAGATTTTCCCGGACTCAGTCACTGCGTGAGACATCTTGCCCTCGTGGGATTCCTGAATAATCCTCTCGCGGAAAACAAGATTGGGCCCAGTAGGAGAGTCGTTGGCAATCATAATTGTGTCGTTGAGAATCACAATCCGACAGCGGTCAAGAAACCTTGTGCCCTGGGGGGCGTCGCCGTGCATGGTGAGCGAGGTGAAGTCCGCCAGAGATTGCGGGGGTGCTAGGCGGATAATTGCAGGGAACACGTCTACGCGCTTCACGTGGTGAACTCCGAGGGGACGTAGAAAGTGTCCCAACCAAAAGTCTCGCGGGCGATGGGGAGGGGAATAATCATGGGCTCCGTTCGAGTAGAGGTGGGAATGTAGTCGACAACCGACTGCATAGAAGATGCACGGGCTGCAAGCGCCCACTCCTTTTTGGACGTCAAAGACTTTATGGGAAACGCCATGGGGAACTCGGAGTCCTCGGAGGTCATTGTTTCCAGGAAGCGTGCCTGGCTAGACTTCCGGCTGTCGGGGTTGCGCCACACGACGATAGCCAACTCGTCTTCACTGTAGGAACCGGACGCTGTCTTATAGGTTTTCATTTACTCAACCGCCTTGCCATAGCCCTGTAGGAAACCCCGGCTGCTTCAGCAATCGCAGCCGTCGGAACCCCCATAGAACGGAGTGCAGTCGCCATGGCTGTGAGGTCACGGTTTGCCTGGGCCATAGGGGAGTTGGCGAGAGTGCGGGCTCGGTAACGCTTGGCTAGCGTGGCGAGGTTCTTTAGGGTGTCTTTCATAGCCGGGGGAACCCCCGGGGACACGGAACGGACGCGGGGGGCACTCTTAGTGGGGACGGAAGTCGTCAAGCTACGGGGAGGGGGTGTGGGGATGGGGCGGTGCTGGACGACGGGGGAGGCACGCTTGACCCAAAAGTGGATGGTGGTCTTGGGACGTCGCGGGTCGAGGCTATCGCCCAGGACGGACAAGGACCACCCGGCCTTCCAGAGGGCAAGGAGGCGCGACTCGGACTCGGGGCGCGACAAGGACTTGATGAACACTACCTCATCTTTAGACAACAATTTCTTTTCCACTGTCTTATTGTACCGGATAGCACCAGTGTCGTTCAGACCGGGAGTCCAAAGAATCTTGTACGGCAAGGACGATTTAGTGAACCTTTTAGTAAAAATGACTTTGGGCGCTGAGTTAGAAGTGCGTTGTGTAAGGGTAAAAATGAGATTGTTTCGGCATTTTTTATATACCCTCGGGGGGTATCCGGGCGGGGCCGGTTAGGGGTGGTTAGGGGGTCGCGGGGGGTGGCCAAGTTGTCGCTAGTCCGGGGGTGGGCGTTACCCAAGGTGATAGGGGCCACGTGGTCACGTGGGG
>Ga0075117_1001882_pt1 | contig 12522 bp, 11 predicted proteins | sample AntAceMetag02UKJ_FD_69789 | JGI IMG/M metagenome (GOLD analysis project Ga0075117, IMG submission 69789) | Saline lake microbial communities from Ace Lake, Antarctica - Antarctic Ace Lake Metagenome 02UKJ | ecosystem: Environmental > Aquatic > Non-marine Saline and Alkaline > Saline | place... | reverse complement strand
AATTCTGCCTGCGGTGGGCCTGAAATGGACGCCCAACAAACAGACGATTTACGATATCCGATTTCCTGAATCACGGTTTTCGTGGCGACTGGCGAAAGATGGCTGTCAAAGTGAAACTTGGGCCTATCTGTCCGGCGGTTTTGGCGGCAACACCTGGGCGGTGACACGCGCCGACGGTAGCCATGATCAACTGTCGCTGCAAGACATTCGCTTGCTGTTAGGAATTGAACGCAACTTCAATGGCGGCGGTCGGATGTTTGCGGAATCAGGCTTCGCGTTTGGCCGTACGTTGGAATACGAAGCCACACAAACCGAACAATCGTTCGGAAACGCGATCGTGATTCAGGCGGGTATCGCATACTGACATCGATTGGTCTGAATTGACATTCTCCGCTGCGACTGCCAGCATCAGCAAGTCAATTTCACCAGAACGCATGATCCCCTGCTATTGGTTAGGTTCAGCACAATGCACTTTCCGTCCGTTCTTCCCGCCTCATTGCTCACCAATGTCTGGTGCGTGTTGGCTTTGTTACTGCCACTCAGCCTTGCAGCGCAATCACGTGCCGAGCCGCCCGCTCGTCCGAATGTTGTTCTGATCTTGGCGGACGACCTTGGCTATGGCGACCTGTCGTGCTACGGCCAAAAGAAATTACAGACGCCTCATATCGATCGATTGGCCAGCGAAGGTTTGCGGTTCACCGATCATTATTCGGGCAACACAGTGTGCAGCCCTTCGCGAGCTGTGTTGATGACTGGGCAACATTCGGGTCATGTTTATCTGCGTGGCAACGTGTCTGGAGAGGCCAATGCTGCCCTAGATCCAGCTTTGGTGGTGCTGCCCGAAGTTTTCAAAGCTGCTGGCTATGCGACAGGAATGTACGGTAAGTGGGGACTGGGACAAACCAATGTGGCCGGAAAATCGAACCCCTTAACCCATGGCTTTGATGAATTCTTCGGCTGGAAAAGTCAGCTCATTGCGCACACGTACTATCCCACCAGCGCGGTTTACAACGGAAACGAAATCAAGCTGGAATCCGGGACATACATTCACGACAACGTGATGGATCGAGCGCGCACGTTCATTCGTACGCAGGCAGAAACCAAGACGCCGTTCTTCTGCTATATCCCCACCGCCGTGCCACATGCGGCCATGCACGCTCCGCAGGAGTTGCACGAAAAATGGCGAAAAGTGTTTCCGCAATTCGATCAGAAAATCGGCAAGTACAAAGCGGGGCCCGGCGAACCTTGTCCCGATGTGAAAAACCCGATTGCTGGTTTCGCCGCGATGCTGGAAAATCTGGACAACGAAGTCGGTTCTGTGTTGGCGTTGATTCAGGAACTCGGCCTCGACGAAAACACGCTGGTGATGTTCAGCAGCGATAATGGAGCCCACAAGGAAGGTGGCCATGACCCGAATTTCTGGAACTCAACCGGCGGCTTGCGAGGCCACAAACGTGACATGCACGAAGGTGGTATTCGCACGCCACTGCTGGCGCGCTGGCCCGGTGTGATTTCGCCCGGACAGACAACGCCGCACATCAGCGGGTTTCAGGATCTTCTGCCCACCGTTGCGGAAATACTTGGCCAGCCAGTGCCGGAAAACTGCGATGGGATTTCTTTTCTGCCCACGTTACGCGGAGAAACCGACAAGCAGAAAGCTCATGAATACCTGTACTTTGAATTCTGCAAGGGCAGCCAGCAGAAATTGTTTTCTCAGGCTGTCCGACAGGGACACTGGAAGGCGTATCGTGAAGCCGGAAAGAAGATGGAAGTCTTCGACCTGAACAACGACCCGTTTGAGAAAACGAATCTTGCTGCGTCGATGCCGGAGAAAGTGGCGAGTCTGGAAGCCATCATGCAGGCCGCCCATACCCCTTTGCCGACTGCGAAATAAGTTTTTGGTGCTTCTGGTGAGATCCAGCCGTGCCAATTGCGGAAAACGTTACTTGTTATAAAACAGTCCGCCGAACAATCGCACGTTCATGTGCATCCATTTGGCTCGACGGGCACAGGCTGCCGGATTCTTGGAATTTTGACACGCACACAGCATGCCTTGCAGGTAGTTGTTGTCGCATTGCTTTCGAGAAAACAAGCCTCGGCTATAACAGCTGTCGTGTTGTTGACACGCTGGGCGAAAGTCTGCGCCGCGGTGTCCTTGCGGTGTGAACGCTTGCAGCGGCCCGACTCCACAGGGGCGTCCGTTGCAGTCTGCCAGCGCCGGCGTTATGGCGGTGAAAGCGAGTAGAATGGGGATCAGTAGTTTGCGTTTCATGGTTGTCCCATCTTGTGTGGTTATCCTAAAGTTACAGCCCGGAGTCTAGGCCGATCCGGAAATTCTGCAATCCGTCTGATGCGATCCTCACGATATTTCACCTTTCTTTCTGTGGTGAAAACGTATTCGCATCCCACGAAACGCTCGACTTTCGCACTATTCCCGCTGGATGGGTCAGGCACGCCCGACCGGATTTGCCCGCCGTGGTTCCGGGCAGAAGGACTTTTTAGCCGCCCAGCGAAAATCGCTTGGATTCCGTTCGCAGATACGTCACGCCGTTGCTGATGGCAGGAGTTGCTTTGCTGCCCTGCGCCAGTGCAACTTTGCTGAGTAACTCGTATTTGTCGGCTGCGGCCATGACAAGGACGTTGCCATCGAGGTCAATGCAATAGAGCTTTCCATTCACGCAGACAGGCGAGCCGAAGTAGTTGCCTCCCATGCGTTGTTTCCACATGCTCGCTGAGACGCTGTTCCGAAGATATCGATGTGCCAGTTCGGTGTGCCTGATGCGGGGTTGATTCCGACTGGACGTGACAAACAGTTTGTTGCCCCAGACGACAGGTGACGAATGCCCCTCAGCTAGCAGGTCAATGGTCCAGTTGTGGTCGGCATCCGTCCATTCGGTGGGAATCGTAGTGGCTTCACTGATGCCCGTTCCATTGGGGCGTCGGAAACGTGTTCATTCCTGAGCATTGGTTTTCGGCCACAGGAAAGACACTGCAAATGGGATGCACAGGAGACGTGACATGGATTTCAAACCGAAGTGCGTTGTGGATGCGAACGACGAACATGAAGTATTGAGCGGCGGCAATGTTTCGTTGTCAATCGACTTCGAATTAACGTGAATGCGTGAATTTGCTAATCGTTAGCAGGTGCGCTCTTCCGGCATAGATCGACAGCCGCTGTTCCGAGGGCATCTCCCACCAGAAAATAGCTTTCGGCATTTCCGTACCAATGATGTCCGTGTCCCGTGTTGGGTGACATTTCTTGGGGCCGTGCAAACGGATGCGTTTCGACGAAGCGCGCGTGCTTGATTCGGGATGTACCGTTTCGCTGAGCCGTTCGAAATCTGTCCATGCTTGATCCTGGCTGTACGGCACCGTCGTTGCCGAGTTCACCGACAACGAAAGGCAGCTCGGGACGATCGAATTCTGTGCGAACGTCATTTGCCAAGTGAACAAGATTGTCGGCGTATTCCGTTGTCGCTGTGGTGGAAATCATATCGTTCCAGCCCTGCATCCACACGAAACCGGCGAGTTCGAATCGGGCGTCGTTGAGTTTTGACAGGGCTGTGTGGATTTCGGAAATCATCTGTTTGTAGTACGGACCAGTCTCACCATCGGAACTCGGAGGGCGGAAGTCAACGTGCAGACTTTTTCCGCCCCACGCGGTTTTGATCAGCAAAACCGGCTGGTCAAAATGGTCGCCAACCACGTGCCCGAACTGCAGTTCTGGTCCGATATGAGTGCTGCGACCGTAGCCCGTGTATCCGATGGACAGACCACCTTCGCGTACGTTGTCGTCGGCTTTGAAAGAGATTTTGACATCATCGCGGACAACCCAGTCTCCGTTGGATTTTCTGAGATGTTGCATGCGATCTTTGCTGGCGGAATGTTGCATCGACCAAACAAGATTGCCCTTGCCACCGTTGTAATGGTCCACATGATCCATCTCCACAACGCCTTGGCCCTGCATGTTCGATTGACCTGCCAAGATAAAAACGACGACAGGCTGTTCTTCGGCAGAGCCCGAGTTGGCTGCAGTGGCTGGTTGCAGTAGTTTGTCCAAGTAGGCGCGAGTCTCAGCGGGGATTTCGGGGAATCCATTCGTTGAAATTGGCTGCCCCAAAGTGCGCCGCACTGCGTTATGCATCAGGTACCGACCGGTGTCTGTTTTTAGGTGGATCTTGTCGCGATAGACGTCTTCCAGACTTTCAAACGGAGCCGTTCCGGACTTAATGTCGTCGGAAATTTGGAACAACAAATTCATCGCCTTGGTGCAGCGGAATTCGCGTGCGGGAAATTTTGTCCGCAGTTTCTTCAATAGCGTGTTGAAGTAAATGTCGCTGTGAGTCAGCAAGCCGGCAGAATCATCATCGGATCGTTCGGCATTGAATTCCATGTATCGAGCCCAGCCGGTGTGGATGATGAACACGGCTTTTGTCTGCTGAGTCACCCAGTCAGAAATCACAGCTAGGTCTTCTTCTGTCGTCGTTCCATAGTGTGGCTGCACGCTGACGAAGTCGTATTGCGTGGTGTGCATTGCCGTCGGCCAGATCGTTGACGTTTCGACGCAGGGTTTGGCCGGATTATCGCGGATGAACGTCAGACTCTTGCCACAATCAACATGCCATTGCACGTCGCCGTCCAGCAACGGCGGTCGCGTGTCCCACGTCAGCGAGTTGCCAATCATCAGGATCTTGGGCTGCAGTGCCGGCTTGGCAGGCTGATCTGCGGAGGGTGGCTGTCCCAGCGCGGTGCCATGCAGAGCCACAACCAGCAGGAACATCAACAGAATCTTGATTAGCAGGTCGACGATGCGTTCCATGAAGAATCCGTTGTGCGAAAGTCTGTGGGGATGAATGCGATGCGAAGCATATCACCACAGAGCTCGGCTTGTACAACGCACGTCTTTCAACGGTCGTCCTAGACAACACACAAACTGGTCATCACACGTGAGCCCACCGATCTGTGTTTATCTGTGAAATCTGGGGTGAGATATTCTTTTCGACACCCAGATCACTGAAACTCAGACCTTCAGGATACTCTATTGGGAGGCGTCTCGTGGTTGTTCTGCTTGGAAAAAAGCTCGAATACGCGACTGCTCGGCCTTGGAAATCGTCAGTGTGCTGGAGATTTCAAACGCTGGCAGTTGGTCCAGATTCAGGTGTGGGGTCAGTTCTAGTCCGGCGATTTTCGAGGCAATCCGGCGAATGCGATAGGCGGGGTCTTCGCAGAATCCTTCGTACGTCATTTCGACCACGCGTTCCGGGTGAACGGTCGCCAATTGCCGATTCATTTCCGTATCGATCGACACAATCTGTCGGCAGACGTCGTCGACGTAGGCCAGAGGATGCGACTTGTCTGTTGTGGAGTAACTTTGCAAGCCCCAGCCGGTGGCTTTATTGCCCTGCACGTTTTGTCGAGCGATGATTAGTGATTGTGCGACAAACATTGGGTTGCGTCGGACGACAACGAACCGTGCGTTCGGAAGTTCTTGGGCGAGGCGTTCAATGGCGAAAGTATTGCGGTTGTTTTTGTTGAGAAACGGTTTGTCGTAGGTCGACGTCCAATTGTTGAAGAACTCACGCATACTGGATGTCAGTTCCGGCGTCATCTCCTGTCCCGGAAGATAGCGATCATCGCCGAGCCAGCGATTCCAAAGATGGAACGCGTCGTTGGGGCCACGCATGCGTGTTGTCTGCCCGTAAAAATTCTTGAAGTCCGGTCGATAGGGTGTTGGGATGAGCCGCTGCAATCGGGATGCAGTCAACGGCGACTTCGGAAACATGGCCGTCAGGTTACTCGGATAGGTGACGTCCAAGTAGGCGGCCAGCGCTTGGTAGATCAGCGTTGTTCCGCTGCGCGGTGCGCCCACGATAAACACCAGTGGCTCAGAGGATTCCGCATGTCGCTGCAGCCGTTGGCGTTCGAAGATCGACAGCACTGCGTCGACCGGTTTTGCGGCGATTCCCAAACCTTGACGGAACAGCGCGGCATAGGCCGCACGATTCCCGGAACTCAGCATGCGCCGGAGCAATCCGATCGGGTCGTTGAAGTTGTTCAGTCGCTTTCGAGTGCTCATATGGAGACGTTCTTGGGTGCTGTACTAAAGCCGTGCAGGGCGGCTGATTGTCTGGATTGTTTCGGTCTGCCTAAGCGAAAGCAGTTGGTTTCTCGGCGTCGTTGCCTAGAAAACAAGATTTCTCGGTGTCGAGGCGCGACGTGCCTAGTTGGGCGGATGCGTGGCGAAGCTGCAACATGTTTTCAGGGCTGAGCTGTCAGAACTGCGTGTTCGACGAAGCGATCGGCGATCAGTTGCAGAATGGTGTCGGCGGCTGTGCCGTTTCCATACGGATTCTGGTCGACCTGCATGGCGACATACGCTTCCTTGTCGACCAGCAGCTTCGCGACTTCATCAACCACCCTCTGAGTATCCGTGCCAACCAATCGCGTGGCGCCAGCTGCCAGAGCTTCCGGACGCTCGGTCGAATCCCGAGTTACCAAAACGGGTTTTCGTAGCGAAGGCGCTTCTTCCTGAACGCCCCCGGAATCACTCAGGATTAACGTCGCTCGATCCATCAGCCAGACAAATTCCGGATACTCAGCCGGTGCAATCAAATGCACGTTGGGCAGACCATCCAAGATTTCTCGAACAGGTTGCTGGATGTTTGGGTTCAGGTGGACGGGGTACACGAATTTGACCGTCGGGAATTGGGAAGCCAATTGCCGAATGGCGCGGCACAGGTCACGGATGCCATCGCCATGATTTTCGCGGCGGTGAGCCGTAATCAAAACCATGCGTCCGTGAGCCAGGTCTGGATGCTTTTCGATCCAGCGGTGCCCGTCGGCGCGTTCCTTTTCAACCGTCCACTGCAGCGCATCAATGACCGTGTTCCCGGTCACGATGACGTCTTCCGCTGCATAGCCTTCACGTAACAGATTGTCTGCGGCCGTTTGCGTCGGGGCACAGTGCAGTGCTGTGACCAGTGAGCACACGCGGCGATTGAGTTCTTCGGGAAATGGTGAGTTGATATCGGCCGTCCGCAGGCCTGCTTCGACGTGGATGAACGGCAGGCGGTTATAGAACGCGATCATGCCCGCACACATCGCCGATGTTGTGTCTCCTTGACCCAAAATGCAGTTTGGCTGGTACTTGGTGACGGCATCGCCCAGCGCAGTCAGGCAACGCGATGTCAATGCTGTCAGTGTTTGGCCGGGTTGCATCAATTGCAGTTCGATATCCGGGCGAATACCGAAGTGTTCGGTGACTTGGTCTAGCATTTCTTTGTGCTGGCCGGTCGAACACGCGATGATTTCGATGTCGCGTCGACGCTGTGCGGCAAGAATCAGAGGGGCCACTTTGATGGCTTCCGGTCGAGTACCAAAGACACACATCAGGCGGACAGGATTGTTAGACATGATTTAGCTTTCTGCCCTTACAGGCCTTGATCACTCTGATTTAGATACGTGTGCAGTTGATCGGTGTTCACGGTGAATATCTTCAGCTCGAAAGACTGAGTGCCGGGAAATACGACCTCGACGGGAACAGTTTCTAGCAGTGGAAACTGCTGCGGCATAGACTTCACCAAGGCGTGCATGCGCTGCGAAATTTCGATGTCCCCGAAGGGCTGCGGATCTTCGAAAGCGATGCAGTTGGCTTTGGTGTCAGCGATGGCCTGCAGGATTTCCACATCCGTTTCGACATACTGTTGGAAGTCGACGCTGGGTACGTTCAGAAAGTGGTACAGCACTTTGTTAGCACGGATGATGTGCCGTGATCGACTGTTGTCGAGGTGCCGAAGGTGATAGGTCAGGTTTCCGTCCCACCAAGCGTCAACCAAAATGGAATCATTCGGCTGAGTGTTGGCAAGTACAACTTCGGCGGCCTTGGCATAGCCTGTCACTCGATGTGGATGCAGATCATGGGTCGTGAGTCCTGTCCCCAGAATGGCAATCGATACGGCAATCAGTCGTGCGCGGTCGAGGCTACATCCTGAAAACGTTCGAATGCTGTTGGCGGCGACGAATGCGCCCACCGATGCAAAATAGGCGACGGCGGGCAGCCAGTAGATCGCATGTCGAGCACGCACTTCTGCCAGTGGAGTAAACGTGATGTACGTGCCGATTAACATCGCTGCGAAGACTGTGGCTGTGCTGCGGTGTTCCTTGGCAAATGCGGCCACAAGTCCGATTACAAACAGTGCGGTGGCGACCCAGCCGACCTGAAACGGTAGACAGACCGGATAGAAGCCCATTCTTCCGGTGCCCGGCAGATCGGCATTGACGCCAGACACACTTTCGGCGGCTTGGCGAAGATGCAAGTCACCGAGCTCATTCCAAATCACAACATACGTCGGCCCGATAATGCACAGGGCGATGATGGCCGCAATCGGCACATGCCAGGTCAGCAGTTGCTTCCACCGCATTTCTAGCAATGGCATCAGCAGCAGAATCGGCAGCAAAACGGCGGCATCGAATCGAGTCAGCGCAGCGAGTGCCGCAGCAACAGCTGCGATGTACAGGTTTCTGGTTCGATTTTGCTGCAGCCAGAGGTCGAAACGTTCGATCGACAGCAGGCACAATGCCAGCGTCGGCATTTCTAGCATGATGTAACGGCTGTATTCGAAGATCATGGGCATCAGTGAATAGATCACGACGATGATCTCAGACTGTGCAGCCGACATTCGTCGACGGCACAGTCGATACAGGCACCACGTCGAACACAAAAAGCAGAGAAAGACGAGAACACGAGGCACCATGGCCGACGTGCCGAAGATCGTCATCATCAGTCCACTGACACCGTGAAACAGCGGCGGCCAGATCATCAATCCCAGCGCTGGATATTGCTGGTAGTAATCGGTGGCGTACTGCTTCACATGATCCCACGGCTGGTCGACAAGGAGGTCTCGAAAGAACACCGATGTCATCACGTGACGATTTGCGTCGCCGTTGTAAACCGGTTCGTTCGGGGGCACCGCTACCAGATGCAGCAGGACCGGCAGCGCAGCGAGTACCAGCCAGCGCATAGCTAATCTTTGGGGTTCCGGTTGGACTTGGGGTTCAGACATTTGTAATGACGACTTCTGCAGGATTCGCATCTGGCGTTCGTGATGATGCCGTAGCGGCGGAAATGTCGCCTCGAATCGCTGATGCGTGATCTTTCATCGGACGCACGTCGTAGTGTTTCGACATCTGGTCGATCATCCAGGCCACCAGTTCGATCTTTGGTTCCGCCGGTTGACCCATGGCCGGAAAGAAGTTCAGGTCGCTGTCGTCGTCGCAGCCCATAAAGTCCAGCGGATGCAGCAGCAACGATGGCGCGATGCCTGTCATTCGGCACATCGCCATAGCCATGTGCCAATAAAGTTTTGCCGTCAGCATCGAGAATTGTGCTAGGTACAGAATGTAGCTGGCGTGGATTGGTGTTTTGAAAATCGGCATTGTGGTGACAGGAATTTCTGTCAGTTCCCCTTCAGCGAATTTCCATGGAAACGGACGCAGCGGGCGGAAACCCTCGCTGAAGCGGCCGAATAGCTCTTTGCGTTCTTCGCGTTGGTCTTCGTCCAGCTTCGTCGACATGAAGTAGTACAGCCGCGCCAACGGACCCAAGAAAGTGGGAAACGTAGAACAGTCGTACTTGTATTCACGGCGGACAAGAATCTGCAGCAGTTGTTGTGTGAAGCTAAAGCCTGGGCCGCGAAACCCGGTCGGGCACTGGCCAGTCACACGTTCGAGGTGTTCTTCTGTGGTCGCGAGTTCTTTGACCAGTTCCTGTTCGCTGTACAGATGCAGCCACGGTTCGTGATTGAACGAGTGATTACCGATTTCGTGACCAGCCGCAGAAATGGATGCCAATGCCTCAAAGTTCTCTTCCCGCGCAGCATCTTGGCCGACCACGAAGACCGTCATGCTGAGATCTCGTGCATGCAGTGTCTGCAGAAAACGCGGGACGACCAGATCCAGATATGTGGGATACTGATCCCAACCGGGGTCGCCGTGAGTTTTCAGATACGACCATTTGTTGTCGAGGTCGAGAGACAGGCTGGCAATAGGTTTGGGCATGTTTGGCAAGCTGAAGTTTGGAGCGACGGAATTGATTTTGACGCTTGGCTAAGGAAGGAGCCCGAATTAATTTCACTGTTTAACCCGCTGCCGCAGGCAAGGACTCCGCTTGTGCGAATATGGGAGCGGCCTTGCTTGCGGCGACGGGTTAAACAACTCAGGGAACTTGTTTCGCGACCGTTCCTACACCGGCTGCAGGCTTCTTTGAACCGCTGCTGGCTGAACGGCTTGACCGAATGCGGCGGCAAAGTCGTTTCCAAGCTTTACGGTTTCGTTCACGTTTAATGTGCCGTTGACAATGTGCGAAGAATTGACGGCGAATACATTCGCGACGTTGGTTTCAATCGGCGGCACGCGCTCTGAATATCCCAACGTCGGCAATGCGAACACATGCCGGACGCGCGAAACTCGGAAAGCCTGCACGTCTGTTCTGGAAAACTGTGGATACATGCGATCCAGTGCGGATAGGAATTGCTCTTCGATTTCAGCATCCGTCATTTCAAACGTTGGATCGTCCGGTGTCACGTACTTCGGCAGATAGATCAGATGGTTGCCTCCCAATTGTTTGGGATCGACCAGCGCTGTCATTTCGATCACGGCTGTGAATGGAACTCCACCATCAGTAATGTTGGTCACGTAGTACGGCGAAATCGCTTTCTTCAGCAACACAGAGGCACACACGATGCCGTGGTATTGGATGCCGTTGTGCAGCGATTTCTGAGTGTCGTCCAGCTGCGGCAAGGCATTTGATAACACCGGTGATGGCAGCGTGGAAACCACACGGTCGAAGACTTCTTCACCGTCGGCTGTTTCCACAATCACCGAGCCTTCCGGCGTGCCGTGGATTTCCCGGACGGCTGTCTGACAACGGATGTCGACGTTTTGCTGCTTGAGTTTCTCTTCGAAAGCGTTCAATACAGTGTCGTAGCCACCGCGCACGTAGCCGAACATTTCTTTTTTTAGTCCAGATCGGCGTGCGGCATACATGCGGGCAATCGTGGCCCAGATAAAGGCGGCAGACGTTTGTCGCCAGCATTCGCCAAGTTTCGCGCGCAACAGCGGCAGCCACATTTTTTCAAACGTGCGTTTGCCTGAGAACTTGGTGAGCCAGTCGGCGACCGGGACTTGTTCGAGCTTCTGCCAGTGTTTGACCTTCGAAGCCCAGAAGATTGTGCCGCCGAGTCGTAACTTGTCGATCAGTCCCAGTGGAGGAAACTTCAAGAACTCGACCGTGTTCGACATCGAATGCAGCTGTCCGTCGGTATAGAAACCCGTGCGAGTTTCGACCCAGTCCATGTTGGATTCGATGCCGAGTTCGTTCCAAAGTTCACGGACGTACAGATCTGATAGTAGCGTGACATGATAGTGCCGATCCCACGTCACATCGCCGACCTGCCAAGCGTCGGCCAGTCCACCAAGGTTGGGGCGACTTTCGATCAGCGTGACGTCGTGGCCTTGTTGGCTGAGTCGATGTGCGATCGTCATGCCTAGCATGCCGCCACCCAAGACCGCCCACTTTTGCGCGGGGCCGGATGATTGAGCGATGGTGTTTGATGGTTGTGACATGGCATTCTGCGTTCGGTAGGTCACGCTCCCGCGTGACGGTCTGTTGCAACGTGGGCCGCGAGGTCTAAGCTCCCACCCACAATTAAGTTCACACGATAGCGGAACGGCGCAAGCCGTCCGGTGCCGCAACACCGGAGGGCTTGCGCCCTAACGCTACATTGGGTTTCGCCAAGTGATTTGTGGATGGGTGCTTATAAGGCCACTAGCTCTGCAGCACCAAGCCGCAATTCGACGACTGTTTGCCCATCGATTTCATATGCGAGACCGCATTCGCAAGTGACCGGGATTGGTCCGGTGACTTCGTCGGCTTCTGTAAAGCGATGCACTGGCTGACCACAGCGGCAAACGACTCCGACAGGCTTGGCGGGACTGCCCATGACCAAGTGGAAGTCAGCGATCGACTTTGTGACGACAGACCCCATGCCAACCATGGCAAAGCGGCCAATGGTCAGATCACAACCGATGAGACATCCAGCACCGATCGTGACACCTTCGCAAACCAGAGTCTGCAGCGTATGTTCGTCAGGTTCAGAACCACGCAGCGTTTGCAGATCCGAAGTGGCGGCTCGAGGAAAGCGGTCGTTGGTAAAGATCGTACCAGCACTCACCATCACACCGTCTTCAATGGTGACTCCGTTGCAGATGTAGACGTTCGAGTTAATCTTGACTCGACTTCCAATCTGAACGTCGTACGCGATGATCGACTTGCCGCCGACGATGCATTCGTCTCCCAACGACGTGCCATAGCGAATATGAACGTTGTCCCAAACGGACGTGCTTTTGCCGAGACTCACGCCGTCTTCAACGATTGCGGTGGGGTGGATGCGGATAGTCATTTTCAGTTTTCCGTTTTCAGTTTTCCGTTTTCAGTTTTCCGTTTTCAGTTTTCCGTTTTCAGTT
>Ga0075117_1001879_pt1 | contig 12534 bp, 14 predicted proteins | sample AntAceMetag02UKJ_FD_69789 | JGI IMG/M metagenome (GOLD analysis project Ga0075117, IMG submission 69789) | Saline lake microbial communities from Ace Lake, Antarctica - Antarctic Ace Lake Metagenome 02UKJ | ecosystem: Environmental > Aquatic > Non-marine Saline and Alkaline > Saline | place... | reverse complement strand
GGTACAGAATACAGAGGATCAGGAGAGTGGGTAAAATTTCAAACAATACTGGGAGGTGGCACAGCTACACTATCATGTCGTGACCCATCAGCACCGACACCATCAACAGTACAGGTGTTAGTGGAAGGGTGGATTGAAGTCCATACACCACTATTAGGCTTTTACAGTGTGGTTACTACTGGCGCCGCAAAGGTGTACGCTTAAGTGGCCGGAAAGATAACAAAGCAAACGCCTGAGACTCTCCAATTATTAAGGGAGGCGTTTAGCTGGGGATGTACAGACTCAGAAGCTTGTTGCTATGCGGACATATCAACATCAACACTTTATAATATTTGTGCTGCAAATCCATCATTTTTGGAGCTAAAGAACAAGCTTAAAAATACACCAATGATGAAAGCAAGGCGGGTAATTAACGGCGCGCTGGATGATGACGATGTTAGCACAGCTCATAAAGTCATAGATAGAAAGGAAGGCTTAAAGGTCAAGAATGAGATTACCGGAGCAGATGGTGGTCCTGTTGAATCAAAATGGACAGTTGAGTTTGTGAATGCCGAAACTACAGGTAAATAAGAAGTTAGAAAAAATATTTACAGCCACACAGCAAATTATAGTGATTGTTGGTGGTAGAGGTAGCGGCAAGTCAATCGGCGTTGGTGATATACTAACTTTCAAAATGGCCACTGAAGACGCTGACATATATTGCTTGCGTGAATTTCAAGACTCGGTGACAGATTCAGTACATAGGGTCTTTGAGGACTCAATCAAGAAACGGCTAAAGCTAGATGGCTGGGATATACAGCGCAGTTGTGTTATTAGTCCTGATGGAGCTAAAACAACATATAAAGGCGCTAACAGAAATCCCGACTCAATGCAATCAGCGCAGGGCTACAAATATAGTTGGTTTGAAGAGGCGCACAGAGCAAGCCAGGACTCAATTGACAAACTACTACCTACCATTTTAAGAAACCCTGGAGCTAAATGTATATTCACAGCAAACCCTCAATCATCAGCGGACCCATTTAGTCAAAGGTTTATAGTTCCTTACTTATCAGAACTTGAAGCGCATGGCATTTATGAAGATAAAATGCACTTGATTATTGTAGCAAACTGGCGCGATAACCCATGGTGGAATGAAGAGCAAGAACAATTAAGAATCTGGGATTATGCTAACCTTAGCAGGTCTAGATATGACTGGATTTGGGAGGGTAAATTCAACGATACCATTGAAGATGCTATAATAAAACCGGAGTGGTTCGACGCTGCAATTGATGCTCATACTTTACTAGGTATTACCCCAACAGGTGCGGTGGTCACTACATTTGACCCAGCTGATGAGGGCGGGGATTCCAAAGGATACGCAAGTAGAAAGGGAATACTCTATACTGATGTTGATGAGATTGTATCGAAGGACGGTAATGAAGCATGTGACAAGGCTACTACTAGAGCGATTGAAGCAAATAGCGATCTATTTGTTTGGGATGGCGATGGTATGGGCGCTTTGTTACGTAGACAAATAGCAACATCGTTTGATGGTATTAAGTGCGAACTGAGAATGTATCGTGGTAGCAATGCGGTAGAGAATAAAAGAGCAAGATATGATGGCCTTAGCTCACTGGGTAGTAAAGACAACCCCAAGACAAATGCAGATATGTTTTATAATAAACGCGCACAGTATTATATGAAGCTAGCTCATAGGTTTCACAACACGTACAGAGCAGTAATAAAGAAAGAATATATAGACCCAGATACAATAATCAGCATTAGTAGTGATATACCTATGTTGCAAAAGCTCAGAGCAGAAGTTTGCCGAATACCCAGAAAGCAAAACGGCACAGGCAAAATACAGTTGATGAGCAAAGAAGAAATGAAGAACAAGTTAAAAATTAAATCACCTGGTATGGCCGACTGTCTAGCGATGGGAGAGGAATTACCAGATCTTAGCAAAGATAGCGCACCAATAGAGTTTGAATCATTATGGTAGATTACGAAGATTTTCAAGTTATGAGCGACGAGCGCTCAAAGTCACAAGATGTTAACGATGATATGCGAGAGAAAGCGCGGGAACAAATTTATTTTGTAGAAAAAGAAGATGGTCAGTGGGAGCCTCAAATCATTCAGCGTATGAATGGTAAACCTCGTTACACTGATGATAGGTGCAACCCGATTCTTGATTCAATATGTGGTGAGATTGAGGACAATGATTTTGCTGTTAAAATTTCACCCGCTAGCGGCTCAGCTTCAAAAGAGACAGCGGAAACATTAGAAGGCTTAGTACGTAATATTGAGAATATCAGCTCCGCTAAACTAATTTATTCCGCTATGGCCCGAATGATGGTCACAAGCTCTATGTCAGGCGTTGAGTTAGAGCAGGACTTTATTGACGGCGATAGCTTCGATCAAGATTTGTTCGTTAGAGAAATTCCAGATTTCCATAATAGAGTTTGGTTTGATCAAGCTAGCATTAAGCAGGACAATGGCGATGCTAGATTTGTATTTGTTGATGAATATATCACTCGCGAAGAATACAAGGCTAAGTTCCCAGATGGTAATCAGTCATCAGTAGGCTCTAATATTACAAACGAATCCTATTATGACAAGCCCGATGTCATTACAATCAGTCGATGCTATTACAAAAAACCTATCAAGATTGATATAGTACAATTTTCTAATGGCGCTGTTTATCGTGATGATGAAAAGTTAGCCATGCTAATTGATGAGCTAATGGAAATGGGCATCACTGAAACAAGGCGTAGGACTAGGGATTCGTTTAGAGTTTACCAGCGCTACATGGATTCAAGCGAATGGCTAACAGATCCAGAGGAAACAGTATTTGAGATACTGCCAGTATTTGGGTGTTACGCTAATTATAAGGTGGTGGACGGTAAAGCGATAATGCGCGGAGCTATAGCTAAAGCTATGGACCAGCAACGTGTTCATAACATGGCGTTTAGTCGTGAAGTTGAAGAAGTGGTGTTATCACCTAGGGGTAAATTCTGGGGTACTCCAGAGATGCGTAAAGGACATGAGAAGAAGCTAGGAACCCTTAACACTAATTCAGACCCTTGGCAAGATTTCAACTTTGACCCGCAGATGCCACAGGGTCCAATGTTCATGGGTGGAGCGCAGATTAATCAGGGGTTATCACAATTAAGTATGATGTCAGCACAGTCTATTGACTTAGCTACAGGTGCTTTCAGTCCTCAGTTGGCTAACAATGCCAACCTGCAATCAGGTGTAGCGTTAGAAAAACAAATCGAGAAGTCCAATACCTCAACGGTTAAGTATTACAAATCGGTTCAAGTAACACTTACAGCACTGTGCAAATGCCTAGTTAATTGCATACCTCGCGTTTATGATGCTACAAGAGAGCAGCGAATTTTAGGTCAAGATGGTAAATCTGAAATGGTAATGTTAAATCAAGTGACTATCGACCAACAATCAGGGCAGGAGATAACACTCAATGATTTATCAGTAGGTGAGTATGATGTGTCTTGTGATTACGGGCCTGCATTTAAGTCAAGACAAGAAAAAGCAAGCGAAGCCTTCGCAACGATAGCACAGTTTGATCCCAGCATTATGGAATTAGCGCGTGACGTTTGGTTAAGTAATATCAATGAGCCAGGCATGAGTGCAGTTGCAGAGCGTTCAAGGGCATTACAAATTAAGAATGGCGTGATACCTTTTGATCAACTGACAGAAGAAGAGCAAGCAGCAGCACAAGAGCAAGCCAATCAACCGCCACAACCAGATCCAATGATGGTCGCAGCAGAAGCTGAAGCAACTAAAGCTGAAGCTGAGCAGATGAACGCTCAGGTTAAGGCGCAGGAATCACAATCTAACAACCAAATTAAAATGGCACAGATTGAACTAGACGGGCAAAAATTACAGTTAGAACAGCAAAAAATAGAGCTGGATGTGGCTAAATTTCAACGAGAGAAGGATGATAAATATAATGTCGACGCGGCGAACATCCAACAAAACCAAGAGAAAATTGACAATGCAGCGAAGAATCAGGCGCAACAGTTGGCACTTAAACTTACAGAACTTGAGCTTAAATTTCAAACTCAGTTAAATAAGGAATTAGAGCAGAACGTACTGGTGTTTGATGTTAATACCGGAGATTTTGTTAATGCCTCGCGTTAAGGTTAAAGGTGTTGCCAACCCTATGGATTTCCCCGATGATATGGATATCGAGGATATTAAAGCATTCCTGCAAAAGAGATTCGCTAATATGGCTACAAGTGGTGAGTCTACGGTTAATTTAGACCATCGAAAGGATACAGCACAAGCATATAAACCTACACTTAGCGAGAAAATAGGGCAAGGCATTGCTAGCACATTACAAAGTACTGGCATCATCTCTGATAATTATGGAGCGCAGAGAATAGGTGAAAATCTAGTGATGGTGGGTGAAGTACTTCCAGGTATCGGTGATGCTACAGCGGGTGATGAGTTTGGCAGCGCATTAGCTGGGGGTGATGGGGTGGGCATGGCTCTTGGTGCATTAGGTGCTATTCCTTTGGTTGGTGATGCTGCTAAGAAGGCGGCAAAATCATTAGAGGCTGAATTTATTAGAGGGATGCCATTATTCCACGGCACAAATAAAAATATAGAAGCATTTGAACTATCGAGAGGTGGAGCGACTAGCGGATCACCTGTTGGTAAGCTTGGCGTTTCAGTTGCTCTAGATGAGAACTTGGCTAATGAATATGCAGAGTTGGCAAGTAAAGCGGGAGGAAGTCCAACTGTTATAAAGCTAGTGCATAGAGCTAAAAATCCGGTATCTTTAACATTAGATGGCACAGAATCAAACATGGAGATAGCCGCAACTGTTGCTGATGCGTGGGATAATGGTAAAGACGCTATTATGTTTAAAAACTACACATCGCCTAATGGAAAGAAAAGCCAGACATTTATTTTAGTTAAAGACCCGTCCCAACTTAGAAAGCCAGAGGCTAAGTTTGACCCTAAAGAGAGGATGAACCCAAATTTATTGGCTGCCATCGGTGGACTATCGATTGTGGGGGTCGCATCTAATCAAGAAGAAGATGATGAATTAAATTAACTTAAACCATTTATTTGTGCTGACAATATAACACAAATGTCTTATAATAGCCTTGTGCTGAGGAACAGATAGCTACACCGACTAAGACAGAAAATGAGAAATAAATAAGCCAAGGAGTTATTTAAATGAAAGTAAATAATAATTTAGATGTGTCATATAGTGGCGCTCAGGAGTCTTTGTTTGTGTTGATTAAGCAACACTTAGACAGTATAAAAACAAAGAAAGAGTTTCAAGAATTTGTTGAATCTGCATCCGATAGCTTAATGGGCTGCCATGACTACATTAACGCAATTAGTTTCACCGACAAAAAAAACTTGATTGATGCCCATCAGTTAGGAAAGTAAAATAAGTAACCCGCCTAACTAAGGCTTAAAAACCTGATATGTAAACTCAACAACAACAGCCACTATCAACCCCATAGCAACCCCAGTAAAGCCAGCGGCAAGGAATCCTGCTGCACCGAATAGTATATATATCATAATTTATCCCCCTGTAATAAAAATTAACTTTAGCATACAAGATATGTAATTATAGTGAATAATATCGATTAGGAACAGATTATTGATTAATAAAATAGATTTATATATAATGTATGCAACTGTACGCGACAGTATCGCGGTAAATTACCTTTATAGGGCCATGAGATGAGTGAAACGCTACAAAACGACGAGTATGTTGAAGAATTGAATTCGGATGATACAGAAGTCGAAGAGGTTAACGAGAGTCAACCAGAGGATTTAGCAACCGATAGTGACGGGGAACACGAAGAAAAACCCGACGATAGCGAGCAAAAGCAAGTTAACCAGAATGCGGTTAATGAAGCTATAAATAGGCAACACAGGAAGTACCAGGAAGAAAAGCGTAAAAATGATGAGTTAGAGCAGCGATTATCGCAGTTACAACCCAAAGAACAAGCGCCCGAAATCTTATCACGACCTGATCCGTTTGATGACGATTATGACACCAAACTAACAGCTTATGAGCAATCTATCCGGCAATCTGCCCAGTATGAGTACGCGCAGCAACAACAGCAGCAAATACTCCAGCAGCAGCGAGCCTACCAGCAGCAGAAGATGCAAGCTGACCTTACGACTAAAGCCGCAACTTATGCCGAAAAAGCAAAAGGTTACGGTATTAATCCGCAGGAATTACAGCAAGCAGGGCAATTAGTTGCCAGTATGGGCTTAAGTGAAGATGTGGCAATGTTTATTTTAGAAGATGAGCAAGGGCCATTAATCACAAGGCACCTAGCTATCAATCATGTTGATGCGGAAGCGATTATAGGTATGGCACCACTACAAGCCGCCATGTATATAGAGCGAACCATTAAGCCTAAAACTGCTGCATTGAAAAAGAAACAAACGAACGCTCCAGCTCCAGCCACAAAAATACAAGGCAGAGGTGGGGACAAAGACACTGGGAAATATAGATTTTCATCCGGTGCTAATTTTGAATAGGATCGCCACTCATGGCTAATAATTTTGATAGTAACTTTACCCGCAAACTTGCCAAAGTCTTTTTGGACAAGTTTGAATCTGAGCGCGTTTTATCTAAAAACGTTAATACACAACTTTTATCCGGTAAATTCGGCGCTGATACTGGTGATACAGTAGACTTTAAGCGTCCAACTGATTATACATCTAAGCGTACTGCGGCTGGTGATATCACCGGCGTAGGCCGTGACAGCATTATAACGGGCAAGGCATCTGGTACAGTTCAGGACTACTTCACAGTAGACGTTGATTTTGACGAAGCTGATGAAGCCTTAAAAATGGACCAATTGGAAACTCTTCTTGCTCCCATGGCTACACGTATCAAGACTGATTTAGAACTTGATTTCGGTGAGTTTTGCTTGAAAAACACTGCTTTGCTGTCAGGCTCAGTTGGTACTGCGGTTACAACTTGGGATCACGTATCAGGCGCAGGCGCAATTATGCAAGCATCTGGCGTGCCGATGGATCAAGACTGGTGTTATTTTGCTAACCCATTCACTCAGCGTTCACTAGCCAGTAATCAGCGTTCATTGGGCGGTGAAACTGGTTCAATGTCTGCTAACCAGCGTGCGGTTATCACTGATAACTTCGCAGGTATGAAAGTGATGACAGCCACCACTTTACCTAGCTACACAACAGGTGCAGGCTCAGATAGAGAGGGTACGTTATCAGCAACGCCGACACCTACTTACTTGGCAGCTAAAGATAGTATGACCATGAGTATTGCGGTCACTGCTTTCCAAGCTAACTTGGTTGTTGCTGCTGGTGAAACCATCACAGTCACAGGGCGTAATCGTCTTAACCTTTCTACTCGTAAGCCTATTGTTGATGAAACTGGCGCTCAAATATTGTTCTCTGGAACAGTTACAGCAGCAGTTACACTCAACGGTTCTGGTGCTGGTACATTGGTTATAACTGGTCCTGGCGTATACGAAGCAGCCGGAGCGTTTAACACTGTAGATTCAGCGTTAACATCTGGTGATATCGTTACCCTTGGCGGTGCAGCCTCAACACTTATCCAGCCCAACATGTTCTGGCATAAGCAAGCTTTCGGTATTGGTTCAGTGCCTATCAAAAAGCTTTACAGCACTGACACGCTAGCAACCACAGAAGATGGCTTACAATTCAGGGTATCAAAATACGCTGATGGTGATGCTAACAAACAGATTGTACGTTTTGATTTCCGTCCAGCTTACGCGGTTCTTAATCCGTTCTTTGCTGGTAAATCATTCGGCGGTTAATCCGTTTTGACGTAACCCAAAAGCCCTCGACTAAGAGGGCTTTTTATTGGGCGCTATAACTGTTAAAATAAGTAACACCATTTCTTTGAGGTTCTTATGAAAGAAACTTTCACAATGTACAAGCAAGATGGGACTCAATTAGAAGTTAGCGAGCCATCTATCATAGCAGCAGTCAAACTAGGCTGGACAGATAAGCCACCAGCAAAACCAAAGGCCGTTAAAAATGCCAGAAACAGCACAAAGCTTAGTAAATGACATCCTACAAGAGTTATTAATTAACTCGGCAGAGCAGTCAATACCAGCGGTAGATTTTGAAACAGGTGTCCGCTATCTGAATAGATGGATGTTCATGCAAGACGCTGACGGGGTTAAACTTGGTTATACTGAGGTGATAAACCCGAATGACTTAATCACAGTCCCAGCGGGTGCCATAAACGGCATTATATACAATGTTGCATTACAATTATCTACAACTTATGACGTGACTGTCACACCTGAATTGGCGGTAAAAGCGAGTCAGGGATTAAATGTAATGATTAAGCTTGGGTCTCCATTACATGGCAGTAAGTACACTTCAAATACACCTAGAGGATCAGGTAATCACAATGATACCTTTTCCGATTTTAATTTTTATGATGGTTGTTGTGAAGATGATGCGGCAACTTGTGAGGTGACATAATGAGCTGTAATTCAATGGCTTCAGACATGACCAATGCGGTTAAGACAACCACAATGGAAACATCGGATATTCTTTCTCTAGTCAGAGCTAGTACACTATATGGGATAACATTTAGCAACTTTCAAATTGCTCTAGGCGTAACCGGGTCGATTAATCCAGTTGGCTCACCTACAGCTACACAGCTACTTAACCAACCTGCTCCAGGCGTTAATTTTATCAGGTCACTTGATCCATCGCAGGGTATATCAGTAACAGTTGATGCGTATGGTGGTATTAGCTTAAAAACCGATCTAGTTAATGCGGGATCTGGCACTGATGGTGCTCAGGTTATAGTAGACCAAACAGCAGACCAATTGGTATTTAAAAGAATCAAAGCGGGTGCCGGTGTTTCTGTGTCAGAGACAGCGACAAGTGTTCTTGTAGCATCCACAGCAGAAGTTGCATTGCTAAATCAAGTAATTGTACGATCAAGCGCAGATCTATTAGGTACATTAGATAGCACTAAATCATATTTTATTGATGGCCAAATTGACATGTCAGGCGTAAGTATTGTTGTTCCTGCTACAGGGTTGACATTAGATGGTTATGGGTTTGGTGTATCAGGTTTATACTGCGCAGATAACACATATACCATGTTCACAACATCAGGCGCTGGTAACGTATTTATTAGTAAGACTGATATATCAGTTACAGGTACAAATTCAAAAGTTTACGAACTATTTGGAGCTAGCGGCAATGAAGCGATTGAGACCAACTATGTAAACTATAACAATTGCACTTCACTAGGCGAGTTGGCAGCATTCAGACAGGGACTTGAATTTAATACAGGTAGATTTGGCGGATCACCTTCATTAACTCTTGACGGTGTTTGGTTAGGCGGGTATAGGATTGATGTATCAATAGCTATTCCAGATGCATCAATGACATTACCATTATTTAGGGTTGGATCCGATTTTGAAATCAGAACTAGAATGCTAATGAACATCAATGCCAACCTTAGAGCATCTGCGATCCTATTCGATTTTATACCTGCAAATTTTACATCAACAGGGGCTTTACAACTTAATGATTGTGTCATTCAACGTGATGGGGTTTTTGACACAAGCGACACCACTATTACACCAAACATAAACCAATCAAATATAGAATGCCGATGGGTTGATAATAAAGGCATTAGAAACACAAATACAGGCGGCAGGATTGACTTAACTGCATCTGTTTTGACTCCGATAGCCACTATTGATACTTATGTTGATGTAGGGGGTACATTCACAGCATCACAGCTTGAGCACTACGACTCACCAGCTAACGGTAGATTGAGGAACTTATCAGGAGAACCGCAGGATTACCGAATAGACGTCAGTATGTCTGTTGTAGGGACAGCTAATGAATTACTTACGCTGGCTATTGTTAAATATGACGCGTCATTACTTGCAAATGTAATAATTTCCACGCAACAAAGGCGCGTTAATTCAGTGTCAGGCCCAAATGATACCGCTTTCTTTAATATGATTGTTACAACAGAAATGAATTCAAATGATTATGTTTTTCTTCAGATTAAGAACATAACAAGCACTAATAATTGCACAGCAGACGTGGATTCAATTATGATTGCAGGCGAAAGATAGTGGGCCAAGCTGTAGAAGTTCCTCTTGGTGGCGGATACTACGTATCAGATAGTTTACCGCTATCTAATCAGAGATGCCTTAATCTTTATGTTGACAGGCCACAAGCTGCTGCATTATCTGAAGCAATACTAAAAGGCACTCCAGGCTTAACGCAAATAGCAACAAGCGGCGTGATCAATCAAATTAATAGAGGCTCACACGTAAAAGAGGGCAAACCATACTTTTTAAACGGTGAGACATTATACAGGCTTGATAAAACTATTGACAGCGCTGGGGCTGACGTATTTACTCTTGTAGCTCTAGGTATTATACCAGGCAATAGCCGCTGTTCGTTTGCTGATAACGGATCGCAATTACTTGTATTGGTGCCGGGCGGTAACGGTTACATTATCAACGAATCAGCAGGGACAGTATTCCAACAGATTACAGATTTAGACTTTACAACGACGAACGGTAAGCCTCAGTATGTCGTGTATATAGATTCTTTCTTTGTAGTGACAACAGACGCAAAAAAGATAATTAAATCATCATCTAATGATGGTTTGATATGGTCCGCTTTAGATTTTACCAGTGCGGAAGCTGATCCTGATGCGATAGTTGCACCGATTGTGGTTAAAAACAAACTAACGATAACAGGAACAGAGACAATTGAAGGGTTTGACAACTTAGGTTTATCTGGCTTTCCATTCCAGCGTAACGGATTATTTGTACAAAAAGGGTGTTTTGCACCTCAAAGCCTAGTAAATATTAATGATGGTTTTATGTTCATAGGCGGGGGAGTAGATGAAAGCCCTGCAATATGGACATTAAACGGTTCAACACCTCAAAAAGTAAGCACAACCGCGATTGATGAAATGCTACAGTCATTTTCACAAGCTGAGATCAACGCTTCTTTTGCTTTTTCATACGCTCAATCAGGCGCTTATTTTGTTGAGTTTTCACTGCCAACAATCACATTTGTCTATGATGTCATATCAAAGGTTTGGCACGAAAGGGAAAGTAAATATGTGGACAGTACTGGAGCTATACAGACAGTAAGGCATCGAGTTAATAGCATTGTGACAGCTTACGGAAGAGTCCTTTGTGGCGACAGCTTAGACGGTAGAATAGGTGTATTAGATTTAGACGTTTATACTGAGTACACAAACCCAATCATCAGAGCTTTTTCACTAAGCCCTTTTGCAGATTTAGGATCATCAATGTCACTAAATAGCATAGAGTTAACAACGGAATCAGGTGTAGGAAATGTGGAAAAACCAGATCCAGAAGTTAGAATGAGAACATCTATCGACGGGAAGACATTTAACGATCCAATATCCGCACCACTTGGTAAGATAGGCGAGTATAATATCCGTCAGATATGGCGAAGATTGGGCAGATTCCCTAGATTTGGCGTGCTGATGTTTGAATTCTCAGACCCTTGCAAATTCAGAGCGTTAAAACTTAGAATGAATGTTAAACAAGGGGCGCAACGTGGCCGTTAGTATTGCACCGCCTGATGCCAATAGACCTATATTAAACGACGATGGCACGATGGAGCAGGCATTTAGAAGTTGGGCTAATAATCTAACTAGGCAAGCCATTATAACTGGTTCAGGCTCCCCAGAGGGCGTAATTAATGCGTTACCTACTAGTGAATATATGGACAGCGCTGGAGTGTCAGGAGCTATTAAATACATTAAGCGAGATGCAGACATTGCAGGTGATACAACGCAGGGTTGGATTTTGATATGATAGTCTCATTTGAGCAACAAGAATATAGAGATTCACTCGCAAGGCTTGAGGCTTATTCGCTAACACTTCCACAAATTGACGTGCCTGTAAAGCATTGCATACATGGTGGCATGTATGCAAGAGAAATTACAATTCCAAAGGGCGTTACAATTACAGGGCAGATATACAAGTACGACCATTTAGAGTTTATGATTGCTGGTGATGCAACGGTCGCTACAATGGAAGGCCCAGTAAGGTTGAAAGGTTTCCATACCCTTAGCGGGCATCATGGCAAAAAACGAGCCATTAGCGCGCATGAAGACACTATATGGCTAACAGTACATACATCAAGTGGAACAGATGGCGACAAAATACAAAATTTAATAACGGCATCTGACTTTGATGAATTGGAACAGTTTTATACCGAACAAAAACAGATAGAGGTTAATTAACATGACAGGAATTTTCACAGCGGCGGCAATAGCAGGCGCATCGATAGTTGGTGCGGTATCAAGTAACAACGCATCTAAAAACGCAGCGAAATCGGCAACAAATACATCAAACGAACAGATAGCAGCGACTAAAGAGGCTACAGCAGCAGCTAGGCGTGACTTATTCAGGCTTTACCCAGCAGCAGAGGCTAATTCGCAAAAGGGTTACCAAAGCGCACTTGATGTATTTGGGCAGTTTATGCCCCAACAGGCAAACACTTTTC
>Ga0075117_1001874_pt1 | contig 12552 bp, 9 predicted proteins | sample AntAceMetag02UKJ_FD_69789 | JGI IMG/M metagenome (GOLD analysis project Ga0075117, IMG submission 69789) | Saline lake microbial communities from Ace Lake, Antarctica - Antarctic Ace Lake Metagenome 02UKJ | ecosystem: Environmental > Aquatic > Non-marine Saline and Alkaline > Saline | place... | reverse complement strand
CCGATGCTTGATCAGGGACTGACTGCGCTACTGGAGGACTTGCAAAACCGAGGGATGGACAAGGATGTTTCGGTGGTTGTGTGGGGAGAATTCGGCCGTACGCCGCGGATCAGTCCTAAGGTCGGTCGCGATCATTGGCCAAAAGTTTCTTGCGCGATGTTGGCCGGGGGTGGAATGCGCACCGGGCAGGTGATTGGTTCGACGAACCGTTTCGCTGAGCATGTAGAGAGTCGCCCTGTCGGTTACAATGAGGTTTTTGCCACGCTGTATCACAATCTGGGCATCGACGTGAATACCGCAACGGTCGACGATCTTTCCGGACGCCCGATGTATTTGGTCGATGCAGCTCAGCCGATTCGTGAGTTGATTTAAGTCGTGATGTAAGTGATCAAACCGAAGACGTCTTCAAACGCAGTTCGATGCAATCAAGACTTCCAGATGTTGTCCCGATTTATTTTGAAAGTTTGAATGGATTGAAGGCTTCAATATCCGTTCAACGCTCATTTGTAGAGTTGCGTGACAATGCCTCAGAAGAAGAGTTTCTCTATGGTGGGTGTGCTCTGCTATTTTCTGGTAGTGGGCTATATTGTTGTGGGTCACGAAATTCCCATGGAATGGATATATTAAAGGGAAGTAATAAAAGCTATCATGCGTGCCAGTCACTTTTATCATCCTTAAAACGTGCATAGGGCTGCACATAAAAGAATCGATCTTCGGCGATGGATACAGGCATGGAAGAAGACGAGCAAATTCAGAGATTCGATTTACGGAAGGATCTATGGCTCTATTTGCTGGCGCTGGCAATTGGACTGGGCGTGGGTGTGATGGGGTCGGCTTTTCATTATTGTGTGAATGTGGCCTTTGATCTTTATACGGAAATTCCCGTTCTGATCTCTGACAATCAAACAATCGTCACTGTTGTCGCTGCGCTGTTGGGAGCAGTGATGGTCGGAGCTTCGGTTTTGCTGGTGCGTCGTTTTGCACCGGAAGCTGCAGGGAGTGGTATCCAGGAAATTGAAGGCGCGATGGGAGGGCTCAGGCCCGTGCGTTGGCGATACGTGTTCCCTGTCAAGTTTATTGGCGGTGTGCTGTCGATGGGAGCGGGTCTTGTACTGGGGCGAGAAGGCCCAACCATTCACTTAGGCGGCTGTATCGGAAAGATTGTCGGCGAGAAGACGAATGCCAGTACCGATACAATGAACACCCTCCTTGCCGCTGGTGCTACCGCGGGACTCAGTGTTGCATTTAGCGCGCCTCTGGGGGCGATTATCTTCATGATTGAAGAAATGCGTCACCGTTTCAAATACAGTTTTGCTTCTTTACATGCTGTGATTATCGCGAGTATCACTGCCAATGTGGTTAGCGATCAGGTCTTTGGATCAATGCCTCAACTACCAGTTCAGCTGCAGGCCTGGCTGCCGAACTTACCGCCGCCAGAAGAAATTCTTTACTTCTTACCGTTTAATCTGGTTCTAGGTGCCCTGATCGGTTTTTTGGGCGCTGGATTCAATTCCGGATTGCTGGGGTGCCTGCACGTCGCAGATCGTTTGAGTCGAAGTAAAATGCTGATCGTTGCTTGCTCGGTCGGCGCTGTTGTAGGCGCACTGATGGTGGTGGCCCCCGATTTTGTTGGCGGTGGTGAGAGCCTGGCCACAGAGTTGTTCTCGAAGTCTCCCGTGCTGAGTGTTCTGCTGGCGCTGTTTGTTGTGCGTTGGATCATGACATTATTAAGCTATTCGATGGGGGTTCCGGGTGGAATCTTTGCTCCGATGCTGGCACTGGGTGCGATCATCGGTATGAGTTTCGGCAACGTCGCTCAAGAAATGTTTCCTCACGTTGATGTGCATGCCGCCAGTTTTGCGATTGCCGCGATGGGCGCTTTATTCGCAGCGACGGTACGGGCACCGCTGACAGGCATCGTGCTGGTAGCGGAAATGACAGCCAGCTTTGAACTGCTGCCCGCGATGATTGTCACCTGTATGACTGCCAGCATCGTCGCCCAGTCACTGGGCAGCCGGCCGGTATACGATCTGCTCCTGGAGAGAACGCTGGAGCGGAGTCAGAGTGACCCTTAAACGTTTCTGGTACGATTGACTCCTTGTCATTGGGAGATTGGAATTGACTCAAACTGAATCGGAAAAGGAACACAAGCCTTTACGCCGCTGGATCTGGCGATCGGTGCTTCTGCTGCTGGTCATTTTGTTTGTGGCTGTTGCTGTACCTATCATGCAGAATGGACGGGCGATTAAAAAACTGGATTCAATAGAATATGTTTACATTACTTTGGAATCTGGAAAGTTGATGAGCTCTCTACCTGTGACCTGGCAGGTCTGGCTTTATAATACCTTTGGGGAAGACCACCTCAAGCCTTTTGAGATGGTAACAGAGATCTGCTGTCCCAATAGTTCCATCAGCGATTCTGAACTTCCCGTTTTGAGCGAATTGAAGGATTTGAAAGTTCTCAGGCTGGGGGTTACTGAATTAAAAGATGCGGATCTAGTTCACCTTAAGGGACTTATTCATTTAGAAGAGCTCGGTTTCCGGGGGACTGAATTGACGGATGCTGGCTTGATCCATTTGAAATCGCTCAGGAATCTGGAAAGGCTGTATATCTCAGGTCCTCAGATCAGCGATGCGGGTTTAGTTCACCTGAAAGGATTCAGGAAATTGAAACTGCTCGTTCTGGATACTCCTCTAGTAGCCGATGCCGGACTGATTCACCTGGAAGGGTTTGTTAATTTAGAAGAGCTCGATCTTAGAGGTACTGGGGTGACGGATGCTGGCTTTGTGCATTTAAAAAGACTTATGAAGCTGCAAAAGCTGGTTCTCACAGGTACCAAGGTCGGTGATTCTGGATTGATCCATTTAGCAGGCCTGACCAATCTAAAGAATCTCTGGTTAGCTAAGACCCTTGTGAGCGACGCCGGGTTGATTCATTTCAGAAATCTGACAAAACTAGAAGTACTTGAGCTGAACCAAACCCAAGTGAAAGGCAAGGGGCTAATCCATCTAAAGGGACTCGTCAATCTACGTTATCTGGTTTTAGCTAAGACCCAAGTAAACGATGCCGGAATATCCCATTTAAAAGGGCTCAAGAATTTGAGATCACTTCGTTTGGAGAACACTGAAGTCAGTGATGCCGGCTTGATCTATTTAAAAGATCTGACAAATCTGGACAGGCTCTCGCTGTACAATACTCAGGTTAAAGGAAGTGATCTCGTGCATCTAAAGGGGCTCAATAATCTCACCTGGCTTGAATTGTCTGGTACTCAGATCGATGACTGTGCGCTTTCGCACTTGAAAAGTCTCAAGAAATTGGAGTTACTCATTCTTGATGGCACCAATGTCACTGAAGCGGGATTAGTCCACTTAAAAGGACTTGAGAATTTGCATCCGGTTATATTGTCAAAACCTTAAACGACGGCAACAGAGATCACACTCCTTCCAGAACATGTTAAGCTCCCTTTAAATAGAGTCACATAACAGTTTGCATGATTGATACGGATGTGATCAGTCTCACCGCCCAGTCACTGGGCAGTCGGCCGGTATATGATCTGCTCCTGGAGAGGACGCTGGAGCGGAGTCGGAACGACTCTTGAATGTTTCTGGCACGATTGACTCCTTGTAAATGGGAGACGGATGATGACTCAAACGGAAATAGAAAAAGCACACAAGCCTTTACGCCGCTGGATCTGATCGCATAATGATTCATAGGCGAAAGATGATCTGACTGATAACGGTTTCGGTATTTTCTATTGCTTTGATGAGCGAGCGTAGGCTGCCGATAGTGGTGTCGAGATCTTTATCACTTCCCGAAATTCCCATGAATTGGGTCCCGTTTGAATTCAAGGGCATGTTACTCGAACCATTGATGAGTAATTCGAGTGTGGTTATGATCGAGGGACTAAAGGTTCAGTGTCAGATTGATTGACAACGTAAGCGGAGACAGCACTGTGGTATTACCAGCAAAGCTTTTAAAGCAAGGTGAAAGCCGACTCTTTATGTGGCGATTGTGTTCCTGGTTTGTGACTGACGGGGGAGATCCACGCAGCTTCAACACGGAGCCTTCCTTTCTGGCGGATGCAGCAAAACAGGCGTACGAAAATCTGCTCAAAGAGGGGAAATTAGTCTGGGGCAGTTTGGTACAGGCCAATACAGCGATTTTCGAACCAGGAGCCGATAATTTACCTGCGACTTACATCTACTCGACAGAGGAGTATTTCAAAAGTAATCCCAGTCATCTCTTGGAAATTGCGAATCGAATTTTCAACCTGAAAGGCAAGAAATCTGGTGATGCGTTGTTGGATGCAACCGCTGAACTTGTGACCGATGAGCGTAAAGATAGTTGCAGTCATCCGATTCCCTATCGACTGACTGACGGCCATGAAGTTTATATCTGTTCGGTTTATCTATTTCGCTGCTTCCTGCCAGCGGGTCGTTTAACTTCTCGCACCCAGCCTTTACTGGTGAATCCTCCACATAACGGGTTGGCCCTCCCCTTGCCTCTCAAGTTCTGGTCGAAGCAGTTGATTACGGAAATGACAAATCCATCAGGTCAGCAATCAGATCAAACTCTTTGGAAAACCATTTGGCAGACCGAGGAAAGTCCGCCAGCATTTTTTCCGGTATTTGGCGGAAATGTGGAACCCGTCGTGGATTGGATTGTTGATACGCCGCCGATAATGGTTTCGGAAAATGCGTATCAATTATTCGAAAGCTATATCCTTGAACAAGGGCCATTAGAGGCGGCTGCAGTTGTGGTGGATCAGATTGAAGGTGAATTCTCGATCGGAATTCAAAACCGAACGGATTGTGAGCCATACTCAAAAATGCTGATTAGAGAAATCATGTTTTGTTTTCCTTCCGGCCGATTTTCTGAAAAGGAAGGAGTGAGTATCGACTATACTCTGGGGCCATTTCAGAAAGGATTCCTGTTCAAGGACGCGACAGCTTGAGTGATGCGGGCTTGCGAATTTTCGGGAAATCAATTCTGGCTGCACTCAATTGCTCTTATACTCAAGTCGGCGATGGAGAGTTAATCCAGCAACAAGGACCCCAGAACTTGCATTCTCTATGTCCGATGCCTGAAGGAAGCATTATCGATCTTGAACAATGATAGGATCTGAGTTCAAAATCGCACAATTGCCCATTGGCGCCAATTGATCTGACTGATGACGGTTTCCATATTTTCCATTGCTTCGATGAGCGAGCGCAGGCTGCCGATAGTGGTGTAGAGATCTGTCTGGGTCTGATCGTTGAATTGCTTTTGGTCTGGATCAACTGCCATTTGATCTAGCTGCTGTTCCAGTTCATCAGACAATTGTGCTAGTTCATTTTGGCGCTGTGCTAATTCCTCGCTCGATTCGAACCTCTGCCAACTTTGAAATGCGCCTTGCAGAAATGTCTGTATCTGACTGCCAACAGGTTTGAAGGAATCAGGTAACCCAGATACATGTTGTGTCAACCGATTCTGAGTGATTTCCAGAGATTGCAGACGGTAGGCAATATTTTGCAAAGCGTCGATTAAAGTCTGCACTTTCTCCGGAGAATTGTCGGGGAACAGATTGTAATTCAGATTCTTTTGTGCCGCTTGGATTTTTTGAGGCACGGGTTGTATCAGAGATTCAAAAACGCGTTTTCTAACGCGTCGTTTTCTGGTTCGGTTGGCAGGTTCTTCTTCTTGAAATTCACTCAAGACACGCGAGCAGCCGACGCAGAACTGACGAACCGATTTCAGTAGAATTTGCTCCGGGCGGAGAGGGCTAAACAAACTGTGTACGATGGCAAGAATCCCCAGTGCCAGTAGAAGCATGAATGCTCCGTCTACCAGTCCTATGAAGGAATAGCTTTGCTGGTTACTAATGCCCGTCATCATTACAAATAAAATCAGTACGAATGATCTGAGTGCTGCTAATCGGCCAGTCAAAAAGTAGCTGGCGGCGAATGTAAAACTGAAGATACAAATAAGAAGTTCAGTGCCCGTACTTAATCGCGGCATGATCAGGAAGTAAACGGGAGCAACAAAGCACCACATGGCTAAAAGTAGTGGTAGAATTAATGATATGGGATTCATTGGCGTTAAGAGGATCATTAGTCCGAAAGTCGCCGCCATGTTTGGCACACTAGGGCCGGTAGGAGGATTAAAATAGATCCAGAAGAAAAATGCGGCTACAAAGCAGACCGCAGGAAACAATCCTTTTATGAATCGTTCAGGGTCCCAAAGTACCGGCCGATAGAGGTCTGAGGGCAAAGTGTGCGACTGGAATTCTTGAGTGGAATGTAAACCAGAGAGAACTTGTACGGAATGCAATAGTTCGCGACTGGTAAGGTCAAGCAAATGTAATTGTTGTATGAAGCTGAGCATCGCTGCGCGATCCAGGTGAGAAATATCAGCAACGTGATCACGGTTCAATTCCAGTGTCTGTGTCTCCAATAATGCAGCGTCAGAGTTCAGGTACCGGGCCTCTTTTCCCGTTGATCGAATTTGCCATAAGTCATTGATGCGCGACAGTCTCTGTTCAACTTTATCCAGTACAGATCGCCACGGAGGTAATAAACGGTCCACATCCAATCGTTGGCAGTCATCGATACTTTGGCGCCATAGCTCTAGTGCATCGTTCATCGTACGTGCATTCAATCTCAGTGATTCCCAATCTCGCTTTTGATTATTGATGGCTGGTGTATCTGTATAAGCTGCTTGAAGCGTTGATCGCAAAGTTGACATGGTGCCAGCGAGTGTTGCGCGCAACGTAGATGCGTCTATAGATACCTGTCCTTCATGCATCTGTCGGCGATACATGCCGAACAGGTTTTGGAATCCACTCCATAGTTGTTTGCCTTGTTCTGTAAGCTGATCCCCCGCTTGTTTAGGCCAGAAATTCATACTGACGAGGGTGAAGATGATAATGCCAGCAGACGTTTCCAAATAACGGAAAATGGCATAGTGAAATGCATTATCAATTTTTCCGTAGGTCGTTGCCCAGACGAGTGTCGGCAAGAAACCTGCCACAAACCAGGCGTAGGGGTAGCGGCTTGTTTGAATAGAATAGCCAATGATAATCAAATAAACGGCGTGGTAAATCAGAGTGAGCCACTCATTTTGTGCGAACAGTGCAAGCCCCAACAACCCGACCGCAAGTCCTGCGGTCGTACCAACCATGCGCAGGATCCCTTTCAACAAAGATGCGCCAGTGGTGTCCAGACTGATTAATGCAATTGCCAGTCCTCCGTACTTGGGCATGTCCCAATTCATCCAGAGTGCGAACCAGTAAAGGAGCATCATGCTGAGCGCAAGTTTGAATGCCTGCTGTAGATTTAACACGGTTTGGCTGAGATTGATGGTACTGGCTTTGGGCATGACTTCACTTTCGAATCGAGACGGAAGCCGTCGTGCCGGATACAAGATGCAGATCGTCGGGGATTTTCTTAAACCGGATTCGAACCGGTACGCGTTGTGCTAATCGGATCCAATCGAATGAAGGTTGGATCGTGGGAACCAGATTTCCCGGACCCTCCGTCTCTGCAAGATTGGGTGGATTAATAGCATAACCCAGGCTTTCCACTTCGCCTTCAATGGGTTGATTATGATAGCCCATCAAAGTAATGGTTGCCTGATCGCCGGGTTGGATATGTCTGAGTTTGGTTTCTTCAAAGTATGCATCGACGTGAAATGTAGATGAATCAACAAACAGTGCGAACGGAGTTCCCGCAGAAACAAATGTGTCTTTCAGCAGACTCATGTTGGTAATATATCCGTCAGCAGGGGCATAGATCGAAGTCCATTTCAACTGAAGTTTGGCTCCTTCAACTTGAACTTGGGCGCTGCGCACGTTGACATTCGCATCACCGGCTTGGCCGAGCTGGGCCTTGGCTTGATCTACATTGGCAATCGCAGTGGTGACAGCTGCTTGTGCTTCTACCAAACCACTTCGAGCAGCAGCCACTTTTGATTGCGACTCGTCTTGAGCTGATTTTGCTTTGCTCAGCGAAGCCTGTGCTTGTTGTAGACCTGCGTTGGCACTATCGACCTGCGCTTGAGAAACTTTAACCGCTGCCGCCTTCGATTCTGCCGTTTCCACGGATCCCGCTTTACTTTTTGCAAGACGATCGGCACGCGCTGATTCTCGGCCGGCTTCATCAAGTTGAGCTTTAGTTTGCGCTATCAGAGCTTTTGCAGAAAGCACGCCAGACTCTGCTTCTTTGATGGCGGCACCGGCAGAATTGACACCGGCTAACGCCTCGTCGATCTGGCTTGTGGCCGATGTAACAGCCGCCCGTTGTTGTTCGACTGTCGCATGGGCTGCGCGAACGTTGGCTTCAAGTGCCACTACGCCTTCGCGCGCCTGATCTAAAGCGACCAACGCCTGATCTAAAGTCAGTTGATACGAACTGGGATCAATTTGGAACAGCAGCTCCCCTTTTTTTACAAAATGATTGTCCTTGACTGCTACCTGCACAAGATAGCCACTCACACGTGGGGTGATTTGAACCACATTTGCACTCACTTGAGCGTCGCGTGTCCAGGGTCGATCTGTATAACGAACGTAAAGCGTGTATGCAGTCACTGCAGCAGTAGCGACAAGCGCGAGCGTTATCAGCTTGGGAGCAATTTTTTTTGAAATGTCGCGCAGAGACATTATCGTTTCCTCTGAGATCAGTCAGTTCGTCTGGAAATTTCTGTTAGCTGTAATCCAACGATTTCAGTTGACTTCTGGTATTAGGGAATCACTAGGGTGGAATGAAATAGAGCCCAATCAATGATGTTGACAGGACCCACAATGCCAAAAATGCCAGTCCGGTATTCCAGAAATAACGACTGAGCCCCGTTATATTGAGCAGTCTTGTCAGTCCAAAAGCACACAGGTATCCGAGCAACACCGTGAAAAAAAACGGCGGAAAATAGATCCACTCGAAAGAGACCTCTGACGGGAATCGACCAAATACCATCACTACAGGCTTTTGCGGAAAATAGGTTGAATAGGAAGACCTGATTAAGGCGTACAAACAAGCTCTATCTTACTGAGGGAGGGCGCTCAGATCGCAAAGAATTGATATGTAAAACAATTAAAGCTGCACTGAGCTGGCAAACTTTGTCGATTATAACGGTGGTGCCAAATTAATACGCTGCGATGAGTTATCGAGGCCATCGCGTCGACGTCAAAAACGCCTCATTATGAATAAACCACATCTACAATTGGACATACGATGGCAACCGCCAAACAGACAAGGATTCTGCGCGCGGAGTTTTGTATTGCTATGTTCGCTTTCAATGCTGGTAAGCGGATGCAGCCTTGATCAGTGGATTCATAACGGATTCAAAGTGGGGCCCAATTATGAAGGGCCGCCTCCTGTAATTATATCCGAAAACTGGATTGACGATGATGCATCCAGTCTGATTCCCGCTCCCCCTGCATATCCTGAGTGGTGGGCGGTCCTCAATGATCCGATTCTTAATCAGTTAATTCAATCGGCTTATGAGCAGAATCTTTCACTCCGTGAAGCGGGTTGGCGTGTTTTACAGGCGCGGGCGCGGCGAGACATTACCGCAGGAAATCTATTTCCGCAGACGCAACAAGGCTTTGGAGAGTTTGATCGTATACTGGAAAGTCGCAGTGTGGCGTTGCCTGCACCATTGCGATCGCTCGACCAGTGGTCGAACGGATTCAATCTCTCCTGGGAACTCGATGTTTGGGGACGTTTTCGTCGCGCGATTGAATCGGCTGATGCTGATGTGGAGGCTTCTGTTGACGACTACGATGCCATCCTGATCTGTCTGATTGCAGAAGTCGCGACAGCCTATGTCGAGTATCGCACATTTGAGTTGCGTCTGGAATATGCACGAAAGAACGTCGAAATTCAGGAGCAGTCCTTAAAGCTGTCGCAGGAGAAAGCAGATGCTGGAAAGACGGGATTTGCGAGCGTGCATATGTCTAAATCCAGTTTGGAAACGACGCGTGCAGGCATCCCTTCGTTGCAGATTGGTTTGCGACAGGCGAGCAATCAACTGTGTACCCTGCTCGGCATTGAAATTCAAGATCTCACAAATTTTTTAGGAAAAGCAGACATACCTTCACCGCCGTCGAATGTTGCTGTAGGAATTCCTATCGAACTTCTTCGTCGTCGTCCGGATATCCGTGCGTCCGAACGAGCGATTGCCTCTCAGAGTGAGCAAATTGGAATTGCTGTTTCCGATCTCTATCCTCACTTTTCCATCAATGGTGAGATAGCCCTTGAAAGTGAGAGATTTTCAGACTTGTTTTCTTCAGCAAGTTCAGCTGGTTCTCTCAGTCCTGCTTTTCGTTGGAATTTGCTGAATTACGGACGGATTATAAATAACGTCGAGCTTCAAGGGTTTGGCCTGGAAGAGCTGATTACTGGATATCAAAACACGGTTTTGACTGCTAATCAGGAAGTCGAGGATGCATTGGTCGCTTATTTGAAAAACCAGGAACGAGTCAAATTTCTGAAAGCGGCAACGGAAGAAACTGCGGAAGCTCTGCGACTACTGACGATTTCATTTAAAGAGGGAGACATCAGTTTTACTGGAGTCTTCTTATTGCAAGGTCAATTAACGACACGGCAAGACCAGTATGCGGCAGCTCAAGGCGATGTCATGACCAGTCTTGTTTCTTTATATAAAGCATTAGGTGGCGGCTGGGAGACCCATGGGCAGAATATTCATCCTCAGAGTGCACTTCAAGTGGATGCAGGACAGGAAGCACTCTCTGCACCTTCGGTTCCTGCTACTGGGTTTCTACCCCCAATTCCTATAAATTGAAGTTTGTAATTTCATGACGCATTCATAACATTTCGAGATGTGAGACGAATTTATGTTGAAGCAATTATTGAATAAACGTCTGCCGCTTTTTGCTGAATTTCTCAGAGCATGGATTCGATATACGAGTTATGTACAAGAAGTCATTGGGACATTAATTTTGATATTGCTGTTGGGCGGTGTGCTGATCTGGAGATACGAAGACCTCAGTTTTGGGGATGCGATTTACTTCACATTCATTACCGGGTTAACGGTCGGTTATGGCGATATCACTCCGAAGACAACCATCGGGAAAATCGTAAGTATTTGCATCGGAATTATAGGAGTACTCTTTGTTGGTATCTCAGTCGCCATAGCCAACCGCGCGCTCACTGATACAGCGAAGCATCATTATAAACTGAACAACAAAGAAATTCTGCCAGACTCCTCGCCTGGTCTCTGACGATAGTTTTGAAGAAAACGATCTATTCGATATAATACCATCGTGTGTCATCTCAGTTATTTTTCTATTCACTAAGACAAATTCATGTCCGAATATCAGATCCTAGCAGTCATCGCTGCGTTTGCTTTTCTTTACAGTTTGGTTGCCTCCCGGCTCGAACGCACGCCCATCAATGGCGCTTTGGTTTACGTTGTCTGTGGACTGATCTGTGGGCCGACCGTGCTGAATATTATTTCGCTGAATCTGGAGGGTGAAGGCCTCAAAATACTGGCGGAACTGACACTGGCTGTTGTTCTATTCAGTGATTCCGCGAATGCTAATTTAGGTGTCTTACGACGCGTTGAGCAGTTGCCGATTCGTCTGTTGCTGATTGGTTTGCCGTTAACCATTGCTCTGGGATTCGGTGTGGGATACGTGCTCTTTGACAGCATGAGTCTGGTTGCAATTGCTCTGCTTGCCACGATGCTGGCACCCACGGATGCCGCTTTGGGAAAAGCCGTTGTTACGAATGAAGATGTTCCAGATTCGATACGGGAACCCCTCAATGTTGAAAGTGGATTGAATGATGGCATCTGTGTTCCCGTATTATTGATCTTCCTGACACTGGCAACAGAAACGGTGAGTGGCAATGGGGCGCTGAGCATGGTGATGCTTTACGCGCTCAAAGCGATCGGAATCGGCGCATTGGTGGGTATTGTGTTTGCCGTTTTTGGTAGTCAGGCACTTCAGTTTTGTGCTCAACGTCAGTGGTTGGCCGGTACCTGGATGCAAGTCCCTATTGTTGCACTGGCGCTGTTATGTTTTGGAACCGCACAATGGCTGGAAGGCAGTGGTTTTATTGCGTCCTTTGTGGGTGGATTGATTTTTGGCGGGCTGACCCACGAACACAAAGAAGAAGTTTTGCGGAGTGCAGAGGGAACCGGCGATATACTCTCATTGCTCACATGGTTTACCTTTGGGGCCGTTGCAGTCGGTCCACAGATAGAACATCTTTCCTGGCAGGTGATCGTTTATGCGTTGCTCAGTCTCACAGTCATACGCATGTTACCCGTTTTTCTCTGTGTGATCGGAACGAAACTGCAGACAGATACGAAACTGTTTATAGGCTGGTTTGGCCCCCGTGGTCTGGCCAGCATCGTATTTATAGTGATTGTGGTCGACAAAAACCTTCCGGAGAATGCAACCTTGATCGCCGCGGTGACCTGGACTGTTGTGTTGAGTATTGTGCTACATGGAATCACAGCCAATCTGCTTTCGAAACATTACGGTCAACGTGTGCGTGATCGGAATGGTGTGACTTAATAGCCAACGCTCTTAGGTTGTGCTTACTATTGGT
>Ga0075117_1001865_pt1 | contig 12574 bp, 7 predicted proteins | sample AntAceMetag02UKJ_FD_69789 | JGI IMG/M metagenome (GOLD analysis project Ga0075117, IMG submission 69789) | Saline lake microbial communities from Ace Lake, Antarctica - Antarctic Ace Lake Metagenome 02UKJ | ecosystem: Environmental > Aquatic > Non-marine Saline and Alkaline > Saline | place... | reverse complement strand
TGCTGATCGGCGGCGCGCACCATGTCACAGCACGTCACCGATAGCAACGGCATCGCAACCAAGAACAGCCGAAACCGTTTGACGAAGAATTTCATCTGAGCTGTTTTCCTATCGCAAAAGCAGCGACTCAGCCATAAAAAAACCTACGGCATTCCATTCCGGCGGCGGATTGTCCAATCCGTCACAAAACAGCCGACCGCCAAAGCGAACACCCACCATTGATGCCAAAGGGGATCGAGTTCGATATCAACCAGCGGTGCGTCTGTGCGAGCCAAATCGGCAACGAAACTGTCGATGTCATCGATCGAAACCACTTGGCCGCCCGTCGCATCCGCGACATTGGTTAAGAATCGCGTGTTTACTGTCACGGACGCCATTTCTTCCTGATCCGGCTGACTGGCCCAGCCCACGGAACCGCTGAGTTCTTCCGGTTCCTGATCGGGATCGTTCAGCGTCGCACTCACTGCTGCGGTGTATGCGCCAGCCTCCACCGCCGACATCACAACTTCAAACATCCCGATCGTATTTTCGGACGGTTCGCCCGCAATTTCAACCGTCTCGCCATTCGGTTTCGTCACCACAAACCGCACGCTGGCGTCTTCACGAACTTCAAAGTCTCTGCCTCTTAGGTCTGTTACTAACCGGACCGTTCCCAATCCCAGCGACGGTTCGGGCACAACAGAGACATTCAGTCGTTTCGGAACATCGCCCACCAACCAACGCACCATCTGGCGACAGGCGCGAGCGTGATCGTTAAGGTCTTCTTCTGGCTGCTCACCCGCAGCAATCGGACGCTCGACGCCAGCACGAGCTTCATCTGTGAAGTCCAGCAAACGTCGACGGCCTTCGTTCATTCTCCACCGCCAAAAGTCGCCGATGCACAGCGCCGCAGAACGGCCACGACCAAATCGTTGCGTCACCAAGGCCGGGAATTCGTTGCCTGACTGATCAGCCACATTCGCCATCACGACGGCTCCGGGGCGAATAAAGCTGGTGGCATTCAGCGTCACAAAACCCGGCATCTGACTGATGCGTTGACGTTCGGAATCTTCATCCGAACGCAGCCGAACCCAAGGTCGCAGCCAGCCTTCACGACTTAAACTCAAAGCCACCGGGCCATTCGGGCCGGCAACGTCGCGATGTAAATCCACGGGTAAAAGCTCGCCCACCGGAGTGCGATCGTATTCGCCCTGTCGAAACGATTCTTGGCCGCCCATCATCAGGAATCCGCCACCACGCTTTGACACAAATTCGTAGATCAGTTGCAGCTGATCGGCCGTAAAGAAGGCCGCTTCGATGTCATCCAGAATGAGTGCATCGTAGGCGAACAGATCCTCGGCATCTTCAGGAAAACCGCCGACCAATTCGTCTTCATCTTTGGTGCCAAGTCGCACCAAAACCGGTTCGTCGAATTCTTCGGCCAGTTCCTGTTCTGTTGCGTCAAAACCACGGAACAGCGAGTTCGAGGTTTCGCCCTCACGCCCGCGAAAGTCGAACTTCGCTTCTTTGTTGGCGATGCGAATCAAGCCGACGAGTTCGGTTTGCGGATCTGTCTCCACCGCGCGTCGCAGAAATTTGAATTCCCAATTTGGTCGCCCGGACACGTACAACACGCGACGTTTGTCGCTGCCACGATCGACCGCCACCAGTCGTTCGTTGTTGACCTCGGTGGCTTCTGACTGAATGGGGGTGTTGTCTTCGTCTAAGATCGCGGCTTTTACTTTATAGAACACCGTGCCGCCGGTTTCCGGGCGAGCTTCAAACCGCACGGCCGATTCGTCGCCCGCGACTTGAGTCTTTGTTTCCAATGGCGTGCCATCCGCATCCAGCAGTGTCAGCTGGATTGTCTTGCCGGCGGCGTTGCGGTGTCGGGTTTGCACCTGAATCGTCACCGGCGCATCGTCGAACGCTGTTTGGTTTACGGTAATCGCACCGATGGCGACGTCGACCGCTGCGCTGTTATCCGCCACAATCACCGAATGCACGGGTGCCAGAGTCTTCAGCGAATCCAGCGATGCAAAATCATCTGTGGCGTTGCCATCGGACAGCAGCACAATACCTGCCAGCGGTTGGCCCGCGAATCGTTGTTGTAGTTGTTCTAAGGCAGAACACAGGTTGGAGGCTGGTCTTTCGAATGCCTGATTTTCGAACGAATCAACGCGTTCCAGTCGGTCGCTGACCACGTAACGCTGCAATTCGAAGTCCTGATCGATGCGATTCAGCCAACCGTTCGGATCTGCCAATTCACCGCGATTCAGCACTTCGCTCAACACATCAGCGCGTGTTTTCGCCGCATCTGTCAGCACCTGATGACTGCGGCTGACATCCGTGACCACAGCAATCACGTTGGCTCCACGGCGCGGGCGAGAACTGCTCCACAGGGGATTCACCAAGCACGCCGCGATGAACAACCAACCGCAAATCCGGCAAAACGTCGCCAGCCCCAGCGCTGCCAAATGACGGCGACTGACCCATAGCGCAATGATGACACCGACAGCTGCCACAACCATGGCCGGCGCGATCCAGCTGCGATCGCCGAGAACAAGATTCGCAAATATCACTTCGACTCCTTACGACTTTGGCCGAGCAGTTCGTAGTAGCGCCGGACGAGTTCGTCGAATTCTGCCGGCACGGGTTCGCGATCAATCGGAACCATCGAACGATCGGACGTGATCTTCGACAGTTCTTGCTTGATGCGTTTTTGCAAAGACGTCATTTCATCCAGTAGTTGCGACTTGACCAAATCCCATTTCGGTTCGGTACCGTGCCGACGGAATTCTGCGCGAATCGCGCGAGCTCGATCACGAACCTGAGCCACCTGATTGCGGAGTTCCGGATCGTCCAGAATCTCTTCCACTTCACGCAACCGGTTCGACCAGTCTCGGAACTCGTCACCCGTCAACGGCCGTCCCTGATTTGCGGCTGAACCACCCTGACCTTCGCGGCCACCGTTCATCAGTGAATTGCGTGGGCGACCGTTTCCGCCTTGCTGACCCTGTCCCGGTTGTTGTCCTTCGCCGGGCTGTTGTCCCGCTCCCGGCTGTTGTCCTTCGCCGGGCTGTTGTCCCGCTCCCGGCTGTTGTCCTTCGCCTTCGCCTTGTTGAGGTTCACCTTCCTGCGGTTGGCTAGGTTGACCTTGCCCTTGTTCGCCGGCAACATTCGCTGCTGCCGGTTGTTGCCTTGGCTTTTCTTCCGTGTTCGGCGACGACTCACCCGGACTCGATCCACTCGGCGTTCGCTGCGAAGTCTGACCGGTCCCCGGCTGAGCGTCCTGCGACGGCTGGTTTTCGCCGTTGGCGGACTGCTCGGTTTGCGGCCGCGGAGCAGCCACGCGCTGGGTTCCCTGTTGCTGTGACGATGCTTCGCTGGATGGCTGACCGTCACGCGGCATCGCAGCTTGCCCTTCGGCAGCGGCAGACGTGTCGGCAGTGGGCGCGTTGGGATGTTCGCCCGTCGCTTCCGCGATTTCCCCCGACAACTGATTCGCCAAATCTTCGATCTCATCCTGCGCGCGACGCAACGATTCCGCCTGACTGCCGAGCACCGCGTCGGCCGCTTTTTCGATGCCTTGGGCGAGATCTTCGATTCCTTCCCGCGCGATCTTTTCGGCTTGCTGTCCCTTATTCCACAACCCACGACTCACCAGAATCTCCGTCGCTTCCAACGCTTCGTCTGGTCTTTTTTCACGCGTCTCACGAATCGTGTCGTACAGCCGTCGCGACATCAGTGGTTCGCTGTCTTCGGCTTCTTCCACCAATTGCTTGGCCTGACCCAGCACACGTTCTAGATCGTCGCGCTGTTGAGCCACTTTTTCTTGCAGGCCTTCGCGATCACGATCGTTGCGCAATGATGGTTTTTGGCGGGTGCTGGCAGGCTCGCCGTCTTCGGCTGCCTGAGACTCGCCCGCCAGTTCCCTAGCGATTTCGTCTTGGCGTTCGCTGATGTCGTGTGCCTGATCGCGAAGATCTCGCATCGCTTCGCTGAACTGATTCGACGTCTGATTGCGAAAATCTTCCTGCAACTGTTCGAACTGTCGTTCGGCTCGCGTGCCTTCGGCAATGGCTTCCGACAGTTTGCCTTCGTCCATGGCTTCAGACGCCTGCTGAACTCGTTCGCGAGCGTCTTCGACTTGTTCGCGGGTCTCCTGATTTTTCTGTTGCTGTTCTGCCGACTGCTGGTCCATCGTTTCACGAAGTTCATCGACGTCTCGCAGCATTTCACGCTGTTCTTCGCGAAGACGTTTCAGTTCACGTTCGATTTCTTGTTTCTGCTCTTCTGTTTGAGCGGTTCGAAGTTCGGATTCGAGTTGTTTCAGGCGTTCATTCACCATTTCTTGGCGTCGGGCGAGTTCCTTTAATCGATTCAGAATTTGCAGATCCTGCTTTTGTTCTGCGTTCTGCGCCTGTTGTTCCTGAGCCTGTTTTTCTGATTCGTAGCGGTTGCGTTCGTTGTCGAGTTCCAGCTGATCGAGCTGCTGTTGCGACGCACTGTTTTGGCCCTTGCCTTTCCCCTGCGACTGCGATTTGGAAACCTGATGTTCCTTGGCGCGCAGTCGCATTAAGCCGGCAAAGGCCGATTGCTCTGCGAATAAAGCGGCCTGCAAACGATCGCCGTGTTGTTCTGCAGTGAAGGATGCCAGCGACTCCACCGCTTTGTTCATGTCACGCTCGATACCGTCGACGATCTTCATTGAGTCCGGATCATCAGCCGCTGCTTCTTTGACTTCCTGCAGTTGCTGGATCGCCTGCTGCTGAGACTCCAGCACAACGGTGGCGTCCGCGGCGGCTTTGTCGAGTAACTTCTGACGCGAGCGATTTGCATCCAGCGTGCGCTGAGTATTCCAAGTGGCAATCATGATCTGCCGCTGAAGTTCCAACAGCTCTTCCGTTGGACTCGACTCCTCCTGCTCTTCCTCTTCTTTTGGCTGCTGATCCTGTTGTTCGCCTTCTCGAAAAATTTCTTCGTAGCGGCGAACTTCGGCAAACATCATATCGCTGTAGGTTCGGCGAGGTTCTCCGTCGGACGCGATGTCTTCGACGTAAAAGTAGTACGACAGCAGTTCATCAGGGCCAACTTGCAGCTGTTCCATTTCGATCATGTGCTGAAGTTTCAACTTCGTCGAAGTTGTCGACGGTGGCGATGTTGAGTCAGACACCACCGCCGCATCGGCTGCTGGCGGCACGTCCGTCGGTGGCTCAAACAGCGAAATTTCTGCCGGTGTGCCGTTGGTCACGGAATACATCACGCCAAAGTCAGTGAATCCGAAATCATCGGTCGCTTCGGCTTCGATGTAAAATTCCTGCAAGGGCGACACATTCGTATCGCGACCCGGAAAGGTCACCTTAATTTTAGGGCGGGCGTTGTGGGTCACTTTCAACGAGATCGTTTGTTCTTCAGCCGCTGTGCGACCAGCATCGTCTTCTAAATAGACACGAAACTTCCGGTTTTCGACGGCTTCGATTTCCGCCATTACTCGGCCAGATTCGGCATCGATGGACGTCAGTGGAATCACGCTGTCACCTTCCGCTCGCAGTTCCGCGATTGCAACGGGCTTGTTGAGATGCAGTGTGAGCCGAACAGTCGAACCTTCGACCGCTGTGACACGCAACGTGTCTTCCACCAGTTGCTGTTCCTTTTTTGTATACGCGGGCGGCGTTATCAGCGCGTCGACCTGTTCGAGTCGTGGACGAACATAGGTCAGCACCTTGTAGCTGTCAGACTTCTGTTCGAAATCCGGACGATCGATGCTGGCCAATTCTGTGACAGAGTGACCGAAGAAAACACGGTAAGTGGCGTCGCCGTCGACAGCGTTGACTCGCGCGGCGAACACGCCTTCGTCGACAGTCGGCTCCATCGTAAACGTGGCTGCCTTGGCTTCTGAAGTCAGCTGCAGCAGCACGTCTGTGGGCAGCACCCTGCCGAAGCGGGCGACAACCGTTAACGCCGAACCCCGCTCGATCTCAACGTCGCCTGGTTCGACAATCAGTTCCGTATCACCAATCACCGCCGCTTCGCCCAGCTCACTCAGCGACACCGGAGTTGTCGGAACAATGATCTCTCGCCCCCAGCGGCCTGCCGCGACGACTCCCGTGATCAGAAAACAAAACGCCAGCAAGCTTAACGTCGACCACATCAGCATCTGTCGACTCGGCACCACCGATTTCCAGTCCGAACTTCGCGCCAGCTGATCCGCTTCGTCGATGACCCACTGATTCATGACAGACGACTGCAACTGCCCGCGCGAAGCGGCGTCGACACGAACAGCCGTCAGCACGGCATCGTTCAGTTCCGGCCGATTCTTTTCGATCAGTTGCGCTGTTTCGATGGTGGTTGGGGCAGGAACTTTCCAGCGCGCCACAGCGAGCCCCACGATTGTGATGCCCAGCAGAACCACCAGATTTGTGGACACAAAGCCGGGCACTTGCGGCAGCCACAGCACCAACGCAATGGCAGGCACTAGCAGTAAGATCCAGCACAGGGCCTGTCGACGCAACACGCGCAGTTTGTACAGTCGTGTGGCGACTGCGTTTAAGCTGCGTTCGAGTACTGTTCCGTGCATGAGAGATTCCTGCTGTTATGGCTGTACGATTTCGGAACGAACGGTCAACAAGTGTCGGACTTCGGTAGTGGATCTTGCTAAAGACCCCGCAACCGAAGGATCTTTGGGCAAGATCCACTACCGACAATTATTGAGCGGTCGCCTCCGTTTGTCTGCGTTGTATCATCGAGGCCCAAATGGACTCCACCAGCAAACATCCTAAACCCGCCAGCAGCAGCCAACGCCACCACTGTTGCTTCTTTTCCAGATCAGTGGCACTCAACTGCTTGGACTTCGTTTCATCGGTCCCGTTGTTCGAATCCGATTGTGCGTCATCGATCGTTTCGACGCCAATCCCCAGCACCTGCAACTGTCCCACCGGCAGCATTTCCGTCCGCGATTCGGCAGCCGACAGGCCCGCGATCAGCGAAACGGAATACTCACCCGCGCTGCTTGTCCCCGTGATCGTGTAGCGACCAGGTTCCTTCAACGTCACGGTGGCCGACTGAGCTGCGTCGACCGCTGACTGCTGTGACGTCACAACATCAGCCGAAGTTTGCGATGATCCATCCGGAAGTCGCATCGTCCAATTCTGAGCCGACACGATTTCTCCGGGTCGGATTACGTCGCCCACCGCTTGGATGACTTGGTCTTTTTGGACCGGACTGGCCAGAGACAGCACGCGGGTGATCAAGGGAGGAAATCGCGTGGACAACGCCAGCTGGCTGTCATTGGGATGCCAGCCGGCGGCGAACAGAAACAAGCGGCCCGTGTCACCGACGCTGACTTCCACGATCGCTGGCAGGCCGGAATCGAATTTCGCCACTGTCGACCAGTCACCTTCCTGCCGGTCTTCTTCCGAAAACACCAAGTTCCGGTGCTGCCAGAATTGGATCGAAGAAAAGTCGGCGAAGCGTGCATCAGAAAACGTCGCAAACAGCGGGTGCTGATAGTCGATATAACCCAGCATCGCGTATTCATCAACGTTGGCTTCCTGCACATCGAAATTCGCGGGCAGGAATTTCTGCAACGATCGCACCGCGTCTACGGATGGCGGAGCCACCAGCAATGTTCCCGATCGGCTGAGGAACGCGGCCACAGAATCCAGCAACCCGTCCGGAACAACGTCCGTCACAACCACAAACTTCGCATCATCCTGAATCGGCAGCACAACGCCATCGTCTTGGATCAGGTCGACCAGATTGATGTCTCGTTCAACATTTCCCGACAAAACTCGCTGCAGATAATATCGCATCGATTCCGGATCATTAAACTTCGACGGCCCGATGTGAGCCACCTTAACGACAGGATTGTCGGTTTCTGGCAGGTCGATCACGTTGTCGAAAGGATGTTCGTCGCCCAGCAATTCCACGCCCACAATCGCCTGCCCCGCCGCAGCATCTGCGGTGGGCAGAATAAACGAACGCCGCTGCCCAGGCGCAACGGTGACGGTCATCGCATCACCGACAGGCCCGCCGTCGGTGCCGAACGGTTGCAGCTTAAATTCCTGCTGCACAGAATCACCCGCACTGGCAACACGCACCCGCGTTCGATCCGCGCGGCGATCTTTCACAAAGCTGACTCCCACATTGCCTTTCTTTGTCGCAGCAACCGCCAGCAGTTCAACGGCGACGCCGGCAGGCCAGTTGCCGGTCTTGAGTTCATCCAAATTGCTGCCGCGCTGAAAGTCCGTGATCAGTACCAAACGCCGATCGTACACATGAAAGTGCTCAGCCGATTCCTGAACCAACTCGTCCGCCGCAATCCGCAGCGCGGCGCCGGTGTTGGTGGCCATCCAGTCTGGTTCGTAGCCATCCATCACCGCACTGACCATCGCCGTCCGCTCGTCCGCTGTAGCCGTCTGCCATTTTTCGCGTGAGATCAACGTGGTTGAGACATTGGAAAACGTGACGATGCTCAGCAAGTCCTGATCGCTGAGCCGATCGACGGTTTCGCGAACAGCCTCGCGAACTTGGTTGTAGATCCCATCGCGCCGCATACTGGCACTGCGGTCGATCAGGATCGTGACCGACTGGACAGCATCGTTTTGCTGATCCCGCGAGACGACTTGTCGCAGAAACGGTCGAGCAAACGCCAAACCGATGAGCACCAGCGCTAGGATTCTGAGCAACATCAGCGGCCAGTGTTCGATGTTCGAACGCTTGGTCATGGTCGGTCGAGACGGCTTCAGAAATTTCACCAAACTGAACGGCATGTTCTGCGTGGGAGCACGCCGCAACATGTGCAGCACCACAGGGATCGAAGCCGCAGCAACACCGAGCGCCGCGAACAGCGGAGTCAGAAATTCCATCAGACGGCCCCCACGAACGCATTAGCCGTTTTGGCGCTAGCCACGGACCTTGTCCCGATAACCGCGGCTAACGCCGTGCGGCTCATCCAACGTGCCGCTGTCCATCTCATCCCGGTCATCGGCTGCTCCTGCGAGCATGCAGGAATTCGGACAACGCCAGTTCCAGCGGTTCGTTGGTCACAGTTCGCACAAACGCCGCACCCAGTTTTTCGCAGACGGCCTGCACGGCCGCATTGTGTTCGTTGATGCGCTGCACAAATGATGCGTTGGAATCAGCCGGATCAGCATACATCTTTTGGCCCGTTTCCAGATCCTCAAACAGCTTCGGTCCGTCGATCTTCAAGTTGAGTTCCACGGGGTCCAGCACCTGAAACACAACCACATCGTGACCGCAACCTCGCAGCAGCTTCAAACCTGCTTCGAATTGTTCCACCGGCGCCAGCAAATCCGAAATCAACACCACGAAGCCGCGTTTGTTTAAGACTCGCGCGGCATGTTCCAGCGCGTGTTCCGGGTTGGTGTCGTTGCCGGACGTGGGCTGTTCGAGCGTCACCATCAAACGCCGCAACTGGCCGGGACGATAGCGGGCCGGTACCATCATTCGGACGCGTTCGTCGAACAGACTTAACCCGACGGCGTCGCCCTGTCGATTCAACATCCATGCCAGCGACGCGGCAATCGTGCGCGCATAGTCGTGCTTGTTGTAGTCGAGCGAACCGAACGACATCGATCGGCTGAAGTCCGCCACGAGGTAGCAGCGAAGATTCGTTTCGTCTTCGAACAGACGGATGTAACTGCGGTCTGTGCGAGCGAACAGTTTCCAATCCAGAAACCGCGGATCGTCACCTTGAGTGTACTGGCGATATTCTGAAAACTCGACGGAGAACCCGTGCTTGGGGCTCTTGTTCAGCCCCGTCCGAAACCCATCCACAACCACCTTGGCGCGCAGTTCGAGCGATCGGATGCTCATCACCACTTTGGGATCCATGAAGGATGTCGACATTAAACGCCCCCCCGCGATTGTCCCCTCTCCCCTTTTTCGGGGAGAGGGCTAGGGTGAGGGGTTGTTGGCTGCGACGTCAGTTCCAAAATCATTTGAGCGCGCAGCGCTCTGCGGTTTTCTTGGAGGTATTGTGGTGTTCGGTGGCGAGTCATGAGGTTTGGGTGAGTCTGTTTGGGGTGGTATGTCGAAGGCACCAAGGCCCCCTCATCTGACCTTCGGCCAATCTCTCCCCCACGGGGGAGAAGAGCCGTGAGAAGAACGGTATTACAGCGTATCGTTGCATCACGCTACCGCTTCCTGTTTTGGATGACCGACGTGTTCCAGCAATCGTTCGACGATGGTTTCGGTGGTGAGCCCTTCTGCTTCCGCTCTGTAATTTGGCAGAATCCGGTGTCTCAGCACGGGCTTGGCCAAGGCTTGGATGTCTGCGGTGGAAACATAGGGTCGACCGTCGAGTAACGCGCGAGCTTTTCCACCCAGCACCAGATTCTGACCGGCTCGCAAGCCAGCTCCCCACGAAACCAGTTCGTTAATAAAGTCCGGTGTGTTCTTTTGTCCCGGTCGAGAGGCAGAGGCCAGTCGCACCGCGTACCGCACAACTTCTTCGGCAATTGGCACGCGTTGGACAACCTGATTCAGATCACCGATGACGTTGGCTTCGAACAGTGACTTCAATTTTTCGCGACGCTTGGATGTTGTCTGCTGCACCACGGCAACTTCGTCGTCTTCTGGCAGGTAGTCAATCATCACATTGAACATAAATCGGTCCAGCTGCGCTTCCGGCAGTGGATAGGTGCCTTCCATTTCGATGGGGTTCTGAGTCGCCAGCACAAAGAACGGTTCCTGCAGTTTGTGAATGCGTCCGGCGGCGGTCACCTGATGCTCCTGCATAGCTTCCAGCAATGCGGACTGAGTTTTCGGCGGGGTGCGGTTGATTTCGTCGGCCAGCAGCACGTTCGCGAAGATCGGGCCGGGGATAAACCGCATCGACCGGTGCCCTGCCTCATCTTCATCCAGTACCTCTGTGCCGGTGATGTCGGCGGGCATCAGGTCGGGCGTGAATTGAATTCGGTTAAATTTCAGATCGAACAGCTGAGCGATCGAATTCACCAGCAGCGTTTTGGCTAGACCAGGTGCCCCGGTGATCAGACAGTGTCCACCGGACAACAGCGAGATCAACAGTTGCTCAACCACGTCCTTCTGGCCGATGATGACTTTCGACAGTTCGTCGTCGATGGTCTTACGCAGTGATCGCAGTTGCCCGATCAGTTCGCGTTCACGTTGCGGCGTGATGTCGGCCAGTTCCAGTTCCAATTCTTCAGACTCAGACATTCCGTGTTGGCTTCCTAAAATTGTTCGACGCGTTCTGTTCCTGATTCTCACCACCACAGCGGAGCACTCCCGAGCGGCAGCTCGATTCCGCCGGCGGTCGGCACCGCCCTAATGGGTTAACGCATAGAAGACGATGTTGATTCCTAGCGGATAGGCTTTCTTTTCGGAGAATTCTTTGAAGTACCACGGATCGACACCCTCCTCTTCCCAGCCGTCGCCAAGATCCGTGTTGTGGCAAATGATAGACACCATGCGGCCGTTGTCATCGTACAGTCCGAGGTAGTGCGGCTGCTGAGTATCCGCACCGCCTTCCCATGTAATCAGATTGCCGTTGCCATCGATGTGGTTGGGATGAGCGCGACCGATCGCCGGAATCTGCGGTCGCTCTTTCAGATCATAGACGCAATGGAAGATCGGATGTTCTAACGGAATTTCTGTGGCTTCACGATTGGGAAGCACGCGTTTCATTTCGAACAGGAAATTGTCGAGTTCATACTGCCCCCAAAAATCGTCGACCATCAGAAAGCCACCGTTCAGCAGATAGCTGCGCAGAGCGGTCACTTCCGGTTCGGAAAAACGCAGCGCGCCGGGTTCGATGATGTAGATGAAGGGATAGTCGAACAACGCAGGGTCCGTCAGGTCAATGATGACTCCATCCGGATGCGTGTGCAGCGACGTCAGTTGTTGCAGGCGGTAGGAGAAATTCAGATCGGCGTCGGGGTAGTCTGTATACCATGCGTTGCCTCGCCGACCTCCGTAGCTGCTGTACCGAATTCGGCAGAAGGTAAAGACGTCGTCTTTGAAGGTTTCGTCCAATTTCCAGTCCGGAACGCCGCGACGATCCGGGCGGCCATCGGCCCCGATCAATTCTCGCCGACCACCAAACCTTTGAAAACCGCCGAACTGAGCGATCGCAACGCTGGCAATCAGCAACACCAAACACGCTGTGATAACGGCCAGCGATGAGCGATTCATGGGCGGGTTTCCTGTAGGGCGGGAGTTTCCAAGTTTCTCAAATCGTAGGGCGGCTGGCTACCATGTTGAAAGCCCCGTTTTGTCAGGAAAGTGTGATTGGTCGTCAAACGCCACTTTGATCCACAGGATTGCGATCTCGATCCGCCCGAAAGACTCGCAGCGTTTTCCGGGCCTGGCGGCTTGAAAATTGCGATCCGTCTGGAAATGATGGGTGCTCGGAAACGTCCGATCGATCCCCAAACACCTGAAGGCGACCAATGTTTCGCAACGTTTTTCAAACCGGGCTGCTAATTTCTGTATTCGCTGGCAACATCGTTGCCCAAGGCGAAGACATCGCTGGAATCGGACCTCTGGGTCAAGTCCAGCGACTGCACACCGACTTCGCCTTCACAGAAGGCCCGGCCGCCGATGCGGA